>ULNH01043656.1_pt1 | contig 27114 bp, 20 predicted proteins | sample 1951871 | NCBI WGS metagenome assembly ULNH01 (sample SAMEA4835572, study PRJEB28245) | human gut metagenome | biome: gut microbiome; material: fecal sample | place: Denmark | collected 2008 | reverse complement strand
GCACCTTTTCCACAGACATCTGATGAGAGCTTTTCTGAATAGGAATGCGTCCCCCACCATAGATCGTCCGCAGATCCCCGATGGTTTCCAAAAATGCACAGGCATATAAAATGCTTACCGCAACCGGCTTTCGAAGCTCCTGTTTTAAGGAAACCGCCTGCAGCTGATCTGCAGCGCCAAGAGCCTGCCCCATTAATCCTTCATCCTGAAGAGCCAGTCTTAAATTGTCAGCAAAACGAATGCGAAGCAGTTTATCTGCCATCCCGCTCATATTTTTGAAGTCAGAGTTTTCTCCGCAGACCAGGTACTCTATCTGTGCCGTCAGAAGCGTTCCCGGCTTAGCGCCCCTGTAATAGCTCATTTTTTCAAAGAGGAAGGAAAAGAAGAGTTCTTCTTCTCTCCTGAACTCCCGATCCTGCTCCTGTTCCTCTATCAGCCTTTCTCTGTGAGACAACACCTTGTCAAGCTCCACACTGACAGGACTGCATTCCGTCAGCTCCGCTTCTGCCAGGTAAAGTGCGTCACTGCCTGTTAATCCATAGACCCAGTCAGCCGGATTTGCCAAAGGCACTTCTTCTAAGATCCCTTTTTCATTTAAAATCCTGGGAAGCTCTATGGCTGAAAGCTCTGCCATAACAACATCAAATGCTTCCATAGGCTGTGCGGCCTGCAGCGCCTCTATCTCGGCCCGGCAGGAAAAAACCTTTTCTTCTTCCCGCCGTAATCCTGTATCCTCTGCATATAAAACAGCCTGATGCCGCATGGATGCTCCGTTTCCATATGCGGCCGTCTGCACACCTGTAACAGCTGCCTGAATTTCCGAAAGCTTTCCCCATGGCGCATACTTCCGCTCCAAAACAGCAGCCGTATTTTGTTCTATGTAATATTGCAGCCTCCGTTCTACATTTGAAAGCAGCGGCGCTTCTCCCCGATAGGCAGCATCCACATATAAAAGTCCATACCTGTCATAAAGCCCTCTGTGAAATTCTGACAAAACCGCATTCATACCGGTGTCTGCCGCACATTCCAGCCTGAGCTTTTCCGCATTGTAAACCGCTCCTGCTGTCAGCATCAGGATAAATGCCGTAAGAAATCCAAGGGACATTGCCAGAAACACGGTCAGATACCCTTTTTTCATGAAAGGATTTCAGAACTGTCCGCTGAAATTTTTTCAAAGACTGTTCCGGTAAGCTCTGTGATCTGTGTCTTGAAAATCAGCACAAGCCCGATCAGTACCACGATGATCAGTATCATCTCCACCGTTCCCATGCCGCAATTTTTTCTGTTTCTCTGACATAATTCTTTTCTCTTTTTCATTTCACACCATACCTCCTTTTTAAATTGTTCCAAAATCCACATATGCCGGCAAAAGCACCAGAAGCATCACCATAATCAGGATCAAGATCATGGGAAAGAGCAGCTTAGTTCCTGCCTCTTCTCCTTCCTTTCTGGCCTGGTTTCTCTGATCCTCCCTTGCCACATCTGCCTCCTGCTCTAATAACTGCAGCAGACGGTCATTTCCCTGCTTAAGCTGAACGCTTAACAGAAATCCAAGCCTTCTGTACCTCATCTCGCCGCATCTTGCTCCCCACTCCTGATATACCTGTGCCTCCGGCAGCCCATTGCTTAACTGGTTGCATGCAATTTTCATTTCGCTTTCCAGAAACAGCCTTTTCTTTTTTCCTGTTCTCTCTGCATAGTCCTGTGCCACCCTCCCAAAAGCATTTCTGGCAGTCATCCCCGCACAGAGGTACAGCCTTAACCTGCCTGCAAATTCAGGATATTCCTTTTGCAGCTCCTTTAGCCTTTTCCTGTCTGCCTTTTGCAGATCATGATCCATGGCCCTCCCTACAAAAAGACTGGCAGCTCCAAACAGGAGCAGGATAAAGATACTGTGATCCTGTTTTGTTTCCTTCCAGGTCAGCTCCTTTCCTTCAACGAATACAGGAAGTGTAACTATTTCCTTCTGTGCGCTGACTTTATCCATGCTGATCACACTTTCTTCCACCCGTCTGAAAAACAATTCCTCCTCAGAAAGCTTCTCAGGCGCTAAAAACACCTTAAGTGTCAGCTCCTGTTCCAAACCGGTATCCACTTCCCTGACCAGCGCATGTAACGTGACCCATTGTCCCTCGTCTTCAAGACCTTTCCTGTTTACTTTTCCCCTGCTGCTTACCCGGTCTTGATCCGTACTGCTCCAGGAGACCATAAACGGATAATCCTTATAAGCATTTGCAAGCTTCAGATCCTCTGTTACCTCCTGCAGGGTCTGGTTTCCCCCACAGATCAGGGACGGTAATTCTCCTGCAAATTTCCGGTAAAGCTGTTCTGCCTCCTCCCGGGTATAAGCCTTTTCCTTTACCAGGTAAGAAAAGCTGTAATCCCACTCCTTTGTTTTCACGTTCAGATCAACCTGATAATTTCCTGCATCCCACACATTTCTAACCAGCAGGTTCCCGTCCAGCAATCGTTTTTCCTTTTGGCTGCCACCATGTACATACAATGCCGACACAATCCCAACAACGATCAGACCGATCATCCATCTTTTCTTTTTCTTCTGATAGAGCAAAAACATCTGCTCTTTATTTTCATAGGGCCTTAAGCGCAGCAGAATATTTTTTATTTCTGCATGATCCGAAGTTAAACCTCTCATAGCTTTTCCTCTTTACAGTTCAATGGAAACTATTTTATACGACAGGACGTACGCTGCCAGATATCCGCAAAGGAATACGCTCATGATCACTGCGCCCCACAGGGTATGGTACATGCCTGCAAAATAACCCGGAGAAGTAATGTTAATGTAAAACATGATCAGAAACGGCATTGCATTCATGATCTTTTGCTCTAACACTTTTGCACTTAAAAGTACCCTTATTTCTTTTTTGGTTTCCATCTTTTGGATAATGATCTCTGCGGTTTTTTCCATCACCGCAGACATATTTCCACTGCTTTTGTATGCCACCTCATATACCCTGGCAAATTCCTCGATCTCCGGTATATCCACGTCCTGTCCCATCTGTCTCCACATTTTCCCGAAATCTGTATGATTTTCCATTCCCGTTTTCAGTCTTTGCAGCATACGGCAGATCGTACTCTGCCCTCCATACAGTCTTTTCATATCTCCATACCCTGAAAGAAAAGCATTTTCTGTGGAATAGCCTGCCTTTTGTCCTGTGGTGGCAAGAAGCATCATCTCCTTAAATTGTTCCTTAACCTCTTCCCTTTTTTCCTGCAGCAGCCTTTTTCTTTCCAGAAAATAGTAAAAGCCGCCTACCGGAATGAGCACCGGAACTGCCCAAAGCTCTTTATAAAAAAAGTAATTGAAAAGACACACCACCAGTACGCTTTTCAGGGCCAGACAGCCCTTTTCCCGCATGGTCATCACAATCAGACCTTCCTTATCCTTCCTGCCGCTTTCCCTTTGCACCCCTCATGGCCCCCTGTCCTTCAAACCGGTATTTTGTTTTCATCTTTACTTCACCCTCGCAAACTTCTGCAGGCTCTGCAATTTCCATAACGCATCTCCTGCCATCCTTTAACCTTCCCAGGTGTACCATTACATCAAAGCCTGCTGCAATTTGTTTTCGGATGGCCATAATGGGCATTTCCATTCCCATTAATACCATGGTCTCCAGACGGCTTACCACATCCCGGACACTGTTGGCATGAACCGTTGTCATGGCGCTGTGCCCTACGTTAACGCTTTGCAGCATATCCACCGCTTCCTTGCCTCTTACCTCTCCCACGATAATCCTGTCCGGTCTCATACGGAGAGCCGCCCGGATCAGATCCCGGATCGTGATTTCTCTGCAGCCTTCCACATTGGCATTTCTGGTTTCCATCCTGACCAGGTTGGGAATCCCCTTAAGCTGCAGCTCTGCACTGTCCTCAATCGTGATCACACGCTCTGACGCCGGGATATACCGGGAAAGAACATTTAAAAAGGTTGTTTTGCCGGAGCCGGTTCCGCCGCTTACCAGAATGTTGCATCCCTCCATTACCTTTTCCATCAGATAATCTCTGCATTCCGGCAGCACCGATCCCATTTCTACCAGCTTTTCCATTGTAATAGGCTCTTTTGGGAAACGCCTGATCGTCAGGATCGGCCCATTTAAAGCAATGGGATCAAGCACCACATTGACCCTGGCTCCATCCGGCAGTCTGGCGTCTACAATAGGGGAGGCCTCGTTTACCACCCGGTTGCAGCCTGCCGTGATCTGCCAGATCACCTGCTTCAGCTTGTCCGCCGATTCAAAGGAAAAGTCTGTCTGTTCCAGCTTTCCAAACCGTTCAATGAAGATCCCCTCCGTTCCGTTTACCATGATTTCCGTTATTTCAGGATTTTCAATGAGCTCCTGCAAAATCCCAAGCTGACGGATAGAATGAAAAATATCCTTTCGGATCTTTTCTCTGACAGCCAGTTCCAGATAACGTCTTTTTCCCTCTGCCATTAGCTGTTTATCTATCATCTCCCGGATCTCTTCCCCTGAAAGCTGTTTGGAAAGATCCATTCTTTCCATGATCTGTTCCTGTAATATCGTAATCTGTGCTTTATCCATTGAAATCCTCCTCCGGCAGCAGCTCCGGTAAGACCTTCTTTTTTATATAGGCTGCCAGATCTCCGTATGTCAGTTCTTCAAAGTTTTTGGGCAGTTCCCGGAATACCGGCAGCTTCCACTTGGTTGTCTTTGCACTGATGTCGCCGTACTGCATGGTTTCCAGTATCTTTTCATATTGATCGATCTTTGCCATGGCCAGTCCGTCTTCCCGGGTGATCGTATAAATATGGCTGCAGCTCCTGAGCACCTCCCACAGGTCTTGAAGTCCTTCCCCAAGATCCAGGATCAGAAATTCATAGCTGCTGCTCTTTTCAATTTCTCCAAACAGATCAACCCACTGATTTCCCCGGATTCCGGAAAGATTTTGATAAATTTCCGCAGGTGGGATAAAGTCCAGTCCGTTTACGGTTTCCACCATGCTTTGAAGCCGATAGGAAAGCTTTTCCCTTGCACATTCAAAATAATACATCAGATCCGACAGATCTCCTTCATACTGTCTGTTCATTAATTTGGCAAAGCCGGAGTAGGTTTCAAAATTCAGATACAGCGTTTTGTGTTTTCTGGCAAGCATCTGTCCCAGGGTAAGGGAAAATGTTGTCTGGAGACACCTGCCGATAGGGGTATAGATCCCTAAAATCTGCATTTTGGAAAGGCCTGTCCGAAGCGTTATGGGAATGGTCTCAGATAAATCGGTGTAATATTCTAAAATTTGGTGGAAGATCTTTTCACTGGATTGATATTTACTGATATGATGCAGAGCTTTATTCAGATTTTTACCGCTCTCGCTTAAGATGATCATGTGCGGTATATGAAGTGTTTCTACTTTTGGTTCGTAAGCGCTTTCTGCGATCAGGAGGCATTCAATATCTTTGATCCTTTCACAGGAGTAAAACCTTTCTTTGTTGGTGAAAACATAAAGCTCAAAGGGAAGATTTTCCCGTTCACCAATAAAATTCATCAAACGATATGCATAGCTCTCCTCGCCGTCAAAAATCGCAAGGATCTTTTTATCCAATCGTACCCCCTTTTCTGTACATGTGTAAAATGTTCAATTACTGTGCTGATGCTTGGAAGGAATTCTCCCATGAAATCATGATGTGCGCTGTCCTTAAATACAGCCCGTTGAAATAACCTGATGTTTCAGAACGTTCCTGTTTGTAGAACCGATTATATTAAAAAGCCCCTTCCTTGTCCAGAGATATTTTTAAATTTGTTGATTTTTGTTACTATTTTACAATTCTTTTTGCCAATTCATTTTTAAAAGCCCCGCAAACCCTTATGTTTTCAGCCTTTACCGGATGTCAATAAGGCGCTGACGCAGCACCTTTATTTCCTATGATTATGCAGAGCGCCGGTCACCAGTTCATATAAAGATTGACTCCATAAAGCAGCGCCACACCGGGCAATCCTAAAACGCCGCTGGCCAGAAAGGTAACCAGATTATATCCCATACACAGAGAAGGTATTTTTTCTGCCAGAAGGAAATTGACAAAGTAAATGATCAGCATTCCCGTAACGCCCCGAAGGACAAAATTAATGATAAATTCCGCCCTGCTTTTCACAAGACCGATCAGCAGAACAATGACAAGGCTTCCCACGATCAAAATTATTCCCATTTGGTTTTCCATATGCTTTTCCACCCTCCGCTAGAATATATGCCTGTTCTTTTTCCTCCATGACGGAATAAACAATATTTTTTTGTTCATACTCTTTTGAAAGAAAGGTAATTATTGGTTATTCCCGGAATATGATGTAAAAAAGCCCAAGGTACCCCACCGGAAAGAAGGATGTTATGAAAATGTATTTTAGCCGGAGCTGTCAGGTGAACCGCACCCTGTCAGAAGAGGAGATCAAGCGAAATGCCCTGCTCTCTGATCTTGAAGAAACCAAAAAAGCTTTGGAGATCGCCTATGCAGGCTTTGACAATGTAACAGAACCGGATCTGATCGACTGCTACATCTACGAAGTGAATTCTGTGCTGAAGCGCTATAAGTTCCTAATGGAACAGGCAGCAAGGCTTGCCCCGCTGCCTGAAGAAATTCCTCAAAAAAATACCTTAAATACGGAAACCCCGGTTACTTCCCTGATCGTATAGATTTTCCGTAAGCGTGTTCTTGCCATAGGTAAGCCCTGCATACACGGTCTGCGTATTTTCCATAATAGGACCGGATGTATCCTGCTCTCCTACCTTTTCATAAGCATCATGGAGTTTGGACATGATCGCCTTCACATGAACAAGCTCTGTGACGCTGTTTCTGATGTCAGCTCTGGCAAGCTCTCTGTTTGCATACAGATAAAGGGAAAGCAGATTGGATGCCACTTCATATTCAAAATGAAGGGATGACATGAGCTCCATCAGACAGCCCCTTGACTTGCGGATCCCTTCCCGGAATCCTGCCCTGTCCTGTCTGTCATATGCTTCCTTTGCTTCATCCAAATACGTTATCATCATCTCATAAAGGATCACAACAAGCTGTGACTTATTTGCCTGAGAGATCCTGAGCGTAAACTGCTGTTTTAATTCCTTGGTCATAGCCCTTCCCACCTTTTCCTGTTACTGAAGAAGCTGAAGTACCTGTGAAGGTCTTTCATTTGCCTGTGCCAGCATGGAGGTACTTGCCTGGGAGAGGATCTGCATGGTGGTATATTCCGTCATTTCCTCTGCCATGTCCACATCCATAATCCTGGAATACGCGCTGGTCATGTTCTCACTGGTAATATCCAGGGTATTGATGGTATGCTCCAAACGGTTCTGATAAGCTCCCAGCCCGCTTCTCGTAGAGGAAATATACTTAATCGCCCCTGCAACCTTGTCAATGGCTTCCTGCGCCCCTTCCCTGGTGCTCATATCTACGGCCGAAATCCCCATATTTTCCAGGGAAACCTTAGGAATCCTGATCGCTAACTGCTGGCCTTCATTGGCTCCGATCTGGGTATCCATTGCTCCAAAGCCTTCCAGGCTCAAATTCAAATCGGTAAAAGTTGTGGTATTTGTCAGACGGAGCTTGATCTCAAAATTGTCGGCCCCTTTAATGGTGACAATATTTCCATCCACCTGACTTACCTCCGCATCCGCCGGAAAGCCGGTGCCGCCCTGGAAGTCTTTCACCTCCTTGATGGTGCCGTCTGCCTCATATTCTACCTCCATGGAAGTAACCGTATAAACTCCGCTGATAATATCATCACTGTAATAGGTTACCTTTGCATCGATCTGATCTGCATATCCCTTCAGGTCAAAGGAGCCATCCAGGATCTTTTGTCCGTTAAATTCCGTTTCGGAAGCAATTCTGGTGATCTCTTCCTTCAGCTGCGATACCTCAGACTGGATCATAGCCCTGTCATCATCTGTCACGGTGCCTGTTCCGGCCTTGATCGCAAGCTCATTCATACGCTGGAGCATACTGTGGACTTCTGAAAGCGTTCCATCAGCGATCTCGATCACCGATACGCCGTCGCCGGCATTATCCGTTGCCTGATTTAATCCCTTGATCTGGGCATTCATACGCTTGCTCATGGCTAGTCCGGACGGATTGTCCTTTGCATTTACGATTTTCAATCCCGATGACAATCTTGCCAGGGATTCCTGAAGACTGTTATCATTTCTGGTTAATGCATTGTTAGCGGTTACCGCTGATGCGTTATAGCTGATTTTCATGTGTCATACTCCCTTTCTTATTTCCTGCTTCCTGTATATAACCGATAAGATCCTTTGCTGCCCGGTAAAGAACATCTGCTCCCGGCTTCTTTATCCTTCCCTCTGTGTGCTTCCCCGAAAACTCCGCAAGATCGAGTTCCTCACCTGTTGCAAAATAAAAGCTTCCGGCCATGCCTTTTTCCTGCTGCAGACAATCCTGCAAAAGCTCTGTGCTCTCCTTCCTTTCGCAGATACAAAAGCCTTCCAGGCCTTCCTCCGTCATTTGAAGCTGCACCGCAATCTTTCCCATTGCTTCACTGTTCATTGTCACAACAGCCTTGCTTTCTTCCGCTTCCTTATGGATCACCTTTAAGTTGATGGCTGTCAGCTTCCCGCCGATTTCCACGGGGATCTGATAATTTTCTTCCTTCGCCATGGCTGTCATAAAGGAAAGATGCTTACACAGATTGCTCATTGCCCTGATGTCAAGGGCGTCATGATCTCCTTCAAAGCCCTCCCGGGTAAGCTCCTCTTTCAATTCCTCCTGGAGTTTTTCATAGGCTGCCCCTTCCCGGTCTTTGCTTTCCAGTCCTTCTAAAAGCTTTTTCCCGGCCTTCAGGATTTCTTCCTTGGGATCGCTTTTTCCGGCTTTTGTACAGTATTTTCCAAGCTGGCTGAAGATCTCTTCCGGATTTCGCATAAGCGCCGCTGCAGAAAAAAGATGATCCGCCGTTACACTCTGTCCGTAATCAGAAAGCTGTTTTAAAATAGCATCCTCGCATTCCGCCACCTTTCGGATCTGCTGGGCCTCCTGGGACTGGTATTCTCTTTGAAGCTGCTCATCCTGCGCCTGCTCCAAAAAAACCTTCAGTTCTTCCCTGTTTGTTTGCTGTGATAAGGAAAAGCCCCTTTCGATCTGATCGGAAATACTTTCCGTTCCCGTATCTGCCCTGTTAAGACCGCCAAAGTCATCATTGACGGTGTAATCCATATGCTTTTTCTTTGCGGTTCTCACTGCGGAAAGCAGATTTTCCAGTGTAAATCCCGCTTCGCTCTGCCAGATGGCGCCTACTGCCGCATCATCCGTCTTTTCTACCTGATGGATCAGTCTGTAAATACCGATATAAGCGCTTCTTTCTTCTTCTGTGATCTCCTTCTGCTTTTCCATCTGATAAAGGAATTTGCTGTAGGATTCCATTTCCTGTCCGGAGGATTCCTGATTTTGCTGCTCCAGGAAATCAGAAAGCTCGGAAAGCTCCATTTTCATGGGGTTCATACCCTCTCTGATCATGGAAAGCACTGTCCCCGGCTTTAATTCCCTGATCGTGCCGGTAAGAAGCTGATCCATTTTTTTGATCTGATCTATATGTTCTTTACTGATCTGTGCCTGATTGTATCCCAGGATCCTGACAGCTTTTCTGTTTTCTTCATTTACCTCAAGCTCAAGATCCTTCAGAATATCATCTACATTCCGAAACGCCTTCCGCAGGGAATCTCCCATATCGGCTCTGGGTGCAGTCCACAGCTTTTCGTAACGCTCCTGCGCCCTTTCATAATCTGCCGCCCTTGTTTTCCCTATTTCATAGGTTTCTTCCAGGGTGCTTTCCGGCGATAACTCATTTAAAATCGCTGCAGGAGAACTCTTGATCCCTGCTACCGCGCTTAAAGTCTTTTCATATAAGGATGCCTTCTGCATTGCTTCGGCCTTAGAGCTTTCTCCGGTAAGCTCCATCTGGTAGCTGCTCTCAGCCTCCTTCAGCCTTTCCACCAGCTCTTCCAAGGGAGCTGTCTCGATCTGAAAGCCCTGACGCAAAAGTCTCAAATTAGCCTGAACCGTCATGGAAAGCCTGATCTCTTCCAAAAGCCTGCGCCCCTTAATATCCTCTGCACCAGTCTTTGTCAGTTCCTTTGACATCCCAAAGGCTTCCTGCGCAGCAAATAAATTCCGCAGGGTAAAGGCGTCGCCGCGGTCCGCTACCTGATCCACCGCCTCTTCTGATACCTGTTTGGTCTTTTCAAGCAGCCGGGCTGCCTTTTCATAATCTGTCTGCGTTTTGGAAAGGTCTGCCCTGGCAGGTCTTTTCCCATCCGCAATGGCTATAGCCGAAAGCTCCAGGAAAAGCTCCGGCTCCATGGGCAGTGCCACGTCATTTATTTTCTCAAATAAGCACAACGTATCTGTATTTAGGGGAATTCCCTTTTCCAAAAGCCATTTTGCATCTGCAAGGGTCTCTTCCGTCACAGTAAATCCTGCCTCTGAGATCACCTTCTCCATCTGTGGCTTCAGCTTCTCATAATCCACCACATCAGGCTTTTCTGCAAAATAACCTGCCGTTCCGTCCTTGTAATAGCCCCTTGCCTGTCTGTCTGCGCCTTCTGTCGCTGAATATTTTGCCATGTACAGATTTTCGGGAGTGGGATCCATCTCATTTTCTACCAGATATCTTTTGGATCCTTCGGTTATGTTCCCTGTCTGCTGCAGAATATCCCATGCCTTACATACTGCTTCTACGTTTTCTCTTGTGAGCGGAATATCCTTTTCGCGGAACTGCTCCTGAAGCTGCAGGGCAAAGCTTTCGCTGCCTGTAATTGCAGTAAGCGCCTCCTGGCTGATGGTATCCGTATACCCAACCACCTCCCTGCCGGAGAGTGCAAGGGCTGCTTTAATATGGTCTACAATGGTGACAACTGTTTCAATTTCCGTACTGCCGGGATGAAATCCGTCCTCCTGAAGCTTTGCAAAATCTTCGTCAGACATACAATTAGACATAACTGCCATATAGTTTCGCCGGGCAGTAATATCCTCCTGCCCTGCATCCAGCATAACCTCTTCTGCGGTCCGTCCGTGACCTGTATAAGCGCTGTTATCCATAACTGTGCCAGAAATGTCTAATGCAAACCCGGAATTTTTAACCTCACCGGTCTTTTCCGGGGTACGGTATGTAGTTGTCCCTTTGTTTACATTTGTATATGCCTGAGCATCTTTGATCTGTTTCTCATCCAATATTATATTCATATGTCTGCTCCAAAAAACAAAGGGTAAATGCTTCCTGCATTCACCCTTTATTTCGGCATAACTTTTTCATTCCTTAATACTTTAAAATACAAATACCGTTGCAGCATAAGGCGGAAGATCCAGCGTTATGCAGTAATCCCTGTAATCACAGTTTTCTGCCTCTGCCATGATTTCCTTGGGAACCGTCTCTCCGGTTCCTCCAAACCTCTCTTCCGTACTGCACAAAAGCAGCTTATATTTTTTCTTTGCGGGAACTCCCAGCTTATAATTTTCCCATTTGATAGGCGTCATGTTAATGATGAACATAAGGTTGTTTTTACCGGAGGAATTCCGTCTGTAAAAGCTGTATGTGCTTCTGTCCTTGTCATCACAGTTCAGCCATTCAAAGCCCTTCCAGCTGTCATCGAACTCATACAGGCAGGAATACTTATGATACAGCTTCAGCAGTTCCTTCACATATTCATGAAGTCCCTTATTCAGATCCTCCTGCAGCAGGAACCAGTCAAGCTCTCTTTCCTCGCTCCATTCACGCTCCTGCCCGAAATCCTGTCCCATAAACAGAAGCTTCTTGCCTGCATGACCCAGCATGTAAGCATATCCACAGCGCAGGTTTGCGTATTTGTCGGCTTTGTAGCCGGGCATTTTATTGACCATGGAGCATTTCAGATGTACTACCTCGTCATGGGAAAGAGGCAGGATATAATTCTCACTGTCATTGTAGCTCATGGCGAAGGTCATGGCATAATGATTATCCTTGCGGAAATAAGGATCTAACTTCATATATTCGCAAAAATCATGCATCCAGCCCATATTCCACTTAAAGGAAAAGCCAAGACCGCCCTCTTCCACATTTCCCGTTACCTTGGGCCATGCGGTAGATTCCTCTGCAATGGTCATAAAGCCCGGGTAGGTTCCCCGTACCACCGAATTCAAATGCTTGAAAAATTCAATGGCTTCCAGATTTTTATTTCCGCCGTATTTATTGGGAACCCACTGGCCTTCCTTTTTGCCGTAATCAAGATACAGCATGGAGGCCACCGCATCTACACGGATGCCGTCAATGTGATACTCCTTGATCCAGAATAATGCGTTGGCGATCAAGAAGTTCTTTACCTCATTCTTACCATAGTTAAAGATCTTGGTTCCCCAATCAGGGTGTTCTCCCTTTCTGGGATCCGGATCCTCAAAAATACACTCTCCGTCAAAACATCCAAGTCCATGGGCGTCTGTAGCAAAATGGGCAGGAACCCAATCCAGGATAACGCCGATCTTGTGCTTATGAAGCTTGTTGATCAGATACATGAAGTCCTTGGGCTCTCCGTATCTGGACGTAGGCGCATAATAGCCGGTCACCTGATACCCCCAGGAGCCGTCAAAGGGATACTCTGCAATTCCCATAAGCTCTATATGGGTGTATTTCATTTCCTTCAGATATTCTACGATCCGGTCTGCAAATTCCCGGTAATTATAAAATCCCTGTTCTTCCGGTCTGGGATGTCTCATCCAGGAGCCGATATGACACTCGTAAATGGCAACGGGTTCCTGATTATAATCCTTCCCCTCCCGTTCCTTCATCCAGACCTCATCCGTCCATTTAAAGCCGGAAATATCCGTGGTTTTCGACGCATTCCCGGGGCGGAGCTCTGCACTGTTTGCAAAGGGATCGGCCTTATACAGCTTTTCTCCTGAGGGCGTTGTGATCAGAAATTTGTAAAGCTCTCCTTCTCCCACACCCGGGACAAACAGCTTATAGATCCCGCCGGGCCCCAGCTTTGTCATAGGATGAGCTGTTTCGTCCCAGCCGTTAAAGCTTCCGATCACATGCACACTTTCTGCATTGGGCGCCCACACACCGAAGAACATGCCTTTTTTTCCATCTTCCACAGAAGGGTGCGCTCCTAACTTTTTGTAAATATCATAATGTGTTCCCTGGGCAAACAGATACTGATCCGCCTCAGAAATAAAAACTTCACCATCCATACCTTAAACCCCCGGTTTCCATTTTTTAGTAATGCATAAAATCCTTCTCACGAAGAACGATCATATCTTCCTCGTCATACCGCTTTCCAAATAAAACATCAAAGAAATGCTTCGGCGTCTTGCGGTCGGCATAATAAATCGCCTCATCCACAAGCTCTTCTATTTCCCCAAGCGTTACCTCATGGTCGCTGGTCTGCATATCCGCAATTCTTGTATGCAGTGCAAGAATTCCAAGCTCGTCAATGGAATATTCCTGTTCAACTGCATATTTCTGAGCATATTTTACCAGTGTCTGGTCATCCAGCGCTTCCACATCCACCCGCAGGTTAAACGCCTCTGAAAGGGCAGGATATTTTTCCAGGTAGGACGCGATATTTGCCTTTGTGTCCTCTAAAAGAACGATCAGCCCCTTTCCTTCCTGGTTAAGCTGCTTTAAAAGGCTTTCCGTTGCAGCCTTTTTCATGGAGGCGGCTTCTTCAATGATCAGCGCCCCGCCGGACAGCTTTGCCAGGGTTGCCCCTACGTCCTTTTTATTCATGGTAGCGCCGGAAATTTTTGCAACCTTTCCTGAAAAATTACTGTCAGAAAGCTGTACTTCCTTTACAAGAACCTTGGCAAGGGCGGTTGCCTCCGCACTTTCTTCTCCTGTAACGATCACATTTCCCGTGTAGGAAGCCATGCTGATATTATCAAGCGTTGTAACGATCTGTCTTCTGGTACGTTTGTGATGGATAAAGGGGGCAAACTGCTCTCTTTCGCTGTCTGTCATCTCCCTTACAGCTCCGGTCTTCTTCTGCTCGGAAGCTTCCTCCTGTGACTCTGCCTCCTCTTCCTTTTCCGAAGCATCCGGTTCCTCTATAGTCTCGTCGGCTTCCTCAGAAACTTCATCCGAAGCTTTATTCGAAATCTCATCCAGAGTCTCCTCTGCAGCCTCCGGCTGTTCTTCTTCAAAGTCCTCTTCCTGCGTATCTTCTTCCGGTACAGGCTCTGTAGAAACCTCCTCTTCCTCTAAAGCAGGGATTTCTTCAATTTCTTCAATTTCTTCAATCTCTTCGGTTTCTTCTAAGACTTCTTTCTCTGCTGCTTCTGCCGGTTTTGTTTTCTCTTTGGCCGCAGCAGGCTCCTGCTTCTCTATGTCTGCAACTTTTACCACCCGGGGGCGTTCACTGGCTGCCTTTGCTTTTTCTTCCTTCATGGCTGCAGTGACCATGGCCTTTTCCAGCTCCTCCAAAAGACCTGATTTGGTGGACTCGTCAAAGTCCTCAAACAAGGCGTCTGTCTGCTGGTGAACGCGTCTTCGTATTTCTTCCATCCTCTTGCGTTCATTTTCCTGCTTGATCCGCTCCCACTCAGCCATTACATCTTCTATGCTGAGCTGTCCTGTGATCTGCTTTTCAACCTGCTCCTTTTCAGGAACTACCAATGAGATCTGTCCATCATACTCCTGAGAAAGCATATTATCAAAGCCAGAAGGCTTATGAAACGTCCTGATCACGCCTGTGTCGCTGAGCGGGCTCTTGGAAATTTGAGGAGTAACCGGCACTTCCTCCTGCTTTACGGGCATCTCCTTCTGATCAATAGGGGTAAAGGGCGACTTATCCTCGTTCTGCTTGGCAAGCTTGGAAACCACATCCTCAATATTGACTTCTTCCGTATTGCCAAAAAAGACCTCTTCTGAATTATTCTTTCCACTCAGATCCTCTTCTGTGATCAGCTGCATCTCGTCAGTGTCCTGTCTGAGGGTGGCTGTCTTTTCTTCAGCTTCCGGCTCTTCCTCTTCTGTCTCCTCCTGGGCGTCTGTTTCTTCCTGGATTTCCCCGATCAGATTTTCAGAGGTAACAGGCTCATAGATCTGGGTTTTTTGTGCTTCCTCCGCAATTTCATCTACAGGAAGGTTCTGGGTTTTATTGTTCTCCAGAAATTCCTTCATGCTTTCCGCCAGTTCCTTTTGCAGGTTCAGGGTATTATACTGGCTCACATCCACCGTCTTGACCTGGATCTCATCCTCTTCCTTGGGGGGCATTTCCTGGGTATCGCTGGCAAGAAGGTTTTCCTGGATGCCGAATTCGTTATCCTCTTCCTCTTCTGTTTCTTTGTTTGCCTCCTGCTTGATGGCCTCCTGGTCAGCAGCATAATCAGGGCTGACAGAACCTCCATTCCCCTTCATCTGCTCATACTTAGCCTGCTGCTCCTCACTTAAAGGCTCATGAAGCATTTTCAGTTCCAGGGCCTTTAACACATATCTTCCTTCCCCAAACCAGAGGAACATTTCATTACATTCTTCAACGCATTTGGATTCAAGGCCAACCCTGTGATAAAGGTAAGCAAGCTCATATGCCCACTTTTCACGATAGTCTCTCTTTTTGAGCTCTTCCAGAACCTCGATCCGCTCCTCTAAGCTGACCTCCTGCGCTTCATAGAGCTTGTACTGCAGAATATACCTGCCGCTGTCTTTGGGCGCAAGCTGCACAAATTCCTTATAATATTCCAGCGCCTGTACGAATTCTCCCAGCTTAATGGAAAGCTCACACAAGGAATACACGATCAGACGGCCTCCTGCATGCCTGTCATAGGCCAGCAGCAGAATATCACGGCTGTCTTCATATCTTCTGTTAATTTTGTATAGATCACTGATAGTGCACAGCATCATAACGCTTTTTACTCTGCGCCAGTCAATGGTATCTGCGATCTTAACGGCTTCCCCGTATTCTCCTTCTGAGATCAGGGATTTTATTTCATCTGCACGGACTTTATATTCATACTTATCCAAGGTAGTCACCTCATACGTTAACGATTTATCTTAGGGCATAATATTCCTATTTTCATCTTTTAAGTTTACCATAGGAAACCCTCAAAGTAAATCAGATAATTCTGCAAACTGCTCAAGCGTCAGCGCTTCTCCCCTGATGGTCCGGCTAAGCTCCATCTGCTCTAAGACGTCATAAACCTGCTGCCTCGTAACCCTTTGTGTCTTTCCGCTCTCAGCTTCATAACAAAAACCGTTTGTAAGTGCATTTGCAAGCGTTTTTCTTCTCTGTCCAAATGACGCCCGTATCACAGCAAACAGTTTCTTTTCATCCTTTGTCCGCACCGGCGGCTGTTCATGCTTTGTAAGCCGGATCACGGCGCTTCCTACTCCCGGCCTTGGCATGAAACAGGCAGGGGGAACCTGCAAAACGATCTCCGGTCTGGCATAATACTGTACTGCCAGGCTGAGCGCACCATAATCCTTGGTGCCCGGGCCAACCTGCATCCTGTCCGCCACTTCCTTCTGAACCATAATAGTAATGCTGGAAAGGGGCACCTGATTTTCAAACAGACCCATAATAATAGGCGTTGTGATGTAATAGGGAAGATTTGCCACGATCTTAACGGGCCTGCCGTTATTTTTTTCTTCTGCAAGCTTCCTCAGATCTACCTTCAGGATATCCTCATTGATCACCGTCACATTATCGTATTCGCTTAAGGTATCCTCCAGGATAGGGATCAGATTTTTGTCGATCTCCACTGCAACGACCTCTCTGGCGCTTTCTGCCAGATACTGGGTCATGGTTCCGATTCCCGGCCCGATTTCCACCACACAATCTTCTTTCGTTACTCCCGCTTCTTCTATGATCTTTTTTAAAATATTGGTATCGATCAGAAAATTCTGTCCATATCTTTTTTGAAAATTAAACTGATATTTTTCGATCACAGCAGCCGTTACCGAGGGGGTTCCCAAATATGCCATATTCTATGCCTCTTCCTTTTCACCTATTCCATAAAATTCCATTGCGTTGCGGGCAGTCGCTTCTATCACCTGCTCCTTGGAAATTCCTTTCAGCTCCGCAAGCTTTTGTGCCACAAGATCAATATACGCCGACTGATTTCTCTTTCCCCGAAAGGGCTCCGGCGCCAGATACGGGCAGTCTGTTTCCAGCAGGATCCTGTCAAGGGGAATGATTTTTACAGCCTCCACCAGTTTTTTGGCATTTTTAAAGGTTAAAACGCCGCCAATCCCAAAGTAATATCCCATAGAGCAGTATTCCTCTGCCTGCTCCCTGGCATAGGAATAGCAGTGGATCACCCCTCTGGTTTTTCCATATTTTTTCAGAATTTCCATAGTATCTGCCGCCGCTTCCCTGGAATGGATGATCACCGGCATGTTCAACTCCTGTGCGATCTGAAGCTGTCTGATAAACCACTTTTTCTGCACTTCGCGGCCCGGTTCCTCATAATGATAATCCAGACCGATCTCTCCGATGGCCACGATCTTTTTTCCGGCCGCTTTTTCCTTCAGCCAGTCCATATCCTTTTCTGTTAGATGCTCCGTATCCGAAGGATGCACTCCGAGCGCTCCGTACAGGAATGGATAGCTCTCTGCCAGCTTAAGCGTTTTCTGGCAGGATGAAAGGCTGGCTCCCACATTTACAATAAGCCCTACATTCTGCTCCTTCATTCCCGGAAGAAGCTCATTCCTATCCTGATCAAAGGCAGGATCGTCATAATGAGCATGCGTGTCAAATATCATATATATTCCTCTTTTTTCTCGTTTATTTCAAAAAATCAAAAATTTTTTAAAAAAATGCTTGCAAACCAAAACACATTATACTATAATAACACTTGCGTTGCAAATGATGCAGCAAACAAAATTTGCAAATGCGCGATTAGCTCAGTTGGTAGAGCACCTGACTCTTAATCAGGGTGTCCAGGGTTCGAGCCCCTGATCGCGCACTGTAAGTACCATTTTTGAGGACCTGTGAGCCTTGGGGATGGTGCTTTTTTTCATGCTCTGCTTTTATTTTTGAATATAAAAATTCCCGGCCTCCTTTCGGAAACCGGGAATACTTCTTTATTTTTTGCAGCGATCTCTACTTTTTCTCTGTCAATAATTTTTCAAATTCATCCGCTGGCATCGGCTTATAATAGTAATAACCCTGTACCAGACGTCCTCCCTGGCCTCTTATGAAATCTACCTGTTCCTTTTTCTCCACTCCTTCAGCGATCACTTCAAAGCCGAGATTTTCTGCCAGATGGAGCATAGCGGCAATAACCGCCTTATTCTTGTCATCCAGCTCGCTCTTTAAGAAAAAGCTTCCATCTAACTTGATCACATCTACCGGCAGGGATTTCATCAGGCTTAAGGTGGAAAATCCTGCCCCGAAATCATCCATGGAAATCACAAAGCCCAAATCTCTCATCTGCTTAATGATCGCTACCAGACGTTCCATATCCTGGAAGAAAACACTCTCCGTGATCTCAAGCTCGATCTGCTCGGGTTTTAACCCATACTCGTCGCTCAGGCTCTTTATGTACTGAGGCAGCTCGTCCTGCAGAAGGTGGAGTCTTGATACATTCACAGAGATCAGGGGAACCTGCTCTCCCTCCTGCTGCCATTTCTGCATTAACCGGAAGGTTTCTTTATAAACAAAATTATCAATTTCAAGGATCTGCCCGTTCTCCTCCGCAAGGGGTATAAATCTTCCGGGAGAGATCAGCTTTCCCTCTTTATCAAGCAGACGGACTAAGGCTTCCGCTCCCCGGATCTTTCCGGTCACAATATCCACCTTGGGCTGGAAATATACCCGGAACATGCCCTTTTCAAGGGAATCCTTGATCGTGCGGCTCATGTCGCTCCGCTCTTTATCCTCCAGTTCTACTTCCTTTGAATACATATATGCGCCACCCTCATAAATTTTGTTGAGGGCAAGCTTTCTTGCCTTCATGGCCTTATCCAGGCACTTACTGATGTACTCCTCATCATCCGGCACATTATAAACGCCGCAGAAGCAGTTAATGGAAATTCCCGGAAATCTTTCCCGGAACCGTTTCGTCAAAAGTTCGGAAAACAGCTGCATATTCTTCCGCATCTGTTCTACTGATCTTCTCTTTATCAAGGCTGCAAAGTCATCTCCCTTGATACGGCATACAAGCTCATCATCTGCCCTTCTTACCGACATTTCCGCTGCAAATGTCCTAAGCACCTGATCTCCTACCTCATAACCGTATTCATCATTGATCCTGGAGAAATCCTGAATCCCGAGAAATGCCAGCCCATACTCCTCATGGTTTCTTCGCAGCATTCTGGTTGCTTCCAGCTTGAACTTTTCATAGGACATGACGCCGGTAAGCTGATCCTCTCCCTTTACCCTTTCCAGAAAAGTGGTAATGTTGGATCTGCAGATAATAACCTCATGCTTTTTCACCTTGGTCTCATTCATATGTGACGCATTCAAGGTGTACCAGTTATCTTCTTCCTCGTCATAATACTCTACCGTATTCTGTCCGGCTCCCTCTTTCAGTCCCTGGATCGGGCAGGCAGGGCAGGGAGTCTCCCTGTTCATAAACGCTTTGTAGCAAAGCTGTCCGCTCCTTGCCATGGGATAGCATTCTCTGGCATAATGGCTCAGAAACTTGATCTGGTGGTCTTCCTCTCCCACAACGTAATAGATCAGCTTCTGCACATCCATTGCCTTCTTGCCCACAATATATTCCATTTCCAGCTCTGCCTTGGTCTGCTTCTGCAGCAGATAGCTGGTGATCATCTTGGTAATACTGGACAGGGTTGCGATCTCCGCAACTCCCCACTTTCTCTTGGTCCAGCTTTCAAAGGTAAGGACACCTGCCATCTTAGCGCCATCCATAATGGGGAACTGTATGGCAGAAATGGGAACTCTTTTCATCTGTGTAATATCTTTTTTATAATCCTCATGGCCGTCCCTGCCATCCTGAAGGATATTATATTCCACATGGCGGTAATACTGCTCCATCACATACCAGTTTACCTTACCGGTCTGTTCCATCAGTGCCCTGTCATTGCCATCGTCTTCCCTGGACCACCCGGCCGTTACGAAAATTTCATCGCTTCCTTTGTCTCTTTCCAGAAGGATGCTCCGATCCATGCCAAAATAAAGGCACACTTCTTCAAAGATCTTTTCAATGGCGTAATAAAAATTTTCTTCCGTATTAATGCACTTAAAGGCAAAGTCAAACAGATCCTTGTTGATATTCAGGTAATCCTGCCCTGCCAGAGCCTGATCCTTCTTCTTATGCGCCAACTTCCTGCCTGTCTCCCCCAGAGAGGTATCATAATTCTCTTCCCGGTCAAAGAAGCAGTATTTACTCTTTCCTTCCTTTTTGGCTCTGTAAAGTGCAAGATCTGCGCTGTGATACAGCTTCTCATAGCTTCTGCCGTCTTCCGGGCTGATCGCAACGCCTATGCTGATGCTGCAATGATTTCCTTCCCGCTCTTCCGCAAATCTGGAAAGCCGGATCATCAATTTATTTAAAAGGTTCTCAATGTCCTTTCTGTTGCAGATCCCGGAAGCATAAACAAGAAACTCGTCCCCGTCTATTCGGCCCACAATATCCTTTGCCTTAAAGCTGGTATAAACAATATTAGCAGCCATTTCCAGCACAGAATCCCCAAACACCGTGCCGTAGGCTGTATTTTGTTCTGCAAAATCATCCAGGTCCATAAGAAACAAAGCTCCTGCTTCTTTTGCAGGATCCTGAAGCTTTTTCTCTATCATCTTCCTGGCAACATCATAGTTGTATAAGCCGGTAAGCATATCCCGGGTCACCTCACGCTCCAGGCGTTTGTTATCCCTCTTTTCACCGGTTACATCCAGAACCTTGCCGATCACCTTGACAGGAACACCCTTTTCATCACAAATGGTATTTCCTTCCTGGCGGATCCATCCAAATCTTCCGTTATCACGGAGAATTCTCATTTCATACATGATATGAGGATCCCCCCGATCCATACTGTCACAATAGGCTTCAAAGACCTGCTCGTCCTCAGGATGGATCAAATTCCATTCTTTCATCTGCTCGCGGTAATTTTCCACAACCAGGTTCGCATCTCTCCATTTGCCTTCCAGCTTACTGCTCTGGGTAAGGCGCTTTGCCTTAATGTCATACTCCCATAAGCCGCTGTCCTCGCCTTCTAACGCCCACTGCTGCTTCTGACGTTCATTCTTCAGTTGGCGTTCCAGCTCGGCAATCCTTTGTTCCAGCTGTTTCCTGTCCTCTATCTCCATTGCTTTCCCTCACATCGATCTTATACAATTCAAAATTGTACTAAAATAGATACACAATCAATATAACATATTCTGCTTTATAAGAGCAATAGGTATTATATCTCCATATGCTGCTTCTTAAACTGCTTGGGTGTTACCCCCTTCCATTTCCGGAAAATCTTGATCAGGTGGCTGCTGTCGGAAAAACCCGTTTCCTGGCTGATATAGCTTAAATCAAAGTCTGTAAAGAGCAGAAGATCCGCTGCCTTGCTGACCCGGATAAATTCAATATATTCCTTACAGGAGCGGCCGTAATACTGCTTAAAATTCTTGGCAAAATAGGAATAGCTCATATTACACATCTCTGCCAGATCCTCCACCCTTATGGCTTCCCCTACATGAGAATCAATATAAGAGGTGATGGCATGGATGGAATTCGTTTCTCTTGCATGGGCTGCTGCTGCATCCGTATTAAATCCGGCGTGTCTCCACAGTCTTATGATCTGCACCAGAAGATAGCAGATCTTATTATGGATCACAATATCGTAGCCATAATCCTGCTGCTCAAGCTCTTTACAGCACTCCTCAAAAATATCAGAAACTACCAGACCCTCCAGCTGGCTTTCCTTAAAAAAGATGCCGGCTTTGGAGCTCTTGCTTGCACTATCCAGAATGACGCGGAGCTTGGGCGCATAGCTGTTTTCCGTATACAGCCTGTTCACGTCAAACTTCAACACATCATATTTCAGCGGAACATTCGTAGCGGTATAAATAGCATGTACAGTCTCCGGATGGAACAGGATCAGGTCTCCCTCCTGGGCCACATAGCTTTGCCCGTCACACTCTACCAGAGCCGTCCCCTCGAGCATGTAAAGGATCTCCATAAAATAATGCCAGTGAGGCCTGATGGGGAAGGGCATAGTCGACGTATCATACCGAAAAGCTTCATATGGAAAGTTAAGAGTATCACAATATTCAAACAAATACTGCATGGCGGTCTCCTGAATAGATTTTTACAATTTTTATATGGCTACATTATAGCGGAATTTTTTTCCCGGTGCTACAATTTTTATAACATTCAACAAGTATTGAAAGGACGTAGCCATGCAATTCTTAAAAGGGATCACTTTTGCCCCATTTTGTCCAAAAGGGAGTTTTCTTACAAAAGAAGCCTTTGAGAGCTTTGATCATCTTGCAGAAGGAACCGGTGCAAATTTTATCACCCTGGTGCCCAACGCACTTCAGGAAACCCCTCAGTCAGAGGAGATCGATTTTACCTCTGATGCAACCATTTCTGATGAAGAACTGATCAGCATGATCGACTATATTCATAAGAAGGGGCTGCTTGTTGCATTGAAGCCCACCGTCAACTGTAAGAATGGTACCTGGCGTGCACACATTAATTTTTTTGATAAGGATGTGCCATGCGAGCCTAAGTGGGGGAACTGGTTCCGATCTTATACGGAATTTCAGCTTCACTTTGCCAGACTTGCAAAGGAAACCGGCTGTGAAATGTTTATCGCCGGCTGTGAAATGGTTCAGACCGACCGCAGAAGCGAGGAATGGCGTGAGCTGATCGCCCAGATCCGCACCGTTTATGACGGTCCTGTCACCTATAATGCTGACAAATACCAGGAAGACAATGTTACCTGGTGGGATTGTGTTGATTATATCTGTTCAAGCGGTTACTACCCTATTGATGACTGGGACAGGCAGCTCGACCGTATTGAAGCCGTTGTAGAAAAGTTTAAAAAGCCCTTCTTTTTCGCAGAATGCGGCTGCATGTCCACACACGGCGCAGGAAAGGTTCCCAATGACTGGACCGTCCGCGGCGAAATTGACCTGCAGGAGCAGGCAGACTGGTATCAGACCATGTTTGAAGCCTGCAGGAAACGTTCCTTTGTACAGGGCTTCTGTCTTTGGGACTGGGCATGGAAGCAATATCCCCTCTGTAAGGCGGATGCGAATTGGGGATATGATATTTACGGCAAGCCGGCCCAACAGATCGTTAAAAAATATTACGACATGTTTTAATGTCAGTGGGATAACATGATGATTGAAAAATTTACGCAGCCGGAAGAAATCGATCTGGACGAATCGGAAAAGGCGCTTCTTGAGACCTTTAACCGGAATGAAGGCAACAGCCTGAAAATCCTTCTCGGGATCTACAAGGGACATTATGTGAAGCTGTTTTTCTCCATTTTGTTTTTTGCCATAAAGCATTCCCCGGTGTGGATCCTTCCGATCATTACCTCCAACATTATCAACCTTGCAACCCAAAGGCCGGATAATGCAGGCATTAAAATACTGATAAATGTTCTGATCATGTCCTTTTTCGTGGTTCAGAATATTTTTTCCAATTATATCCATACCTGGCTTTATGCCAAAACAGTCAGAAGTGTGGAGCGGGGACTTAGAAGCTCTCTGGTGCGCAAGCTCCAGCAGCTTTCCATTTCCTATCACAATGAAATGCAGTCCGGACGCCTTCAGTCCAAGATCATGCGTGATGTAGAGCAGATTGAAACGCTCTCCTCCCAGATCTTTATCACGGTGTTAAGCATTCTTTTAAACGTTATGGTGGCCTTTGGCATTGTCATCTTTAAAAGCATGACTGTTTTCCTTTTCTTTCTTGCCACCATACCGGTTGCCGTGTTCTTAATGGTTACCTTCCGGGGAAAGATCAAAAAGTACAATTCCGATTTCCGCCGGGAAATGGAGGAAACCTCCGTTAAGGTTATGGAAATGGTGGAGCTGATCCCTGTCACCAGGGCGCATGCCCTGGAAAAACAGGAAACCATGAAAATGGACCGCCAGCTTGGACATGTGGCAGAAAAAGGCTTAAAGCTTGATATGATCCAGACCTACTTTTCCTCTATCAGCTGGGTGGCATTCCAGCTGTTTCAGGTAATCTGCCTTGGCTTTACCGGTTACCTTGCATCTCAGGGGAAGATTTCCGTGGGAGAGGTTGTGATGTACCAGACCTATTTTTCTTCCATTGTAGGCCAGGTATCCAATGTCATCACCCTGCTTCCCATCATCTCAAAGGGGCTGGAATCCGTAAACTCTATCGGAGACATTCTGCTCTGCCATGATGTGGAGGATACCAGGAACAAAAAGAAGGTAAAGAAAATAAATGGTGATATTACCTTTCGCCATGTAGCCTTTCAATACCCTGATGCAGATGCCCCGGTGCTCCAGGATCTGAATTTTCATATTGAACCAGGTGAAACCATTGCCTTTGTAGGAAGCTCCGGCGCAGGCAAAACAACCATTTTAAATATGGTGATCGGCTTTTTGAAGGCCACAAGCGGACAGGTACTGATCGATGGACAGGATATCACTTCCCTGAACCTGCAAAGCTACCGCAGCCATATTGCAGTTGTACCACAGCAGTCCATTTTATTTTCCGGTACGATCCGGGAAAATATTACCTACGGCATGAACCATATTTCTGATGAACAGCTGATGGAAGTGATCAAGGCTGCTAATCTGGATGAGCTGATCGCTTCTCTGCCGGACGGACTGGACACCAAGATCACAGAACACGGAAGCAACTTATCCGGCGGTCAGCGCCAGCGGATCTCTATTGCCCGTGCATTCATCAGGGATCCCAGCATTTTAATCCTGGATGAGGCAACCTCCGCTCTGGATACCATTTCCGAGCGTAAGATCCAGGATGCTATCCACAATCTGGTACAAAACCGTACCACCTTAATTGTTGCACACAGACTATCTACCATAAGGGACGCCCACCGGATTGCCGTTGTAGGCCACGGAGGGCTGGAAGAATTCGGTACCTACGAAGAGCTTATGGCTCTGAAAGGAGAGTTTTATAATATGCAGAGCCTGCAAAGTCTCCAGAGTTAATTACCGCCATTTCCCTATTTTATTATATATCCCCCTAAAAAGGCTGCCGGGTTTTTCTATCCCGACAGCCTTTTACCCTGTACTGATCTTAAAAAGCAATTCCCAGCATTTCTGTGATGATGCCAACCGCCACTCCGATCACATATAATAAAACTGTGATCCTGATGTTTTCCTTTAAATCATCATTCACGCTATAGAGCACCAAAAGTCCAACTCCCTGCCCGGCCAGCAATCCGCCGATCATAGCGCCCGCTCCCAGCACTCCTTCCAAATAGAGCTGTGTCAGCACCACAGAGGAAGCACAGTTCGGAATCAGTCCTACCAGCCCCGCAAGCACAGGTCCTAAAATCGGTTTGGTGGAAATGAAAGAAGCAAGCTGCTGCTGTCCCACGGCTCCGATCAGAAGATTTAAGATCAGGGAAATGATCAGTATAAATCCAAATACCTGAAGCGTATGGCTGACAGCAGGCTGCAGGATCTTTCCTTCCCCGCAATGGCAATGCTGATGCTCACACAAATGGTCTATGCGAAGCTCTTCCGGTTCCCTTTTCCTGGTTCTGCGGATCGCAAAGTCGATCACCAGACCCGCAGCAATTCCCACAAGCGCCTTAAAAGCAAGAATTCTGAACATCGTTGCAAAAGCAACCTTTTCAGATATAAAAATAGGAAGCATCTCATCCGAGGTGGACAGAAACACCGAAAACAACGTTCCCAGCGTAATGATCCTTCCCGCATAAAGATTAGACGCCGCCGCTGAAAAGCCGCACTGAGGCACCACTCCCAGAATGCCGCCGATCACCGGCCCGAAATTTCCGGACCTTTGCATGATCTGCTGCGCCCGTCCTCCTGCTTTATGCTCAATATATTCCATCACCAGATAGGTGAGAAACAGAAAGGGTAAGAGCTTAACCCCATCTACTAATGTATCTATCACTGCATCGATCAACATGACTGCACCAAGTTCCTTTCCACATAGGTTCCAAAAAGCTTATCCCTTAGTATACCCGTTATCATCGTCTGTGGCAAGGATGATTTTGCGCCATGCTTCTGCAGGATTTTGCACTGCACGGCTTTTATGCTTCAGGACGCAGATATTTTTTCTATTGTAATGCCTTTATACCCGCTTAGACCCAGATAACCATAAAACTGTTCCTCATCATTTAACAGCGCGTCATAGTCTGCTTCCGGCGAAAAGGTGATCCGATATTTTTCTCCCTTGTATTCAAAGGAAATGACCGTGGTCACATCTCTTCTCTCCGCCATCTTCTGTAAGATGTAATCGGAAATGGCTGTGTTTGTCTTTGCATCATAGGTTACCAGCCCATTTTCCGCCGCATCCTTAATGAAACCGCAAAAATCCTTTACATGGGCCACTGCACCGGGAATAGGCATCTTCTGCTCTGTCCTTCCACAGGAGCTGCAGCGATAGCATTCTTCTCCATCCTCCCCTACACTGGGTTCTTTAGTAGTCACCCACTCCATGTTGCAGAGGTGAACCTCCTCCGGCGCCATCACTATTTCTGGCTGATCTGCTACAATCGGCTGAGCTTCCACTTCTTTGCGTGGTGTACTTTCCGGTTTCTTCTCTTCGGTCTGGGTGCTATATGGTTCTCCTTTTAATATCAAATCTGAGGAACCCTGATCAGCACAATACCACTTTGTATTTGTTCCGACAGTTTTCCCATTTCCATCACTATAGCTTGCCTGTAAGGTATGCGTCTGGCCGCTTCCCACATTTATCATTATCATGAGGTTAGGATCATTACCATCATAAAACCGTAAAGTATACCCTGCTGTCCACGATGCGTTTATTATATCTCCAATTTTAACTTCACAACCCCTTATATCATCCGCAACAAAATATTCAGCTGCTCTTGCTTCAATCCTATTTCCAAGCAGAGTCGTAATCGTTATCATTAGTGTTAACAAAATGGTAACTACTCTTTTCCCTGTGTTTTTCATCCCTTATCTCCTTTTACTCTTCCCTTTTTATTAAATCTAGGACTGCAGATCCACCTTTTCTACCGTAATGCCTTTATACCCGCTTAAGCCCAGATA
>ULNH01038029.1_pt1 | contig 27291 bp, 26 predicted proteins | sample 1951871 | NCBI WGS metagenome assembly ULNH01 (sample SAMEA4835572, study PRJEB28245) | human gut metagenome | biome: gut microbiome; material: fecal sample | place: Denmark | collected 2008 | reverse complement strand
TTAATTTACTTGACTTTTTTATAGTAGGCTTTTTTCTTATTTCTAATTTTTATTATTTATTTTCAATTTTTTGTATTGATAATACTTGTATGTTGCGAAAACCTCTATTTCTGATGCGAAGAGCCATACAACATAAATCAACCAAGTTAAATACCAATGTCCATAACAGAAAGATATTCCAAGATATAAAACCGTTGCGAGAAGCAGAGTGTTGATAACACGACGCATAATTCTTATCGCTTTATGCATATGTTTTTGATATTTAAAGGTATCATGAAGCGAATATACTAATCCTATCAAAATTATTACAATCCATGTAGGATGCCATACATTAATGTTTTTATATAAAGTTAAATATAAATTAGGTATTACATATATAAATGCAATAGCCCCAGTATATATAAACGATAAACTTGCTCTTTGCATTTTTTCAAACATTAAATGTTTAAAATAGTAATATAATAGTATCGCACTGATAAAAACAAAAATAATTGCTGATGCTACAACAATAAAATATGTTTTTTCAAATGTTTTAGCAATTACCAAACTATATACTAAATATAAAACAACTGTTAAAAAGACATATATTGATGCAAAAAGACTAAAATCAATCATTTTTACTTTCATGATTTTCTTTACTGTTATCGATTCTAAATCATATAATACATCTTTATATGATCCCATTACTTCTAAACAAGATTTTATTTTTTGTTTTTCCGTCATCTTTTCAGGTAAGTCATGATATTTATCTATCATAATTGATATTAATTCTTCTTTTAAATCTAACACTTCTTGGGTATTAGGGTAAAAGGCAAATTTTCGGTTAACCGTTGCGATAATTTTTTCAATTGACTTATTGGTTTCCATCTTGATCCTCTCCTAGAATTAATTTATTTAAAATGCGATTTGTCTCATGCCATTCATCTACTTTGGCTTTATAATAATCGCGGCCCTTATCTGTTATTTGATAATATTTTCTTCTTGCCGTTCCTACTTCTTCACCCCAGTATGTGGTTATTAATTTGTCTAATTCCATCTTACGAATGGTCGTGTATATTGTTGCATCTTTAATATCAAATATTCCTTGGCCTCTTGTGTTAATCTCTTTTAATACTGCATAGCCATAGCTATCACCTTTCACAAGGATAGCCAGAATAATTGTTTCCGTGTTTCCACGTAACATTTCACTCGAGTAACTCATATCATGCTCCTATCTAATCTGATTAGGTATATAATATCATAATATATTTTAGTTGTCAAGTAGAAAGAGTGAAATTTATGTGATATTTAATTTTAGCTTTTATGGACAATAAAAAAAGGCAATACTGGGTTCGATACCTCCTGTATTGCCTTTTTCTTATTAATTTATGTCATATTAAACTGTTAGTTATTTTTTGTTTTGATCACAACTATTTGTATTCTTTTTACAATTATTATTATATGGGCAAGATGTACAACCTTTACCTTTTTCTTTTCTATTTTTAAAGTAGTTTAAATAAATTATCGAAAATATTATCATGCCAATGATAATTAAAATAATTACATCTGTTGAAGTCATCTTATACCCCCACTATTAACATAATAAGTCTACCAATGCCGTATATCGAACATGAAAGGACCCAAGCAAGTCCCGTTTGAAATAAAATTGCTTGCCACATTCTTTTTCTAGAACCAAGTTCTCTACGCATAGCACCAATGGCCCCGATGCAAGGAGCACTAAATAGATTAAATACGCAATAAGCATATGCCGAAAGAGGTGTTAAAAAGCTAAATGCGGCCCCACTTTCAAACATCGCTCCATCTTTAGCTGCATCAGATAATCCTGCTATTACTTTCATACTAGCGACAACTTGTTCTTTAGCTACTAGACCTTGAATGGAAGAAACTGCTAGCTCCCAACTCCATTTTCCTGTCATTGGATAAAATGCGAATGCAAAAACATTACCTATAGAAGCTAAAATAGATTCATTAATTCTTGTGCCATCTAACATTTCAAATCGCCAATTAAATTTAGAAAGAAACCAAATAATAACAGAACATAAAAGAATTATTGTCCCTGCTCTCTTAATAAAAGCAATTGATTTATCCCAAACATCTCTTGCGACATACTTAATTGAGGGGAATTTATATTCAGGTAGTTCTGAGATAAAAGCCGAGTGTGATTTTTTAAAGAAGAATTTTTTCATAATAAACGATGAAAGAAGAATCACGAAAATAGCTAAGAAATATAACGACACAGTGATTAAACCTGAATGATCTTTAAAGAAATATCCCGCAAATAAAGCAATTATTGGAAGTTTAGCACTGCATGGAATAAATGGTGTACACATTATGGTTATTCTTTTTTCAGTGTCATCTTCAATTGTACGTGCCGTCATTATTCCTGGTACTGAACAGCCTGAGCCAACGATAAAAGGAATTAATGATTTTCCGCTTAAACCAAAATTATGAAAGATCCTGTCTAAGAAAAAAGCGATTCTAGACATATAGCCACTCGTTTCAAGAATAGCTATGCAAATAAATAGGATTATAAGTTGTGGTAAAAATCCCAATACTGCTCCTACTCCTGCCACAATACCATCACAAACGAGTGATGCTGACCATGGTGAAGCGTTAATACTCAAAAGTTTATCATAGAGCCAAGTTTGAAAAATACTTACGCCATTACTTATTAGATCAACTGTTAAGTTTCCTATTTTCCCAACAGCTAAATAATATACTAGCGCCATTATAACAACAAAAATTGGTATAGCTGCCCATTTATTTAGGATAACCTTATCAATTTTATCCGTAACTGATTCATTTCGTTCCTTTTCAATAACGCATTGTTTTTTTAAAGCAGTGATAAAATTATATCGCTCATTAGCGATAATTTGTTCCATTTCTGTACCATATTTTTCTTCAATATCATTAATTTCACTTTTTATTTTTGTAGTTAAGAGTTCAACATATTTTGGATCATTCTCTAACATTTTAATAGTTATAAATCGTTTATGAATGCTCCCAATCTTGACATCATCGATTAGTTTTTCAATATCTGTGGGAAATATTTTTTGATGAAGATTTTTCTTTATCTTTTTTTCTTTAATAATATTTATTAAAGTATCTATCCCCATACCTTTTAAAGCTGATATTTTAACAACAGATGCATTAAGTATTTCTCCCATCTTATTTTCATCAATAGTAATACCCTTTTTTTCTAAAGCATCACACATATTAAGGGCAATTATTACATCCGTATCAAGCTCTAATAATTGTGTAGTAAGATATAAACTTCTTTCAATACACGTTGCATCAACAATATTAATAATTAAATCTGGTGTTTCATTAATGACAAATTGTCGCGACACCTCTTCTTCAGCAGTATATGGTGATAATGAGTATATCCCTGGCAAATCAACTAAAGTATCATCACTACCTTTAATTTTTCCTTCTTTTCTTTCAATTGTAACACCAGGCCAGTTACCTACTTTTTGGTTAGTACCAGTCAAAAGATTAAATAGGGTTGTCTTGCCACTGTTTTGATTACCGACTAATGCTATTTTCATTATTCAACCACCTTGATATCTATTTCTGCGATATCACTCTTTCTGACACATAATTCATAGCCTCTCAATTCAATATCGATAGGGTCACCAAGTGGGGCTATTTTTTTTATTTTAACAACTACTCCAGTTGTTAGCCCCATATCAAGTAAGCGACGTTTTACTTCTTTATTTTCGTTGTGAAGACCAGTTATTAGCGCTTTTTGCCCCCTGTGAAGATCTGATAGATGTCCTGCATCACCAATTTTTAATTTAGTTTTTCTCATGTTGCTTTCCTCTTCTAAATTTTGTTACATTGCTTTGTACTAATTATACCTATAAAATTCTTCTTTGTAAAGAATTTAACTATATTTTAAAAAAGCCCTAAAAAAGAAATTATATTTCGTTCTTTAGGACACAAGCTTAATTCTTTCGTGGTTTTTTCTTACAATTAATAATAATAAATGGTAAATGGAACATAACCATTAGTACCGTTCCAACGGTAAGTAAATTTATAATATATACATACCAACCATGATTCAAATTAAGTATTGGTAAATTTTCCATTGGTGGTCTTGTCAAATACATAAAATTTGCTCCCCAAAAGCTTAGAAAACTATTGACCCATAAATCAAATAAAACAAACATTAATAATAGGCCGTAATTTACAAATAAAACCTTTAGAGATAGTTCAGCTAAATGTTCTCTTATTAAATATATGCCATAGAAAATTAAAAATGCATGATATATAAAGTATTGATATACTTGTACATTTAAAAATGATGTCCCTACCGTAGGTATTAAAAGTGACATGCTAGCACCAATAAGGGAAGTTGGCACCATAAAGTTATACAATACTTTCTTCACGTTTTCGTTTTTAATAAAAAAGCGAAGACCAAAAATAAAGAAAATTTGAATACTACATAAGTGAAAAGGAAGACTTCCCGGACTTAGAACTTTTCCGCCTGAAACGCCATCAACCATATTCAAAGATATTTTGGTAATTTCACTTAAAGCACTAATGATGCACATTATGGTCAAAACGTTTTTATGAGAGACGTTTAATCTTTTTGTTAGAAAAAGTAATGTTAAAATAATTAATACGGATATTGCAATCCAAATAAAATGTGTATAAGTAAACATATATGTATCCTCAGTTATTTTTAGATGTTAATATTTTACCACAATCTTTTCTATTTAAAATAAATCTTGCACAATTTTCGTTTTATTTATCTAATAAAATTAGTAATTTCACGTTTATCTTTTTTTGGTAAACCTATTTTTTCTTTACCAAAAGCAATTGATTTCATCAAAAAGCTCATGTTTCTAGCAAGCATTCTTATAACATATAAACCTTCTTTATCTTCTGCTGCTTCACCTTTTAATCTTCCATGAACACTATTCCAATAACAACTTGAAACAATTGGCATACCACTAATTGTAAAGTATTTATTCAATTGGTCAAATGTTGAAGATAATCCTCCTCTTCTTGCGATAACGATACTGGCTCCAACTTTCATTGTGAGGTCTGTTCTATTACTATAAAAAAGTCGATCAAGTAAAGATATTAAAGACCCATTAGCCGAGGCATAGTAAACGGGTGAAGCGATAACAAGGCCATCAGACTTAGTTAATTTTTCTGCTAATTCATTGACAACATCATCAAAAACACATTTTCCTGTTTCATGGCATTTTCCACAAGCGATACATCCTCTTATATCCGTACTTCCAATTTGAAATTGTTCTACTTCTATTCCTTCTTCTAAAAATACCTTTTCCATTTCATTTAAAGTATACGATGTATTGCCATCTAATCTTGGACTCCCATTGATAATTAATACTTTCATACATTTCTCCTTTAACTTATTTTTATCTATATACATATTTTACTATTTTGTAATTTAATTGTAAAGGTATTAACTATTTTGATCTCACTTCAATTGTAACACGACATAATTTTTTATGGCCCCCTTCACTACTGAAATTGTTGAAAACCCTTTATTAAACTATGAAAACAACAATACTTTAAGAGCTATCTGTAATGATAATAAATCACTTAGTAAAGCTTGTACTAGTGAATTATCCAACCTTTATGATAAAGATAAAATGATGAATTTCTATATGTAACAAAACTTTTCAAAGTATGTAGTGAGTTAAGCGGTAAAGATATTAAAAGCGTTGCTGATCTTAAACTTTATCCTAAATTTATTGAACAAAAAAGGTGTTACTATAAAACAGAAGCCGCTTGCAACTAGCTAAAATCCTATTTTCTTATGGTGGTAAACAATTTGATAGCTTAAAAGATGAAACCTTTAGTTCTATATGTGAAACTATTAGAGAGAGTTCGTTAAAAACAGATAAATAGATAAACATTAAGAGTTAACTTCCTAAATTGATTAGGAGTTAACTCTTTTGTTTTTCGTCATAGAAAAAGCACCCCTTCTTATGTTATACCACACTTTTAATGTGTCCAAGAAATGGGGTGCATTTCATAGCAAACTTCTACATTCTTTTAATTTTATATCCACATACAACAGGTCTGTCATCACCATTTCAAAAAAATCCCAACCACTTGGCTCAGAATCAGCCTCACAATATATAGTTAGATTACTACATCCCCTGAATGCATTCCATCCTATATATGTGACACTATTTGGTATTTCTATACTTGTTAGACTACTGCAATTTCTAAATGCACTTTTTCCTATACTTGTGACACTATTTGGAATTTCTATACTTATTAGACTACTGAAACCATTGAATGCTTCATTTCCTATACTTGTACCACCTGTTATTATTACTTCTTTTAAGCTTGATGGCACATACTTACTATTATCGTAATAGGAACTCGCTTCAAAGATATATCCAAAATGCGTTTGATCACTTCCATTACCTACAAATGGTAATGTTATGCTTGTTAAGTTATTGCAATTTTTAAATGCAGAGAGTCCTATATTCGTTATAGTAGTTGGTAATTCTATGCTTGTCAAACTACTACATCCTTCAAAAGCGCTATCACATACTCTTATTGTATCTACATCTATTTGTAAATCCGACCAATTATCTATTATTTGTGTTTTTGTATAATCACGATAAATACATCTATAATCTATATATGCTTCTTTATTAGTAGTTGCTTCATTTGCTTTAAGCAATTCATATTGATGATTACTTAAAATATATGTTTCTTCTTCTAAAATTTTATGACATATTGTACACTCTTTATGTCTTGTACCTTCTATCTCACATGTTGCTTTTTTATCTATTATCCACTCTGAAGCTTCTTGTACACATTTTGTTGGCCCAAATGTACAACTTGTTATTAAAAATAATATTACAAGACAAAATGTTAAATTAAATATTTTTTTTATATTAGTTTTACCTCTTCTCTAACAATCATATTTAATAATAATCTTTTGTTATATATTCCTTCTATTATATTTATATTTTAGGCTAATCTATTTATTATTTACTTATTTACTATTTTACTGGGTTGCCGTTTTTATCTTTAAAAGCGCCAACTAAAATCATGATGAAATCTACAATTGCACCTATTCCAAATAGGCCACCTGTTAATAAGTAAAGAACTCCTGTTCCAACTTTACCTACATAAAATCTATGTACACCTAATCCTCCTAAAAAGAAGCATAATAATGCTGCAACTACTTTTGATTTGTTTGAATTTGCCATATATATTTCCTCCTGTTATCTTATTGATTAGCCTAAAACATATGTGACTGCTTATGGTCTAACAAGGTATAACCTTTTTAGACTATTAGACAACCACTAATATTATATCACTAAATGGTAAAAGATACTAATAATTTAGTTTATTTGGCCAAAATTATCATGTATTTAATTAAAAATGGGTTAGTTATAAAGGTATAACTTTTTGACTTTTTTCTTTTTCAATAAAAAAGCATAAAAAAACGATAATAGTTGAAGATTCTCTCACTATTATCGTTTTTTATTTATGATTTAGTTAAATAAGTTTTTTGTTTCTTTAAATAGAGTAGATGATTCTATTTTATTTTCATTACCTATTGCACATAAAGCATCATCACTTAATACTTTTTCAATTAATGGTTTTAAAGCTTTGATATCATCTAGAGTAACATTTAATATTTCATGGCGTTCTTTCTTTAAATCTTCATATGTTGTATTTTGTAAGTATGCCATAAATGATTTATCACCTTTAGCACTAGGACTAAGTGGTGTATCAAGAGTTCCTATTGCCCCTATAATATACTTAGTAATATCATTTTGTGATGGATTAAAGTTATCAATATAGTTAGGTATATTCATATATACATCCATCGTTTTTTCAAGATTAGGATCTCGATATGAAACAAAGAATACATTACCATTTCTAGAGAAATTGCTCATGCATCCATATGCTCCACCTAATACTCTTACCTGCATCCATAAGTAATCATAGCGAAGTGCCATCGCAAATACTTGTAATGCTCCTGTATATTCATATGCACCCTTAAAGTTTCCAGCACGTGCTACATATTGAACAGCAGATGGAGTCTTGAATCCTTCATTGAGAAGATTTGGTACAAATTTGTAATCACCTTTAGGAAGTTCTTCTTCACATAATCCTTCTACAAAGCTCTTAATATGTTCTTTATATGAATCACATTTACCTGTATATGAAATAATTAAGTTTTCTTTACGGAAAATATATTTCATAACTAGTTTTAATTTTTCTACTATATCAACATACACTTCATCAAATGATTGAGATAGTTTTTCAATAAAATGATATTGTGAAACACCATCAATAAGTTCATTATAGTAACTACTACTTCTAATATATGATAATGCTCTACTTAAAGTTGTGATATGTCCACGTCCCAACATCATCATTTGACGTTGCGATTTGTTTTCTGCAAGAATTTCAAATAAACGACGTTTATTATCAAGTTTTGATGATGTGATAATTTCTTTAGTTGTTTCAAATACAAAAGGTAGTTTTTCAAAAAGAGCTTTTGTCTCAAAAACAAATAATGGTGTAACATCGTTTTCTTCTACCGATACTGCTAGTGTTTTAGGGGTAATACCACCTGTATTAATGTTGATTTCTTGAGTTAAGTTTTGATATGTATGATTAGCTGTATCAACATAACTTAAAACATTTTTTAGTAAACCAATATATGGAATAAGATCAGTCGGAACACCTTTTGTGTTAAATGTGAAATCAAGATAAGCGATACCATTTGTTTCGATATCATGTTTAATTACTTTAACACCATCAACAACTATTTCTTCATTATAAAGTGGTTCTACTTTATCTTCAATATCTTCTCTTGTAAGTAGAGGAATCGTTCTTAGTTCTTCTTCAGTTGAAGGTGTCGCTTGATATTCTTTTAGTTTTTTAGTATCTTCTACTAACTTTGCTACCTCTTTTTCAGTTAAACTAGCTTTATAAGCAGCGAGTTTTTCTTTTAAGGCTTTTTCTTTTTCCGCACCTAAAGTGTTGCTAGGTGATACAGTTAAGAAAGCTGTATGAGCATTATTTAATACATATTTATCTAATAACTCTTCATAATAATTAGTTTGAAGTTTTTCTCTTAATGTTTTAAAGATATCATTATATTCAAGTCTTGAGAATGGATCTGCCTCATCATATAGCCATGTTTCCATCGCATTTAAAGCATATACTAATCCTTTTGGAGCACCACCGAAATCGGCTTCACGATACTTAAATTCATAGTAATTAATTGCAGCCTCAAGAGCTTTTTTATCAATACCCTCACTGACAAGTTTTTGAATAGCTGTTCTTATGATATTTTGTAATTCTTTTTCTTTACCACTCTTAGCATCTTTAACAATAATGCTTAATACTGGTTGAAGCATACCGCTATCAAAATCACTTAAAACATCTGTACCAATACCAGAATCTAGAATTGTTTGTTTTAAAACAGCGCCAGGTGCATCGAGTAATGCGTGAACTAAGATTTGGAAAGCAAAGTTAAGTGTAGAATCCGCAAATGTTCCAATAACTGCGTTATATGAGTAATAAGTTTTATCTTCTAAAGAATCGCTTTTACCTACTGGATACATTACTTTACATTCTTTTGGAGCGCTGAAAGCCTTTTGGAATGGAATGTCTGAATCTACTTTAATAGTATCAAATTTTGATAAGTATTCTTTATCAAGCCATTCTAACTTTTCATCCATATTCATCTTACCATATAAAATAATATAACTATTAGATGGACTATACAAACTCTTATGAAAGTTTTTAAATTCTTCATAAGTTAAATCAGGTATCGCATCAGGATCACCACCTGATTCTACACCATAAGTTGTATCTGGAAATAAAGAGTGGCGCGATTCTCTCATAACGATTTGTTCAGGGCTTGAGAATACCCCTTTCATTTCGTTATAAACGACACCATTATAGATTACATCAGCATCAGCGTTTTCTAATTCATAATGCCAACCTTCTTGTTTAAAGATTTCTTCATGAATGTAAACATTAGGATAGAATACCGCGTCCATGTATACTTCCATCAAGTTGGCAAAGTCTTTGTCATTACAGCTAGCAACAGGATATACTGTTTTATCAGGATATGTCATAGCGTTAAGGAATGTGTTTAACGAGCCTTTTAACAATTCGATAAAAGGATCTTTAACAGGGAACTTTTTAGAACCACACAAGGTTGAATGTTCAAGAATGTGAGGAACACCAGTATCGTCTTTAGGTGTTGTTCTAAAACCTACAGAAAATACTTTATTATCATCGTCATTTTCAAATAAAAGTATTCGAGCACCCGACTTTAAGTGTTTCAAAAGTTTCACATTTGAAGCAACCTCACTTATATATTTTTCTTTAATGAGTTCATAGTTTTTCATAAATTACCTCCTGTTAATACTATTTGTTTTATTATAACACATTTTGGTAATATTTATAATAAAAACGTTGTTTTTTTTAACCTTTTAGTGTATACTATACGCTAGAATATAGATAAAATATATTGTTCAATATATTTTTTTCGCGAGGATGTTTATGAATAACTTTATAAATCTAAATACTGACAATATTGAAAACGAACATTTGTGTTGTATTATTAGAACTAAGACTAAACATGAAGGTGTAGAAACTAAAAGACGTTGGCTAAAGAAAGAACTTACTCACCATCATATTTTTAGAAAAATAGATGATAAAGTTACTGCTTTTATCGAATATGATGAAGTAGAAAACGCTCTTGTTCCTGTCGTTGCGGATAACTTTTATTATATTTATTGCTTATGGGTAACGGGCGATGTTAAAGGCAAAGGGTACGGCAAAGAATTACTTGAGTACGCGATTAATGATGCTAAAGCAAATCACAAATCAGGAATTTGTATGCTAGGGGCTACTAAACAAAAAGCTTGGTTATCTAGCGAAGCCTTTCTTCTAAAAAACGGCTTTAAAGTAACACTTGATACAGCCGCAGGTTATCATCTCGTTTATTTATCATTTGATGGCACGATCCCAACCTTTTCTAGTGATGCTCTTAAAGAAAGTGTTTCTACAAATGACCTCACCATCTATTATAGTGATCAATGTCCTTTTATTTTAAAAGCCATAAATGACGCAGTAAAAGTTACTAAAGAGCGAAATATTCCCTTAAATTTAATTCATATTACCAGTAGAACTGAAGCGCTTAAGATTCCTGCCCCTTTTAATAATTATGCCCTTTTTTACAAGGGAAAATTTATAACCGTAAATCTCTTACAAGAGGCATTACTTAATAAATTACTAGACAAATAAAAAGCTTTTGATAGTTGTTATCAAAAGCTCTTTTTTTATAATTTTAAAATTTCTGGCATATTCAAGTATTCCTCTACTTTAATAAATGCCTGTGATAAAGGGTATCCATCTACTAGAGCGTGACTTACTTGAATGTTTAACGCGATAAATGTTTCGCCATTTCTTTCATAATACTTGCTCCAACAAATGCGAGGAACAAAAGCTGAGTCGTCATTTGGCATTGGATGAAACAAACCCGTGAAGTCGATCCATGGCAAACATGTCATATAGAATTGATTAAACTCATTCAAATTATTGTAAGGAAAATCATTGATACTATGTTTTATTTTATCAATAGCAGTTTTAGTTTTTAGATAAAATGTTTTAAAATCTTCGTCATATTCATTATCGCAGTTTTCAAACACACCAGCATCCGTCATAATAGTATAGGCAGGATTAATAAGATCGTATTTGATAACTTTACCATTTTGAATTCTTAAATGCATTTCTTCTATTTCGTTTAATCCTTTAGTTACTATATACAAAAATGCAATGAAGAATGATACTTTAGTATCGTTAATTGTTTTTCCTTTTAAGTATGAAAGAAATTTGGAAATGTTGATTTCTTTTGTTACATTATAGTAATGTACAGGATATCTTATAAACCACTCATAGTGTTTTTTACCTTTCCATGTACTTACATCTATAAAAGTTTTTTTCATCAACGTTTACCTTTTTCGTATGGCTGTCCTTCAGCCTTAGGTGCCCTTGAACGTTTAGAAGTGAATGCTAAAACGACAAGTGTAATTACGTAAGGTAATAATCTATATATATGAGAACTAATACCTATTGTACTTAGGAAGTATATACCATCATTATTAAAATCAATGTAATTGTAACCAACGGCAACACATTTTAAAGCTCCAAATAGTAGGGCTGCTCCAACAATGTTAAGTGGTTTCCAGTTACCAAAAATCATTACGGCGAGGGCTAAGAAACCAAGACCTGCAACATCACCATTAACGTTGCATCCTGTAGCTGTTAGAGCATAGATAAATCCCCCAAACCCTGCTAACGCACCCGATATCGAAGTTGCGATATAACGCATTTTGTTTACGTTAATACCTACCGAACTACTTGCTTGCGGGTGTTCACCACATGAACGAAGGCGTAAACCAAATTTAGTAAAATATAATACAACCGATAAAATTGCAAATACCGCTATTGCATAATACGTTGTTGGGTATATTTTAGTGAATAGAATTTGTTGCAATGTGTTCATTCCTAAATCGGTTTTGAAACCAAAATCTTTATAACTCAACATAAATAAAGTAGCTGGTTCGGTTCTAAATGTATCAGTTACAATACCTAATGAGTTTTGTTGATTAATTGTATAAATTAAGAAAAGAACGATAGCTGGGGCTAATAAATTAAGCGCCGTACCACCAATCGTTTGATCGGCTTTTAAATTAATTGAAGCAAAGGCCAAAAGAAGGGCAAATAGTGCTCCACCTACGGTTGATGCTAAAATTGCGATTAACAATAACAATTGACCATTTTCATGTGTAAAGCCAAGTGGTGCTAAGTATCTAATTACAATTACACCAATGAAAGCACCAAAAACCATAATACCTTCAAGTGCAATATTGATAATACCACTTCTTTCAGCAAATACCCCTGCCAAAGCAACTATCATCAAAGGAAGTGCAAAAGTTAATGTTTGTTGAACAAAATATACCATTATTCTACATCCTCCTTTTTCGCATTTTTCTTACTGAAGATTTTCTTTAACCATGTAAAGTTTTTACTATTGCTTAGGTATTCTCTAATGATTAATGAGAATGCACTAAAGTATACGATGATAGCAGCTACAACACTTGTGATGTGTTCGTTATAAGCTGTAAGATATTTTAACTGCATACCAGCTACATCAAGATACGCCATAAAGATTGATGAGAAAATTACCCCAATAGGACTGTTCATCGCAAGAAGAGCGACTGGTATACCATTAAATCCTGTTACAGGAAGTGTTTGATATGTTTGAGCATAGAATTCAGTATTACCTGATAAGTAATATAATGCAGCCCCAGCTCCCGCTAAAGCGCCTGCCATTACCATCGATAAAACGATATTACGTTTCGCATTGATACCTGCATATTTAGCAGCATCACGATTACTACCGCAAGCTTTTAATTCATATCCAAAAGTTGTTTTATTAATGATGATGAATACTAATACTGCTATAACAATAGCAATGATAATTCCACCATTAACTTGTGAGTTAGGGAATATTAAATCTAAGCCCATTTTGCTTGTCGCAACATTATTATGAGTTGTTTGATATACATAAACAGAGTTCTTTGTGTTGCTAGGATCAAGGCACCATTTAAATGGTCCAATATTTGAATCAAATAGATAAGAAACAAAGTTAGCTGCAATCCAGTTTGTCATAATACAAGTTATTACTTCATTGACATTGAGGAACGCTTTAAAAAATCCCGAAATTGATCCCCAAAGTCCTCCTGCTATCATTGCTCCAAGGAAAGCTAAAATCCATACAATGAAACTTGGAACAACACTTGTTGGAATAGCTAACGCGATAATCAAAGATGCAGCTGTTCCCATTAAGTATTGTCCAGGTGCTCCAATGTTGAATAATCCTGTTTTAAATGCTAAAGCTACGCTTAAACCTGTCATTACTAAAGGCATTGCGTTAAATAACATATTACCGATGTTAGTTGAGTTAAACCCATATATTATTTGACCATTAGCGTTTTTACCTAAAGCAAATACGCCTGAAAATATTAATTGAATACCTTCATAAGCTTGCTTAAAACTACCTTTGCAGAAGCATATAATGATGATACAACCTACCAACAACCCAATAATGATAGAAATTAAAGATGAAGTAATTACTTTTGTACGAGGTTTTTCCCACTCTTTTTTGATGAAGCTTGGTTTACCTTTAGCAATTAAAGTAATATCAACCGTTTTTAAAACTACTACAGCTTCTACTATTATACAAGCTACTAATAACAATAACACTAACCACGTCATATTATTCTTCCTCTCTTATATCAGATTTGGCACCTGACATATATAAACCTAATTCATTAACAGTTGTTTCTTTTGGATTAAATTCACCAACGATTCTACCTTCATACATTACTAAAATTCTATCCGATAGATTCATTACTTCGTCAAGTTCTAACGATACTAAAAGGACACCACACCCCATATCACGTTGTTCTATAATCCGTTTATGAATTGTTTCAATCGCTCCAACATCCAAACCTCTTGTTGGTTGAACGGCGATTAAAAGTTCATGAGGACGATCCATTTCTCTTGCGACAATCGCTTTTTGTTGATTACCACCTGACATTGATCTTGCGATAGTAACCGGACCTTGACCTGATCTTACATCGTATTCTTCTATTAAGCGATTAGCATATTTTCTAACTTCAGCTCTTTTGATAAAACCTTTGTTTTCAAATAATGGTTCAAAATAACGTTGAAGGACCATATTATCTTCTAAAGAAAAGTCTAATACTAATCCATGTTTATGGCGATCTTCGGGAATATGACTAATACCTGATGTGTTCTTTTTTCTTATTGAAAAGTGTGTGATATCTTCTCCTTTAAAGAAAATTTTCCCACCAGATAAAGGTGTTAAACCGGTAATTCCATTGATTAATTCGGTTTGTCCATTACCTTCTATACCTGCAATACAAACAATTTCACCTCTTCTAACATTAAAACTAACATTTTTTACAACGTCAAGTTTTTTTAGTTTTGAGTGAACTGTTAAATTTTCTATTTTTAAGATTTCATCAGTTGGTGTGGCTTCCGCTTTATCAACAACTAAGCTAATTTTACGTCCAACCATCATTTCTGATAATTCTTCTACTGTAGCATCTTTTACGTCAACTGTTCCGATACATTTGCCTTTTCGTAAAACCGTACAACGATCGGCAACAGCTTTTATTTCATTTAATTTATGTGTGATAAATAAAATTGATTTACCCTTCTTAGCCATTTCTTTCATAATTATAAGAAGCTCTTCAATTTCTTGAGGAGTAAGGACTGCTGTAGGTTCATCAAAAATTAGAATATCATTATCGCGATATAACATTTTTAATATTTCTACTCTTTGTTGCATTCCAACTGTAATATTTTCAACTAAAGCGTCAAGTTCGACCTGGAGGCCATATTCTTGTGATAATTGTTTTACTTTTTCACGCGCTTTTCTCTTTTGAATAAAACCGAATTTCGTTGTTTCAGCTCCAAGAATAATATTATCCAAAACAGTGAAAACATCTACTAATTTAAAATGTTGATGAACCATTCCAATGCCTAGTTTATTAGCATCATTAGGATCAGTTATATTTACTACTTCACCATTTTTTCTAATTTCTCCAGATGTTGGTTGGTATAATCCAAATAAAACACTCATCAATGTTGATTTTCCTGCACCATTTTCACCTAATAATGCATGAATTTCACCTTTTTTAAGTTGCAATGTAACGTTATCGTTAGCTCTAATTCCCGGAAAATCTTTTGTGATATTGAGCATCTCAATAACATATTCAGGGTTTTTATTAAAAGCATCCATCAAGTACTCCTCCTCGCTATTTGTATTTTTAAGCACTACTGTGTTTATTATACATTATTCTGAGATTTTTCGCTATTAAAAAGCGAAAAAAAACCTAAAAAGAAAAAAAGAAAGGTACAATATGTACCTTTCTGGGATCAACTATTTAAACCATTCTAATTTAACGTTAGAATATTCTTTAGTTTCAGCACCAGCTGGATCATTATCAATTGAAATGCTACCAGCTTTTACTTTTGCGAATAATTCTTGGTATTGCTCTTTAGTGAAATTAACCATTGACCATGTGTCAGTTGGAAGACCAACGCAGTCTTTTTCAGCACCAAGATTTTGTGCTTTGTCAGCTGCTTTTGCATCCCATTCACCATTGAAGAATACTGCTAATGCTTCCATTGTACCTTCTCTTAAACCTTTAGTTGCAGATGTGATAACTGTAGATGATTGGTTAGATTGGTCAACGTCAACACCTATAACTTTCTTACCGTTTTCTGCTGCTGCAGCGAAAGCACTATTACACATAGAACCACCACAAGAGAAAACAACTTCTGTACCTGTTGTATACCAACCTTTTAACATAGCTGTTAATTCATCAGAAGCAGAGAATGCTGCACCATATAACCAACTATATCTCATTGAAACAGTTTTGCCTAATTCTTTAGCTGCGTCATTAGCACCTTGAATGAATCCATAACCAAATCTTTGACAAGCAGGGTTTGTACCATTACCGCCACCAGAGAAGCCAAGTTTAGTATAGCCTTCTTTAACAGCTGCATAACCTGCTAAATAACCAGATTGTTCTTCTTTGAAAACGATAGCTGTAAGGTTAGAAGCACCCATTGCCCAACCATCAACAAATACGAACTTAGTATCTTTGAAATCAACGATAGCTCTGGCTAAAGCATCACCTTGCATGAAGCCTGCACAAACGATGATTTTAGCACCACCATCAACAGCACTCTTCATTGCATTATATCTATCATCAGTAGTAGCTTTATCACCATTAGCTGGTTGATAGTATTTATAAGTTTTGTCGTTTTCTTTTGCGTATCTTTTGATACCTTCCCATGTACCTTGATTAAAAGATTTATCTTTTAATTGGCCGATGTCTGTAACGAAAGCTATTTCATAAGAATCAGCTGTGATAGTGTCTGGAATTGCGTCATAGTCGTAACCTTTTTTATCAGTGTTTTCTTTTGGTCCACAAGAAACTGCTAAGAAAAGCGCCATAACTGCAACAAAAATAGTAAAAATTTTTTTCATTGTTTTATTTTCCTCCCAAAATATTTTGTCCATCAGACGTAAATATTATAACATATTTTTTTTGGTATGTCTTTCTAAATGGTAATTTATGTTATTTTTTTATGCAAAAATGCCTGAACAAGAAAGTACAAGATAGATGACGTATAATACCATTAGAAGTATTCCTTGCCAACGTTTAAATTTTCCTGTAATAATTGTTGGGATAGTAGCAACTAGTACGAGAACTAATGCTGCGGGTAAATCTATCATCGCTGATGATGATGAGATTGGCAGTGACTTACCAGAGATAATTGATGCAAGAGGCATAATAAGGGTCAAGTCTAAGATATTAGCACCAAGGATATTGCCAACTGATAGCGACGATTGTTTTTTAACGATAGCTGTTACCGTTGTTACAAGTTCTGGAAGAGAGGTACCAACTGCTACTATTGTAATACCAATAATTCTTTCACTGACATGCATTAATCTAGCTAGCGCACTTGCATTGTCGACTAGTAGTTGTGCGCCACCGACAATACCTGCAACCCCAAGCACAAATTTAATGATATTTGTAACAATTACTTTTCCCGTTGGTTTAATCTTAGTTTCTTCTTCAGCATTTGTCGTGCTTTCTTCTTTTTTCGTTTTTAATGCTGAACGTACATTTTCAAAAATAAAAACAACAAAAGCAGCTAAAAGAACTATTGATAAATATATATTAACTTCACCGAAAAAGCCACATACAACGATGATTGCTGCTGCTAAAATCATTAAAATAAACTTCATTAAATAGTCTTTTCTCTTAATTACACTAGGAATAAAAATGATTGATATTGACATTATTAAGCCAATATTAGCAGTAACGCTTCCAACCGCATTTCCTACTGATATATCAACTTTACCTTCTGTTGCAGCAAAGACAGATACCAACATTTCTGGCAATGTTGTAGCGAGACTAACAATAGTTGCTCCAACAATCAATTTAGGAATGCCACTAACTTCAGCAATCCAACTTGCTGCATCGACAAAATAGTCGCCACCTTTTACTATTAATATGATACTTATAACTAATAAAGTTACTATAAGTAATACTTCCATAATATTATTTCCTTTTTTTATTTTTTAATTAATTGCAAATTTATTTATTACATTTTAAAATGAGTTCTTTGAATATTTCGATATCTTCTTCAACTGATTTTAAAGCTTCTAACCAAAATTCTTTCTTTGTAACATCGATCCCCATCGTTTTTGTTACATCTTCAACACTCATCATACCGGTGTTTTTAAGCATTTGATCATAGTTTTCAACAAATGCTTTCTTATCTTTTAGATATTCTTTATATAAACCTTTGCCATATAATTCGCCAAATGCATAAGGCCAATTATAATAGTTTAAATCAGCACTATAATAGTGACTCTTACATATCCACATATATGGATGACCAAAGTTATAGTCAAGGGCATCGCCATAACTTTCTTTTTGCGCATCCGTCATCATTTTACATAAATCGTCGCTAGAGAGTGGTTTTTCAATAGGTGTCGATAAAACTTTTTCTTCAAATAAGAAACGTGATAAAATATCAACGATGCATTGGGTGTCTTCTTCAAGCGATTGTTCGATGATAGTTAGTTTCATTTCATCGCTAGAGATATCATTGAACATTTTTTTAGCCATAAGTGTCTGACAAAGAATAGAGGCAGTTTCGGCTAAAGGCATGGGGTAGGCTCTATTTAATGGCGCATTTTCTTGAATTACTTGACCATGATAAGCATGTCCTAATTCATGAGCGAGGGTTTGAACATCACCGAGTGATCCTGTAAAATTAGTTAAAACTCTACTTTCTACGTGATTATCAAGGCCCGCACAGAATGCACCGCCAACTTTACCCTCTCTAGGAAGGACATCAATCCAACGGTTATCAAAGGCTCTTTTTCCCATTTCATAAAGAGGCTCGGAAAATGATTTATAAACATCAAGAACAGCCATTTTAGCTTCATCGAAGGTGTATGTTTTAGTAAGATGGCCCATAGGAGCAAATAATTCATAGAATGGTAAACCATTTTTATGACCTAGAGCCTCAGCTTTTATTTTAAAGTATTCTCTAAGACGTGGTAACTCTTCTTTGATGGCACCAATCATTGCATCGAGAGTTGCTTTACTCATATTTGATTGTTTAAGAGTTTTTTCTAAAGCATTATCATATCCGCGAAGTTCCATCATAATATTAACTTCTCTTTTAATATTATTTAAGGCACTAGCTACACTCGCTTCAATTTGTTTATAACTTGCTAATTCAGCTTTATATGCATTATATCTTACTTCTTTTAAATCACTATAAGCAAGATTTCTTACTGCAGATAGTGGCATTACACCCTGGCCATCTACTTTTATCATAAGGTTAGAGGTAAGTTGCGACTGTAAATCGCTCCATGCATTTGAGCCAACAAGACGTAATTTGCTTTCTAAAACTTCTTCTTTATCAGAAAGCATGTGATTCGCTTCTTCTTTTAGATTTGAAAGATAAAACATATATGTTTCGATCATTTTTGATTTTTCTTTTAAAGAAATTAAATCCACATTTTTTAAATATTTTTTAAAAGCAACTGCTGGTGCTACCGTACCTTGTAACATGATATTTAGTTTTGTAATTTCTTCTACAGCTTTTAAATCATTTACATCACATGATGCTTTTAAAGAAGAATATGTATATAATTCTAAGACAAGAGCTTGCAAGTTTTCTTCTAATTGCAGTTCTTTTTCAATTACTTGGATGCTATCATCAACCATTTTTTCTTCCCAAAATTCATTTAATGAAGCGATTACATTTTTTAGTTTTTCTAGATCATTTAGATATTTTGGATCATCGTATCCTTTATACATTATATCTAAGTCCCAAGTCATATTCATATATATACCTCCATATTATTTTAACATTATTATATTATCTCTTATTTCGCTATTTTTCGCAAATAATTAAGCCTATAAAAAAAGCATTCTAGGTGAAAAACCTAGAATGAATTCTTTTATATTTCTTCAATATGATATATATAATCTAATGATTTTAAAGCAGCAATAATTTCTTTATGTGTTTTATACTTTTTAAGTTCGGGACTAACGATAGAAACTGATACCGTGTATACGCTTAAGCCCGAATTGATATAAGCAGGGTTAGCTTCAATATCATCGATTTTTAATCCTAATTCTCTAATGGTTGTAGTGAAATCTTTTAAATAGCTGATATTTTTTAATTCGAGATGTATTTCAAAATGATTAGAACGATTCTTAAAATAAACTTCTGCGGCAGGTAATATTGATAGTACCACTATATACACAAAGAAACAAATTAATATTACTGTGTAATATCCTGTACCAATTAATAAACCAAATATACCACATGCCCATAAGGCGATTGAGGTTGTTAAACCTTTAATTTGATTTTTTGAACTATATAAAATCGTATTAGCACTTATTATCGCAACAGCTATAATGGTTGCGGCAGAAATAACTAGTAATGATGTTACGTTATCTCTTAAAAGCGATATATCTATTATCATCGCAATTGTCGATGCAAGGGTTACAAAAATAAAGGTTCTAAGACCTGCAGCATGTCGTTTACTTGAACGCTCATACCCAATAATGGAAGATAATATTAAAGCTAAAGCTAGTTTTAAAACAACACTCCAAATATTAATTTCACTTGACCATGACCCTAATGCTTCCGCAATGGGATCTTTAAAATTCAACATTATTTTTCCTCCTATTCTATCTTCGATATTTTTGTTTATTAATGAAGCCACGACGTGAAGATGCAAGATATTGTTCTTCGGCTGCTTCATTAAATGCCTGTTCTTCTTCTGACATTTCATGCTTAGGCATTGTATTTTGAATTTTGTTAATTCTCTCGATTAAAACTTCCACCGAATTTTTAACACTACCATCTTCATTTGTTGGTACAACATCGGTAATTTCATCGAGATTATTAGAGTATGATTTAGAAAGATATAGTGATAATTTAGCACTAGCAGGTCCTATTAGTTCATACAAGACGCTCGAGGCCAAGATGATTGTATTGAGGGCATCTCCAGCAGCGCCACCTAGTGTTCTAGCCCCTAAAGCAGCGAGCCCTACTGCGACACCAGCTTGAGGAATAAGAGCTAAACCTAAATAGTTCCGTACTGCCTTATCTTTCTTAACTGATAGACATCCTAAGAATGCTCCTAAGTATTTTCCGACGATTCTTACAATAAAGTAGATGACGCCAATCAATACTAGTGGAATTGAGCCGACATCACTTGATGGTTTAAAGAGCATATCAAGATTAAAGTTACATCCTGATCTTACAAAGAATAGTAGTAATATCGGTGGTGAGAAATAGTTAAGTTGCATAAATAATTTCTCATCATTAGTGATGTTTATATAGATTGTTCCCATCGCCATACATCCTAAAAGTGGCGATTCATCTATCATCGCACAAATACCACAAAACATAAAAATCATTGAAATAGAAATGATTAAACGGTTATCTGTGGAACGATTTTTGGGCATTAAGAGTTTTAGTAAAACTCCGAATCCAGCTCCAAGAAGCAATGTAAATAAGTTTTTCGCAATCGGTAATAAAACATTAGCGATTTTGAAACCTTCGTTACTCTTAGTAGCAAGAACGATTGATATTGCGACACTATACGCTATCAAGCCAACCACGTCATCAAGTGCTACTACTTGAAGAAGGGTATCGACAAAGTCTCCTCTGGCTCCTGTTTGTCTAATTGTCATCAAAGTTGATGCAGGAGCTGTCGCTGCGGCTAAAGCTGCAAGGACAATTGAAAAAGAGAAATTCAAATTAAGGATAAAATACATTACTGCGAAAACAACAAATGAGGCTAAAAGTGATTCAAAAATTGTAATTATTATTACTTTTAGTCCATTCTTTTTTAACACAGCAAATTTAAAAAATTCACCGGTGCTAAACGCAATAAAGGCTAAAGCTATATCCGATAAAAAGTCCATACCATCGACAATGTTTTGAGGGATTAACTTCAAGATATGAGGCCCTATTAAAATACCCGTAACAATATACGCTGTGACATTCGGTAGTTTTAATTTTTTAGTTATTCTAGTCGCAAGAAATCCTAAAAAGAGCATCAAGGCGACTGATATGATGATTATAGCAATAGGGGATGTAATACCAAATTTTTCATATACATCAGGCATAATTAGTTTCCTCCTTCTTTAAAATTTTTAGTTTTATATTTTCTATTTTTTATATTAATTACATAGTGACGTATATTATATCACACTTTAATTTAAAATGCAAATAAAAATGTATACGTTTTCAAAAAAATATTTTTTTTAAAATTTATGGCACCATATAATATATGTTTGAACACTTTATTTATGAATATTTATTTTTAAAAGTTAGTAGATTACACCAAAAGAGTAAATTAATGCTAAGGCATTATTTCCTATTATTTTTGTTAAAACATTTTTTTATTTTAAAATTTAACTCCCCCACATTCCTTATTATATATAATTAAAAAAGCTTGACTATAATAAAACATTATAATCAAGCTCTTTATTATACTACTTTTATTTCGATTGCTAGAACACCATATTTTTCAATTTGTTCTTTTTCATAATACAAATACATATCTTTTGCATCAGCAATATTTTCTTCACAATAACCAATTGAAGTCTTTTGATGATGGCTATATAATTCATAAAAGTTAGGATATTTAAAGATATTAATAACCTCACATACTAGTCTTTCTAGCGTTATATTGTTAGTAAACTCAATTATATCTCCAACTTTTATGAGTGATCTTTTTTCATCATTTAACCGCATTTCTATCGTTTTTTTACCTTCTTTTATCATTTGGTACGGTTCATTCCATAACTTCATTTTGTGGATCATATATACCACACCTTCCGTAAGTTTAATTAATTTTTAATTAAGATTTCTTTATCTTTTTTAAGCAAGTAAATATAAGCTAAGAAAGATACAACCGCATCAAATGCGATACCTATTCCAAACAATAAAGCGATACTTGTTAGGGTTGGCGCCCATACGCCACACTTCCAAAGAATGAAAGCTGTGCCATAGTATATCGAATTAGTTACAATTGATTCAAACAACATGTATTTAGTCTTACCAAGGCCATAAAATGTTGCATCAAAAACATTTTGAATTGCATATAATACATAAAATCCAAATAAGATCATTACAAGTTTAAATAGTTTGTCAACATCACTATAGTTTAAAACATACTGCATAAATGGCTTATATAAAGGTATGAACGCACACCATAATAACACAATAATTAAAGTAATCATAAAGTACCCTAAAGAGTTTTCTTTTACAGCTTTTTTCGAAACCGCTATTTCTCTTTTAATGAGTTCCGCAAGTTGTGTTATTGGAAGTACTAACCATCCCCAAATAAAATTGTTAGCAACCCAGTATGTACCTTGTTCATTTACAACATTAACCATTCTAACTACCATGAGCATATAAGCAATATTTCTTACAAGTGATTCGGCACCGGATATTCCTCCTATTTTAGCAAATTCCTTGGCCCATGTAAAATCCATTTTTTCTTTATTAAAAATATTTATTTTATTTTTATATAACAATACCATTGTTGTGATAAATAAAAGAGCATTTACAATAATGTTTGTTATACCTATTCCATTAACACCTAGATTAAGGGAAATATTTAGCGTTGATACTAAGAAGGTATCAAAGAGTAAACATAAAATAAGTTTAACAAAAGTTAAAATATAGACAAGTTTTTCTTTACCTAAAGTTACTAATACAACTAAGGCGAATTTTTGTAGTATGCCAAATATATTGGCAATAGCTTCTATTCTTATATATGTAGCGCTATCAGCAATAATCGCATGATTTGTTGCCATAAGCGATAAGAGCGGTTCTGCAAAAACCAAAATAACAATTGACAGTATTATATATATGATAAGCGTGATTAGTAAACCAGTTTTTACTCTATTTGTTAATTCTTTTTTTGCGTTTACAGTGTTACCTATAAAATAAAATAGTGGTAAAATAATCGCTTCATCTATTACCTCATATATTAAATTTACCCATGTTAATTGACCAGCAATAGAGTATGACCATTCACCAGGTAAGTTGCCCAACCAAAAAACTCTAATCGTTGTGTAAATAGTAGGTACAAATCCCATGACAAGTAACGCAAAAAATAATTTATGGTTTATCCTTTTATATGAATCAATTACCCTTTTAAACATGTCTTCCCCCTATTTTTACAACTTATTGTATTTAGTTGAGACTCCTTTTGCTTTTTCAACAGGATATTTTTTTTCTGTTTTATCCATTTTATTATTTAAAATTTCAATTGGATCGACGTTTAATACATTGCACATTTGCAAGCAATAATTTAATACATCAGCAAGTTCTTCTTTAACTTCTTCAACATCATATTTGTCATTGCTCCATTGAAAGCATTCTAAGAGTTCACCTGCCTCAATCGAAATTGATTTAGATAAATTGACAGGAGAGTGAAATTGATCCCAATCTCGATCTTTATTAAATTTATCAATGCGTTCTAATAATATTTCTAATTTTTCCATTATTTCTTCTCCTCTTTTATAAATCTTGCTAGATATTCACGCATATTTTTATTGCAGGCATAAACGTAACATCCTTTTATGCCCCTTGTCATTATTACTTTATAAGAGTTTATGATATATTTTTCTACTGTGGCCGCATCATTTCCTTGCTTAACATATTTATCATAAAATTTACTAAAATCTATTATTATTTTGTTTGTTATAGGATCATAGTCTATTTCTTAACCAAAAATTACACCAACATAATTTAAATCATATCCTTGAAGAGTATGAATACATCCTATTTCATTTACAGCATTAGGGGATAAAATAAATTCTTCGTTTGTCATATTCCATACGTATTTATATGGACCTATCTTAATATCTTCCTTACCTTCAGCAATAACATCATTGTAATTTTTAATTCCCTTTGATATCCATTCCCAAGCATATCCTGCCGCATTGCGACATAATCCATATTTTTTGTCTAATGCTTTTATTTTTTCTACCATATCGTTAACATTTGTAAAAAGTTTAAAATCATAATTTTCAACATCTAGTAAAGGAGATTGCGAACAATCAAAAATGCCGTTAATATATTCTGTATAAAGTGTTCCACCAGCACACCGCATTTGGGTTGTTAAATAAAATCTAGTAACACTTGAATTAGATATTGCCTTTTCAAATTGTTCATTTGTAATATCTGAGCCCTTTACAGTCTGATTTTTATCATACACAAGTACCTGGTACTTACTATTAGCAATAATCATATCTAATTGTGTTACTTCATTAGGATCTTTACCGAGCATTTCAGCATTCTTTTTAAATTCCCCTCTGAAGCCAATATTTTTATATTGAGAAAGTCGATGTGCCTCATCAACAAAAACAACATCATAATTTTCTTTAGCCACATCGAATGGTCCTATAACCATGCTTGCCTTCAAACCATTTTTAGTTTTTCTAAAAACGGTGCTCAAAGTCTTTCTAATTGATGTCATCGGCACGACATATCCTATTTTTAAATCATGGCCATAATCCTCAATAAATTTTTTTAAATCGTGTAACATCTGCATATTGTCTGTTAAGGAATCTTCTTCTTCACTAAAATCAATATCCATTTTATTAATACTAATTAACTTAAAAATCATATTGATTAGTATGATGGTTTTGCCTGTTCCTGCTCCCCCATTAATGATAGATGTCGCATCAATGCCTTTTGATAATTTATCAATAATATCATATATTATTTCTTTACAAACTTCATTTTGTTCAATGGTTAGAGTATTATATGGAGAATATTTAAAAAGATCAGTGTTTCTTAAATCTTCAATGGGCATATTGGTCATACCATTTTTAGATAGCTCTTCCCATATAAAATCTATTTTATTTTGATATTTTTCTCTTTGATAATAATTGTGTTTTTCTGATTGACCACCATTTAAATTTTGAATTTCATATTTATTGTCAGCACCAAATAATTGTATAAGTGATTGTTCAATATCTAATACTGCTGATTTATTGTACTCTTTATCAAAAATAATTTTTATTTTTTTGAGAGTTTTTCTACTTGGATTATTTAAATGCTGTTCCATTCTTTTATAAACATTTTGTGTCTCACCAATATATAATTTTTTATCATTATGAATTAGATAAACAACAGGCCAGTCCTTACTATATTTTTCATTTGCAACTTCTATTTTGCCATCATTACTGAAAGTGTACTCATTAATATAAAAATCATTCATATCCTATTACCTCAAAATCAAAATAGTACCTAATCTAATAATTGACTATTTCTTATATTCTTTATCAATTCTATATCTGCAGCTGCAAAATCATATTTATCAAAATCACTATACTTCACCCATGCTGCATCAGTATGTTCTAAAAGTATAAGATTACCTTTAACCAATCTTGCTAGAAAGCCATACATCGTAATACTAAATGGTTTATCTAAATCGCTGTATTCATAACTAGATGAACCAAGATATGCTATTATTTCAATACTAGCAGTCAATTCTTCTTTAATTTCTCTTACTATAGCGTGTTCTTTATTCTCTGAAGGTTCAATTTTCCCACCTGGAAATTCCCATTTGCCACTAAGAACTCCTTTTCCCCTCTTGCAAATAAAAATCTCATTATCATCATTAATTATTAATGCACATACTACTTCTAAATGCTTCATAGTTTTTCCTCGTGTGGTATTTCAAAATCAAAATAATACTCTTCATCTACACTATTATCTAACATCACGTCAAACAGTAAGGTTTTAGCAAAAGATATTGAAAGAGTTTTTTTATCAAATATTTCTACTTGTGAATCTCGCATATTGGTAAAATGACCTGTTCCAAAATAAGTAAATGGTAGAGTTATGCCATCTTCACTATCCATTTTTCTAACAAATAGGTGAACAATTGACGTATTGAGAAGTTTTACACCAATCTTATTACTAACAGTAGTATTGTTTTCAGATTCCCATTGAAACATGGATGCTGACAAAAACTTATCTTTATAATTATTTCTTTCAAGTTTTTCTTTATCCTTCTTCAATCCTACAAAAAGATATGTAACACCTTCATTTTCAAACATCGTT
>ULNH01043658.1_pt1 | contig 27330 bp, 29 predicted proteins | sample 1951871 | NCBI WGS metagenome assembly ULNH01 (sample SAMEA4835572, study PRJEB28245) | human gut metagenome | biome: gut microbiome; material: fecal sample | place: Denmark | collected 2008 | reverse complement strand
TGTTCGTGTACACAATCTAGTGTACACGAACAAAAGCTTTTAAAGAAAAATAACATATTATTTGCAAAATATTAAGATTTAGTGTATAATAAGTACGTTGCAAGTCTAGCAACCGCACATAAATGGGTATTTAAGCATTATTATTAATAATCTCCATAATGGCGTGTCTTAAATTTTAAAAGGAGGTAAAATTAGATGTATGCAATCATTGTAACAGGTGGAAAGCAATATCGTGCTGAAGTTGGCGATACTCTTTACTTAGAAAAGATCGAAGCTGAAGTTGGTACAGAAGTAACTTTTGACCAAGTTTTACTAGTTGGTGACAAAGTTGGTACACCTTATGTTGAAGGTGCCAAGGTTGTTGCAACAGTTGAAAAACAAGGTCGCGGTAAAAAGATTATTGTTTTCAAGATGAAACCTAAAAAGAACTACCGTAAAAAACAAGGTCATCGTCAAGCTTATACAAAAGTTATTGTTAAAGAAATCATAGCTTAATATGACAAAAGTTAATTTTATTAAATCAAACAATATAATTATTGGTTTTAAAGCATCTGGACATGCAAACTATAATAGTTATAATAATGATATTGTTTGTAGCAGCATTACAACTGCAATTTATACATCACTAGGTCTTTTGATGAAACTTATTTCTAAAGATTGTTATCATTTTTATGAAAATGCGAATGAAGCACTGATTGAATTTGAAATAATTAATTATCAAAGCATAAGTGATGAAAAATTTAAAATTGTTTCTATGATATTTGAAAATCTAAATGAAGTACTAGAAAATATCCATGAACAATATCCCAAAAATTTAATAATAAAATAAGCCCAATAGGAGGTGGCCTGAATGTTAAGATTTAATATCCAATTCTTTGCATCTAAAAAAGGTGTTGGTTCTACCAAAAATGGTCGTGACTCTATCGGTAGACGTTTAGGTGCAAAATTATCAGATGGTCAATTTGCTAAAGCCGGTTCTATTATTTATCGTCAAAGAGGAACAAAAGTTCATCCAGGCAATAATGTAGGAAAAGGTAAAGATGATACTTTATTCTGCATGATTGATGGTGTCGTTAAATATGAAATAATTGGTAAAGGTAAAAAACAAGCATCTGTTTACCCATTACAATAAGAATACTAGCACTTCGCCATTTTGATAAAAATGAGAGAAGTGCTTTTATTTATAAAAAGGAGGTATAATATGTTCGTTGATAGCGTAAAAATATCGGTTAAGGCTGGTAAAGGCGGCGATGGAATAGTTGCTTTTAGAAGAGAAAAATACGTCCCTAAAGGAGGCCCATCAGGTGGTAAAGGTGGTCGTGGTGGCGATGTGATTTTTGTTGGCGAGAGCGGACTAACTACTTTACTAGATTTTCGTTTTATGCGCCGTATTACTGCCGAAAATGGCGGTAATGGTATGAATAAAGATATGTATGGCAAAGATGGCGAAGATACATATGTTAAAGTACCTATCGGTACTGTCGTAATTGATGCTGACACAAATAATATAATTGGCGATATTACTAAACATGCTCAAGAAGTAATTGTTTGCCATGGGGGAAAAGGCGGAAGAGGTAATTCATTCTTTGCCAATGCTAGACATCCAGCTCCTGATATCTGTGAAAAAGGCGAACCAGGCGAAGAGAAAAATATTCAATTAGAATTAAAGGTCCTTGCCGACGTAGGACTTGTCGGTTTCCCAAGTGTTGGAAAAAGCACACTTATATCCGTTATAAGCGAAGCAAAACCTAAAATTGCTGCTTATCACTTCACCACTATAAATCCTAATTTAGGTGTCGTAGGTGTCCCTGATGGTAGAAGTTTTGTCGTAGCGGATTTGCCAGGATTAATAGAAGGAGCTCATCAAGGTTTAGGTCTTGGTATACAATTTTTAAAACATATTGAAAGAACACGTGTAATAGTACATATTATAGACATGAGTGCAAGTGATGGACGTAATCCTATCGATGATTATGCTAAAATCAATCATGAATTATCTTCATATAATATGTCTCTTCTCGAAAGACCACAAATAGTAGTTGCGAATAAAATGGATTTACCTGGTGCTGATGATAATCTTAAAAAATTTATCGATCATTACCATCTTGATGTTATACCAATTTCTGCTATTACTAGAACTAATCTTGAGCCATTATTATATAAAATTGCTGATGTACTTGATGAAGAACGTCAAAAAGCTTTATTAAAAGAACAAGAAATAGATACTAGTGAACAAGTAGTTGAATATGTTTTTAAGAAACCAGAAGAACCGTTCACTATTACAAAAGATAAAGATGGTGTATATAATGTGTCAGGACCTGATATTAAAAGAATTTTTGAAAGAACAGATTTTTCAAAAGATGCCAATGTTAGATTATTTGCTTTAAAACTTAGAAAAATGGGCGTAGATGCAAAACTACGTGAATTAGGGGTCGAAAATGGCGACACTGTAAGGGTGCTAGATTACGAATTTGAATTTATTGAGTAGGTGAAAATATGAATGCAAACCCTTCTAGAAGAGCTCGAATTTTAAAAATAGCCCAATTCTCTATCTTACTTGCGATAGAAGCTATTACTTGTTTCACTATTTTAGGTTCACTTCCCATTACTCCAACTATCGTTGCAACATTATCAATGATTCCCGTCATCATTACATCAATTTTGTTAGATTGGAAGTATGGAACATTAATGGGATTTGTAACAGGCATTTTCAGTCTCATCGTTTGGACTTTTATGCCACCTGGCCCTGCAGCCTTCGTATTTACACCATTTGTAAAGCCTGGTAATTTTTTTAGCCTCGTTATATGTTTAGTACCTAGGACTCTGACAGGTACGTTTAGCGGATTAATATACCAAGGTATCTTAAAAGCTTTACATGCAAAAAAATATAAGTATCCTCTCGGAATATCAATTGCGGCTGCTGTCGGAAGTTTAACTAACACAATCCTAGTATTATTAGGAATTTATCTTTTCTTTGGTAAACCTTATGCAGAAGCATATGGGATGTCTTACGAAGCCCTCTTAGGTGCAATAGGCGTAGTTATTGGAACCAATGGTGTTGCAGAGTTAATTACTTCCATCATCATTAGTAATAGCGTTTGTCTGATTGTTGGAAAATACATTACAAAAACAATGGAAGACTACCGTTCATAAAACGAAGTATAAAAGTGCTGGTACACAACCAGCACTTTTTAAAAACTCTTTTTTGCCTTTTTTTAACAATTTTCAATATTTTATGATATACTATAAAAAGGTGATAAAAAATGTACGAACAAATCGATAAAACTCTTTATACGCCAATGATGCGTCAATATCTAACAATAAAAGAAAACTATCAGGATACACTAGTATTTTTTAGACTAGGAGATTTCTACGAAATGTTCTTTAATGATGCTCTTGTAGCCAGCAGAGAATTAGAAATCGTTTTGACTAGCCGCGATGCAGGGGTCCATAACGAAAAAGTTCCAATGTGTGGCGTACCATTTCACGCTGTCGATGGCTACATTGAACGCTTAACAGAAAAAGGATACAAAGTAGCAATCGTAGAACAAATGGAAGCACCAGGGAATAAAAAAATAGTAACTCGAGAAGTAGTTAAAATAGTAACACCAGGTACTAATATTGACGAAAAGTATTTGTCAGAAAAAGACAATAACTATATTGCAGCTATCGCAAAATGTGATAATAGTTTTGTAATGGCTTATACTGATTTATCAACTGGTGAAGCATATGTTACAAATCTACCCAATCATCCTGAACATTTATACAATGAGCTTGGCAAATTAGGAGTCAAAGAAGTAATTACAGATTCAAAATTTCCTAAAGCGTATTTCGCATATATTAAAAACAATCTAAATATTCTTATTACAATTAATGATGATGATAAAATTGAAGATTATCTATTGCCACTAGTAAAAAATCTAAACCCACAATTACAGAAACTATCTTCAAGACTTATTAATTATCTCGTTAAAACTCAAAAACGTGTTTTGATTCACTTAAAACCTTTTTCGTTATATCAAAGTAAAGATTACTTATCACTTGATGCTAATTCTGTTCGTAACCTTGAACTTGTATCTTCTATTAAAGGTGAAAAGAATCGTCGAAATTTGTTCGCAATATTGGATAAATGCGCAACAGCGATGGGAAGTAGATTTTTAAAACGCAATATTATCTATCCTTCAACAAATTTATCGCTTATACAAAATCGCCTTGCGATGGTAGAAGAATTAATCAAACATGATAATTTAATTGATATTTTAAAACAAAATTTATTTGAAATTTACGATTTAGAAAGAATCGTAGGTAGAATCAGCTATGGTAATTTGAGTCCTAAGGATTTAATTCAACTAAGACGCTCTCTTAAAGTCTTACCGCTTGTAAAAGGCAGTCTTGAAAAATATAAAACTCCAACTTTAAATAAACTTGCTGATAAAATAATAACTTATGATGAATTAGTTAATCTCTTAGAAAAAAGTATCCGTGATGATGCACCTTTTGTAACAAGAGATGGTAACATCATAAAAGAAGGATTCAGTCAAGAATTAGATCAAATTAAAAATATTAGTTCAACTAATAAAGCCTTTTTAACGAGCCTCGAAACTAGTGAACGATTAAAAACGGGCATTAAATCATTGAAAGTCGGATATAACAAAGTATTTGGTTATTATATCGAAATTACAAAAGCTAATCTACCTTTAGTAAAGGATGAATTTGGTTACATACGCAAACAAACTACATCAAATGCCGAACGTTATATAACAGAAGAGCTGAAAGAAAGAGAAGCTTTAATATTACGTTCGGATGAAAGGGCTCTCGAATTAGAGTTATCATTATTTGAAGAGGTTCGCAATACTTGTAAAACGTATTGCCCTTCTTTACAAGTTACTGCCTCTATTATAAGTGAACTAGACATGATCAACGCTTTCGCCATTACGGCAAAAACAAACAATTATGTAAAGCCAACTTTTTCTTTATATAGTGATTTAGAAATTGTCGAAGGAAGACATCCTGTGATTGAGCAATATAATGACTTTCAATTTATTCCAAATGATTTAAAAATGTATAATAATGATTTAATACTACTCATCACAGGTCCTAATATGAGCGGTAAAAGCACTTTTATGCGTCAAACAGCGTTGATTGCAATTATGGCTCAAATAGGATCATTCGTGCCTGCTACATCTGCTAAAATGCCTATTTTCGATCATATATTTACAAGAATAGGTTCATCTGACGATATTTCAAGTGGAGAATCTACTTTTATGACTGAAATGATGGAAGTTAATTATTGTCTCCAAAATGCTACTCCTAGAAGCTTAATTATCTTTGATGAAGTAGGTAGAGGTACTGCTACATACGATGGCATGGCTCTAGCTCAAGCAATCATTGAATACCTTCATGATAAAATAGCCGCTAAAACATTATTTTCTACTCATTATCACGAATTAACTTCATTAGAGCGTGATATGCCTAGCCTTCATAACGTACATGTTGAAGCGAGTGAAAATAATGGTAAAATAGTTTTTTACCATAAAGTAAAACAAGGCCCAACAGATAAAAGTTATGGTATTAATGTTGCAAGTCTAGCAAATATTCCGGAAGAAATAACCATACGTGCTACTGATTTACTAGATAAATTGACAAAAAATTCAAATTATGAAATTGACCTTCTTTCTAAGAAAAACTACGTTCCACCAGTAATTATCGATGAATGTAGTGAAGCAGAAAAAGAAGTATTAAAAGAACTTAAAGAACTTGATTTAAATAGTCTAAATCCGCTTGAAGCTCTTTTGAAACTAAATGAATTAAAAGAAAGGGTGAACAAATAATGGAAACAAAAATTAAAATTCTTAGTGAACGCCTTTCAAATATGATTGCTGCTGGCGAAGTTGTTGAAAAACCAGCTAGTGTTGTAAAAGAATTAGTAGAAAATAGTATAGATGCTTTAGCATCTGAAATACGTATCGATTTAACAGATTGTGGTCTAAAATGCATTACCATTACTGATAATGGTTTTGGAATGAATAAAGAAGATATGAAAATGGCTCTTAAAAGACATGCGACAAGCAAAATTAGTACTGAAGAAGACCTTTTTAATATTACTTCTCTTGGATTTAGGGGTGAGGCACTTCCATCAATTGCATCAGTTTCAACTTTCCGCATATCATCTTGTCAAGATGATGTTCATGGCTATTTTTATAAATTTGAAAATAGTACTGTTATTGAAGAAGGACCATGCAGCATGAGAAAAGGAACACAAATTGAAGTCAGTGATTTGTTTTACAATACTCCTGCTAGATTAAAGCATCTTAAATCATCTTATACAGAACTTTCGTATATATTAGATTACATTACTAAAATTGCTTTGTCTCATCCAAACATACAATTTAAACTTCTCAACAACGGTAAACTTTTATTTAAAACTAATGGTAATAATGAAATCCTCGACATTATGACCGAGGCTTTTGGAGCTTCCATTAAAGAACATTTAATATATTTTAATAGTTCTGATTTACCAAATAAAACAACTACACTATACCGATATAACGGTTATACAACAACAAATGCTGTTTTTAGAAGTAATAAAAACGCTATAAATATTATAATAAATGGTCGAATAGTAAAAAATCTTAATCTATCGTACGCCATTACTAATGCTTATTCGACAATATTACCTATTGGAAAATATCCTCTTACAACCCTCATAATAGAATGTGATCCAAGTATTATTGATGTTAATGTTCATCCCTCAAAACTTGAAGTTAGACTACTCGATGCTAGCAGTTTAGAACATGATATAACACTAACTATATTAAATGCCCTTAAAAAAAATGAATTATCTGTTTTTAATTCCCAAAAAAATGATGCTGATACCACAAACAATGTATCAACATCTAACGATAATCACGTTGTAAGTGAAGAACCTAAATTAGATTACAACGTTGAAGCTAAAATTGATAACGATGAAACTAACGAAAATAATCTTTGGGACATGTTCGATACAGAAGAGATCTCAGACGAAAAAACTAATTCTAACTCTATGGATGATGACATTCCAAACGATCCATTAGTGGAAAATGAGAAAATCGAAAAAGTATCCGAACAATTAACTATTGATGAAAATATTAAAAAAGAACGATCTTTTTTTAAATCTTTAAAGTATATAGGATCTTTTTATGAGACTTACTTAATTTTAGATGGTGAAGAAGCACTGTACTTGATTGATCAACATGCTGCTATGGAACGGGTAATGTATGAAAAAATAAAACATTCTGTCGCTTCGTCCAAAATGATGGGATATAACCTCTTAATTCCTGTTTTATTAGAGTATAGTCAAGCAGAATTATGCGAGATTACTACACCATCTTTTATAAATGAACTTGAAAAACTAGGTATTGAAGCCGAATCTTTTGGTGATAAAACAATTATTGTTCGCACGATTCCCGAATGGATTCCTGAAGGGTTAGAAACAGAGTTTGTACGTGATATTATCGAACACTTGCGTAAAGGCCTAAAAGCCGACCGCAATGTCATGATAGATAGTCTTGCGAAAAGTCTAGCATGTAAAAAATCCATTAAAGCTAATATGCATATTCGAACCGATGAAGTCAATAAATTATTATCTGATCTTGATAAATGTGAAATGCCTTATACATGTCCTCACGGCAGACCTACTATTATTAAATTCACTTCATATGATTTAGAAAAATTATTTAAAAGGGTAATCTAATGAAAGTAATTGTCATAACAGGACCTACTGCTGTAGGAAAGACTAGTATATCATTAAAAATTGCTTCCATATTTAAAACAGAAATAATAAATGGTGATGCTTATCAAATATATAAAGGAATGGACGTAGGCACATCTAAAGTTACAAAAGAAGAACAACAATTAATCAAGCATCATATGCTTGACATAATTCCCCCAACAAAAGAATTTTCAATCTATGACTATCAACAAATGGGGCGAAAGGTTTTAGCTGATTTTAAAGAAAAACAAATGTTACCTATTATCGTTGGAGGAAGTGGCCTTTATTTGGATGCTCTCATCTATGACTATAAACTTAATGCTAAAAAGCGCGATTACAATACTGAAGAAAAATATGCAAATTATTCTAATCACGATTTACATAAATTGCTGAATGATAAAAATCCGACTCTTGCGGCAACTATACATGAAAATAACCGAAAAAGAGTCCTTAGAGCAATAGAACGAAACGAAAGTGAAGTTAACACTGATGAAGCAACAAATTATAATGCGATCGAACACCCACTGTACGATGTACTCTTCATTTATTTGACTGATTCAAGAGAAAAACTATATGATAGAATAAACAAGCGTGTTTCAAAAATGATTAATGAAGGCCTCCTAGCAGAGGTTGAATCGTTTTTCCCTGATAAATTGTCCACTCAGGCGCGCTCAGCAATAGGGTATAAAGAATTATATGAATACCTTGAAGGTGACATTTCCTTAGATGAAGCTATTGAATTAATCAAAAAGAATACTCGTCATTATGCAAAAAGACAAGAAACATGGTTTAGAAAACATCCAAATACTATTAAAGTAATGATTGATACAAACGACCTAAATAATACCATTAGCGAAATTGAAAGCATTATTAATAATTTTTTAAAAGCATAAATGTAAAAATTTGTGCTTTTTTTTGTTAGTTTTAAATAAAATATAATAGGTGTATTTTAATGAAAAAAACTATATTATTAATAACTTTGTTAACTCTTTTATCTATTGGAAGTTGCTACTATACCAATAAAATTTCTTTATCATCGAACGTAAATACAGCAGAAGTATATAAAACAATTTCGATAGATGCTAAGGCCGCAATAGCATATAACATTTCAAAAGAAGAAATAATAGCTGGAAAAAATATTAATTGTCCGCTTTTAACGGCTAGTATTATTAAAATTTTAACTTGCATAACCGCAATTGAAAATATTGATATCAATAAATATATATTAATTGATGAATGGATAACAAGCGCTGTCGGCTCAAAAATATATTTACAAAAAGGTGATTTTGTTTGTATTAAAGACTTGTTATATGGATTAATTTTAGAAAGTGGTAATGATGCAGCACTCGCGTTATGTTATGCTTATAGTCCTAATCCAAACGACTTTATTCTTAAAATGCAAGAACTTGTAAATAAATTAAAATTAAAAAATACAATAATTAATAATCCATCAGGACTAGATGAACTTAACGAAAACTATAGTAGTTGTTATGATATGGCAATTATAACAAAGTATGCGATGGGTAATAGTCTTTTTAGAGAAATTTTTGGAACTAAAAAATACAATGCGCAAGTAAACGAAAGAACATTATACTTTCATCATAAACATCGTTTAGTTCAAAATCTTCCTTGTGTTATCGGTGGAAAAACCGGATATACCAAAAAAGCTGGTAGAACGCTCGTCTCAGTTTTTAATAATAATGGTGAATTAATTATTGTAGTCACAATGCGAGCTTCTAATGATTGGCTCTTACATCAGGAGTTATCTCAATATGATGAATAAAATATGGGTTTTGTTAATTTTCATTGGCGTATGTTCAAGCATACTAATGGGAAATTTTACAAATATGGGTAATATAATGCTAGAAAGTACCAAAGATGCGTTTCAAGTCTTTTTGAATCTAGCATTATTGACATGTTTTTTTTCAGGTATTTTCAATATCGGAGTGGAAAGTGGATTAATAGATATACTAACTTGTACTTTTGAAAAACCATTGCGTTTTATATTTGATGATAATTTAACTGCTGAAGAATTACGAAAAGTTACCGCAAATTTTTCAGCAAATTTTTTAGGAATTTCCCAAGCAGCCACTCCTCTTGGGCTAGAGGCAATTGCAGAGATGAATAGAAATAATGTTCATAAAGATATTGCTTCTCGCAATGAAATAATTTTAGTTCTTATAAATGCTTCGGCACCATCTATTATTCCGACTACTATCTATGGGCTTAGAGCTTTGGCTAAAGCAAAAACTCCTTTAATTCTTACCTTCTTAATGATATTTTTATCTTTTTTTTCTTGCTTTGTAGCTATTTGTTTAGAACGACTTTTTTATAAAAGATCCCTAAGAAAAGGTGCAAAGAAATGATAGTTATCCCTATATACATAACTTTTATAATTCTATATGGTTTTTTTAAAAAAAAGGATTGTTTCGATTTGTTTTATGATGGGGCATTAAATGGTGTAAAAACATCATTAAAACTTTTTCCTACGATTTTAGCGTTAGTTTTTAGCGTGAATGTACTTGCTAAAAGTGGTTTTATTGAATTAATAGCAAAAATTATACACTTCAAAAAAATTCCTATCGAAATATTCATTCAAGCCCTTTTAAGACCAATATCGGCTAACTCTTCATTACTTATGATGAATACAATTTATCAGAAATATGGTGCCGATTCACAAACTGGAAATATTGCGACATTAATTCAAGGATGTAGTGACACTACTATTTATGTACTCACTGTGTATTTTGGCTTTATAAAAATAAAAAATACCAAATACGCCTTAAAAGTTGGATTATTGACAGATTTAATAACTTTTACAACTGCAATAATTCTTGGGTATTTATTTTTTAAAAAGTAAAAATGCTGTTTTTTTTTATAAATTAATTTATAATATTTGTAGTAATAATTAATAAGAAAAGAGAACTAGTATGAACAATGAAGCAATGCAAAGAGAAATAAAAAATGGCGAAAGACTACAAAAACGACTTGCTGCAGCAGGTGTGGCTTCACGAAGAAAAGCTGAAGAGTTGATTCGCGATGGCCGTGTAAAAGTAGTTAATGTTATAATAACTGAAATGGGATATATTGTATCGCCAAAAGCCGAAATAAAAGTGGATAATGTTGTAATTAATAAGGAATTAAAAAAATACTACTGTATGAATAAACCACGAAGCGTCATTTCTAGTGTTAGCGATGATAAAGGTCGCAAAACAATTATCGACATTATTCCTGATAAACTAAAAACTGAACGGCTATTCCCAGTAGGAAGACTTGATTATGACACTAAAGGCATCATTTTAATTACTAATGATGGCGAATTTATGAATGCCTTAGTAGGACCAAAAAGCGGTATTCAAAAAGAATATTTAGTAAGAGTTGAAGGGGTAATAAAAAAAGAAGAACTAATACCTTTTGAAAAAGGTCTAACCATTAAAGGCCAAAAATATTTACCTGCTTTAACCCTAATTGAATCCGTCGATTATAAAAATAAATCATCACTCGTACGCATTATTATAACAGAAGGGAAGTACCATCAAGTAAAAGAGATGTTCGCTGCTATCAACCATCCTGTAAAGCGTATGAATAGAATTAGATTTGGTAATATAACCATTGAAGGCTTAAAAGAAGGCGAAATTAGATCTTTAACACCACATGAAGTAAAAGTCTTAATTGAATTATCCAAACATGATAAAGTACTAAAATCTGTTAAAAATGAAATAAAAAATTGTCGTAAATATTAGGAGTAAAACATGTATAGATTTAACGTAGAATGGGATATTTTGGAGTTTTTAAACAAATATAGCTCAAATATTCTTACGATACTATTTTGGACGATATCACTTTTGGGCGGAGGAGAATTTACTCTTTTAATAATTCTTATTTTATATTATTGTTATGATAAAGAAAAAGCTGAAAAAATAGCCTTCGCAAGCATTTTCGCTATGTTAACCAATGGAGTTATAAAAAACTTTGCGAACGCCACTAGACCTTTTGAAGGCGCAAACGGAAAAGAAGAACTTAGAAAGCTAAATGGTAATAGAAAAGGCAAATTATCATCAATTATAAATCATCTTGATGATGGAGCCACAGGACCATCTTTTCCAAGTGGACATAGTCAAAATACAGGAAGTCTTTTTACATCATTGAACTTTTATTTTAGAAAAAAATGGATACTTATCATCTCCATCTTTATGATGATTTTAATCCCAGTGTCACGTTTATACTTAGGCGTGCACTTTCCAAGTGATGTTGTTGTAGGACTTACCTTAGGTGTGTTGATAGCCATTGCTTCATACTATTTAATAAAACTATTCGAAAAGAAAAATATTAATATTTATTATCTTTATGCGACTACAGCTGTTATATTTCTACCATTCTTATTTGTTTTTTATAAAAGTCCTAAAGCAGCTGATTTTTTCAAAACTTATGGGCTATTTATTGGATTCTTTTTAGGAACAATAATTGAAAAGAAATTTATCAATTTCACAACCGACGTATCCTTATATAAAAAAGGATTACGTTTACTCATTAGCGTCTGTTTACTACTTGTGATGAAGGAAAATCTAAAAGTAATTTTTAATTCAATATCTTGGGATAACAATATTTTAGGAATGATCCGTTATAGTTTAACAATTTTTTCAGTAATAGGCTTTTTACCATTTTTATTTACTAGGAAGAAATATTATGAAAAAAAATATTAATATTGAAAACATCCTTTCTAAGAGCGATTTAGACACATATCTCACTGAAAATAAAAATTCAAACGCTAAGAGAAGGGTTTTACTCCACAGTTGTTGCGGACCTTGTAGTAGTTATTGTATTAATTATTTGTTAGAAGGTTTTGAAATTGATGTATTCTACAGCAATTCCAATATCGATACAGAAGAAGAATTTATGAAACGCTTAAAAAATCAGGAAAAGGTTTTAGGTTATTTCAACAAAAAAAACATAAATCTAAGCGATTTAAAAATAAATTATTCTAGTTCACCAATTAATCTAATCGTTGACAAATATGAGCCTACTGAATACTATCAAACCGTTAAAGGTTATGAAAATTTAAAGGAGCGTTCAAAAAGATGTTATTTGTGCTATTATTTTCGTTTAGAAAAAACAGCTAAATATGCTAAAGAGCATCATTACGATGCCTTTACCACAACACTATCTGTTAGCCCCTATAAAAATAGTGATTGGTTGAATGAAATAGGCTTTACTCTATCTAAAAAGTATCAAATTCCTTTCATTTACACTAATTTCAAGAAAAATGAAGGATATAAAAAATCAATTATATTATCAAAATATTTTGACTTATATCGCCAACATTATTGTGGATGCGAGTATTCCAAAAGAGAAACTGAAGATATTATTGATGAAATTAAAAGCACTCAAAGATAGCATAAATGAGTGCTTTTTTTGCTTATTTTTAAGTAATTTGTTATAATTATTATAAATATCGAAGAGGTGGAACATGAGTAATTTCAGTAATCTTAATCAATACATTTTGCCTACGGACATCCTAATGGATATGCTAAATACATATAAATATTTAGGATGTAATAAAATATATAAAGAAAAACTTTCAAATAACTACGATGTTATTTTGGGACAAACATTAGAGAGAGATACCTATTTTTTAGCATTAATCATGGGAATTGATATAACAGATACTAGAATGCGCCTATTAATTACCAAAAACTCAACACCACGCACAAAGGATGAGCAGGTTGTTAGTAAGTTAAAAGATGTATTATTTACCATACGAAAATCTGCAAAACTTTATTCATTTAATTCGAGCGACCTTCTATCTATGATCAATACAATTTATGGAAAAAACTACGCTGTTTTCAAACCCGATGTTATTAAAGGTGATAGAAAAAAACAAATTGCAAGTAGAAGTTTAAGACATTTATTTGATGCAACAATCGATGAATACAACCTATATTTTGAGAAAAACAAATATGAACATATTTTTTTATCCCTCATGAATTATGTTGAAATTACAAATTTGAACGTTTTTACAGCTGGAAATAAGCTTATATCGTTACTAGCTCTATATTATATGATATTACGTTCCGATGTCGACTGTTTTTTATACGTTAGTTTTTTTGAAATATTTCACGACTATGAAAAAGAATTTAATCAAGAAAGAATAAACGCCAGCATTAATTATCACGAAGGATACATTCAATTATTTGGTTTAACTCGATTAACATTTAAAATAATTGAAGAAGGTTACAAAAAATTAGATCAGATTACTAAAGAGTATTTTTATGAAGAAAAATTCAATAAGAGCGATAATGTCGAAAACACTATAAGAAAACTTCCAAGTATTTTCACAAAAGACGACATTAGAGCGGTCCACCCTTATGTTAGCGAAGCAACTATTAACCGCGTTTTAAACAAATTAAAAGATGATGACTACATAAGACCTTTATCAAAAGGACGTAGTGCTAGATGGATTAAAACAAATACGAGAAAAGAATTTATAGATAATATCGTTGATTAAAGAGGTTTCTAATGAAAATAAATCACAACCACCATACACACATTTATCTTTGTAAACATGCTCTAGGGACTCCAGAAGATTACATAAAACGCGCTATCACATTAGGATACGAGACAATCGCGATAACTGATCATGGACCGCTGACAGAGAAATTAAAGAAACAATTTTCCTCGAGAAGAATGTCTTTTGAACAATATGAAGAGCTTTACAAGCCCCTCCTAGAAAAGGCGAAACATGAATATACAACTATAAATGTTTTGAGCGGCGTAGAAATCGAATATTACGACGAAATGCTTGAGGTTTACCCATATTATTTAAAAGATATGAATTTTCTTATTCTTGGTCAACATAACATTCAAGATGAGAATGGTAACTTTAAGGACATTTATGGTAACGCTAAAGATGAAGACATAATAGAATATAAACGTCGCGTGCTAAAAGGGTTAGATACAGGTTATTTCAAAATATTAGCTCATCCTGACATTTTTATGTTTTCTTATAAAAAGTGGAATGAACTAACAGAAAAAATAAGCAAGGAAATAATAGCAAAAGCATATGAGAAAAATTGTATCCTCGAAATTAATGCCAATGGTATTAGAAGAGGTATAACTTTTAAAAATGAAATTGGAGAAGAAGTGTATTTATACCCACGTATAGAATTTTGGCGTTTAGTGGCAGAATTTCAAAAAGAACATGATTTAAAAGTAATGGTTAACGATGACTGTCACCAACCACTATTTCTATGCGATGAATCAACAAAAGAAGCTTACAAATTTGCAGAAAAATTAAAAATAAAGTTAGTAGATCACTTTTAAAACAGTTCCTAGAAAAAATGTAATACAATTATTAACATAAATAAATTTCAACCTCTCAAAAGAGGGATAATAACAACACATTAGATGACAATCAATATTTTGCATTGATTAATCTAATGTGTTTTTTTGTAATTTAGTGTTCTTAAAAAAGGCTTAAAAATAGCCTAAATTCACATTTTTTAAAAACACTAGTAATTATTCAAATGAAGAAGAAAAACGCATTGAAGACGAAAAAGGGCAGCAATGTGGAAATGTTGATAAGTATAGGATGAATTTACCACTTTTTGTTTTTCTAAAAGAAAATAAACTATATCAAAAATAAAAAAATGATATAGTTTAAAATAGAAAAAGATGTCGAATTATGAAAATAAATGTATAAAAATGTGAGAAAGTATTTCTTTAAAGTTAAAAAATGTGTTTTATATTATTTGTTTTTACTTCCTATAATATATATTATGTTAACTTGCAAAAAACAAAGGCAATAAGCCAATAAATATATTAAATTAGTGATTGTTGATAACTATAAGTAAATACACTTTTTATAGCTATATTTAAAACAACCTTTATATTTTTAAAATTAATTTTTATTCTCTTACACAAGCATATTTTTTATTTAATTGCTTTAAATTAATTCTTAATTATAGTGCCAAAATTTTGCATTTTTCGCGTTTTTATCTTTCATTCAAATAAATATACGTTTTCGTTAAAAACGCATTTTTGCCATGTTTTTAGCTTTTTTTACTTTATGAAGCCCTTCTGTGGGCGTTTGAGTTTTTAAAACACGAATATTTACCTTTCATCGTTTTCCAAGACGCCTTATAAAACTTTTATTTTACAATATTTAGTTAAAAATAAAACACCAAGCTATAAATCTAGCTTGGTGTATTTTTTTATTTACTGTAAAACTCTAACACATCTTTATATAATTTATTTTTCACACTCGACTCATTATGTCACTCATGTCTTACTTCAGGATATAAAATTAATTTTGCTTTTATTCCTAATTTTGTGAAATCATTATAAAGTTTTTTAGGACCCTTACCAAATCTACCCACAGGGTCTTCTAAACCAGCAACTAAGAGAATTTTAATCTTTTTGTTTATTTTATTTCTTTCGGCTTTCTTTTTGGAAACTAACAGCATTTTTGAAATAGAGTTATAATAATTTACAGGAAAATCTCTATCACAGAATGGATCGTTTTCATATTTTGATATAACATCCTTATCATGAGTTAACCACCCATACTTTGGATGCTCTTCTTTAAATTTTTTATTGAATGAGCCTGTTCCCATCTTGCTGATGAATTTCGAATACTTTACTTCACCTTTCTTAGAATGAGTTAATAATTTCGCAAAAGCATATTTACAATTTGGGGCGTCAGTACCTGACATTACAACTTTTTCAAAATCATCAGGGTATAGTTCAATGTATCTTTGTGTAGCCATCGAACCCATACTGTGAGAATATAGGTAATGGGGCATCTTTAAGGTGCTTGTAATTTCATCATAAACATATTTGATATCTTTTACAATAGCATCCATAAAGTCATACTCTTTAACTACACCAACATTTTCAGGTAATTTTGCAGTTCTACCATGTGCATAATGATCTGCACCAACGACTATATAGTCATTATTTGTGAAAAATTCAGCTAATTCATTATATCTTTCCATGTGTTCAGCCATACCATGCGAAATTTGAATAACTGCTTTCGCTTTTTCTTTATTTTTTGGTTCCCACATATAAACATATAAATCAACTGTATCATCAAATTTTAAAGTTTTGATAGTATAAGCCATTATTTTTCCTCGCTTTTAATATATTTCATTAAACTTACCCCTAGATTAGGGTCTGGAGCTTGTAATTTAAAGTTTTCAGCTATTGTTTGAGCAACACAAGCATGACTAACAAATGCAGGTGCAGTAGCTCCTTTTATAGCGTTATGGTAACATATTAAAGGTACGTACTCACGAGTATGATCTGTTCCCGTGTGTGTAGGGTCGTTACCATGATCGGCAACTACCATCACTAAATCTGTATCTTGCATTTTTGAACAAAACTCTTTTAAATCTTTATCAAAATCCATTATTGCTTTTGCATATCCATATGGATCGCGACGATGACCATATAATGCATCAAAATCTACCAGATTTGTAAAGCATAATCCCGTAAAGTCTTTATTGAGCATTTCAGTGGCAATTAGCATACCTTCCTTGTTATTTTTCGTTCTGAATGCGCTTGTAACGCCTTCGCCATCGAAAATATCATTAATTTTTCCTATCGCAATAACATCATATTTGTTTTCAGCTAAAACATCTAGCATCGTTTTAGAAAAAGGTTTTATTGCATAGTCATGTCTATTAGTTGTTCTTGTGAAAGTATCAGCAGTTTTGCCAACAAAAGGGCGAGCAATAATGCGGCCAACCATCCATTTGGGATTTTCAATAGTGATTTTGCGGGCATATTCGCAAATTTTGTACAATTCCTCTAGCGGCACGACTTCTTCGTTAGCTGCAATTTGTAATACGGAATCGGCAGATGTATAAACAATTAAAGCGCCTGTTCTAATTTGCTCTTCACCAAGTTCTTTCATAATTTCCGTTCCACTAGCTGCAACATTCCCTATAACAGGTCGATTAGAATATTTTTCCAATTTTTCAATAAGTTCTTTTGGAAAGCCTGTATCAGTAAAAGATGGAAAAGCTTTTGTAACTTTTAAACCCATAAGTTCAAAATGCCCTGTAAGTGTATCTTTTCCTACACTTACTTCTTGTAGTTTCGTAACAAATGCTTTTGGAAAAGCAACAGGTTTTAGTCGCTCACTATTAATTAGTGAGCCCATTCCTAGTTCTTCTAAAAAAGGTGCCTTAAAAGAAGGAACGGTGTTTGCTATATGTTCTAAAGTATTAGAGCCTTGGTCGCCATATTTTAGAGCATCAGGCAAAGCGCCAACGCCTAAAGAATCAGTTACAATTACAAAAATACGTTTAAATAAATGTTTTTTGTTTTCGTTTTCTATTTTAATATTTTCATTATTCATTTTATTTCTCCCTTGGGTGAGCATTTTTATATACTTCTTTCATTTTTTTCATTGATAAATGTGTATAAATTTGAGTTGTCGAAATATCTTCGTGCCCAAGCATTTCTTGAATAAGCCGTAAGTCAACCCCTGCTTCTAATAAATGTGTTGCAAAAGAGTGTCTTAACGTGTGAGGAGAGACATCTTTTGTAATTCCACATTCGGCAGCGAGATTTTTTAATATTTTAAAAAAGCCTACTCTCGTCATTGGATCACCATTTTTGTTTAAAAACACAAAACCTGTGTCTTTAGCAGGTTTGTTTAATAAGGGTCTGGCATTAATTAAGTAGTTACGCAAAACTCTGCTTGCGTAGTCGTTAATAGGAACGATTCGTTCTTTATTTCCTTTTCCTCTAATTTGGATAAGTTTATCGCTCAAGTGTAAATTACTAATTTGGAGATTTATCAATTCGCTAACTCGTAAACCGCAGGCATAAACTAGCTCTAGCATAGCTCGTGTTCTGATGTTTAAAGGTGTATCTTCATTAACACTTGATAAAAGTTTAACCACTTCGTCTACTGTCAAAACAGCAGGTAATTTCTTATCTAATTTAGGTGAATTTATGTTTAGTGCTACATTTTCTTTTGTATATCTTTCTAAAAATAAGAACTTATGAAAAGACTTTATACTGCTTAAATAACGACTCATACTAGTTGATGTATATTTACTCTTTTTAAGAAAGAGCAAAAAACGATTTATTTCATCGCTAGTAATATCACTTGCATCAGTTATCATGCATTTTTTCTGTAAAAAATCTACATAATGTTCAATATCTTTTACATATGCAGCAACCGTATTAGCACTCATCATTTTTTCACTTTGTAAATAATACCGGTATTCTATTACTAAATTTTGCATCTTTATCTCCATATTAATGTTACTATTACACTATATATAGATACCATTAAAATAGCTAGTAACAAGACTTTTATATAAGAATATAAAAATGATTCAAAAACATTTTTTTTATAATTTCTTACTTTAAATAAGAAAGCTGATAAAACGATTATTAGTGGCACAATTATCAAATAATCACACAGAATGTACTTAAAAAGCTTAACACTACGGAATAGTAAATTATTTTTAAAGGCTATTTTTAAAATCGTGCCATTAATATACCCTTTCAAAAAAACGATTATCAGGCTTAAAAGGGCGCCACAAGGTATAAAACCTAGAATCCACAGAAACATCACCGGCCCTACTTGGATAAAGAAAGCTCTCATAAAAAAGCTTACACGGCTTAAATCATTATTTGTTATACTGCTTAAATCTAATTTTGTCTGGTTATTAAACAAATACATCGCAGCAATCATACCTATTATGTAAACGATAAAAACGGTAAGTCGTGCTTTAGTGAACAATGGATTCTTTTTAAAATAATATTTAAATTGGTTAATTATATTGCTCAGGAATATCACCTTCAAAATTATATTATCTCACTAATAATATAATTTTGGACGTAATAATATGTAGGATTTAAAAAAATATTCAAACCTTTTTTTAAAAGGTACTTCTTTTTTAGCATTTCATTTATTTTTGGAAAAGAAGTTAATAAATCTTGATTAAATTTTTTTTGAAATTCTTGTTCATTTATTCCAGAAACTTTTCTTAAACCTAAAATTACTTCATATTCCATCATATCTTTTATAGTTAAATCTTCAACATTAGTGATAAGAATCATATTTTTATCAATACTATCAATATACTTATTAATGTTACTACATACTTGATATCGTTTATTTCCGATGTAACTAGCACTACTAGGACCTATGCCTAAATAGTGATCATTATTCCAATATATTTGATTATGAATAGACTGATAACCATCAATAGAAAAATTACTTGTTTCATATTGAATAAAATTATTTTTTGATAAAATGTCCCTAATTTTGTAGTAGCAACTAGCTTCAAAATCATCATCGGCTTTTTTAAAAAATCCTTTTCTTGCTTTTTCACCTAGAATGGTTTTAGTCTCCAAAATTAATGAATAACAAGAAATATGTGTTGGGTTTAAGTTAATAAATTTTTCTAAATCTTGTTTTAGAGCTAATTCGTCATAATTTTCCTTCGGCATAATGCCGTACATGAAATCAAGATTGTAGTTTGTAAAATTGAAGGTTTTAAGTAAAGCAATTTTTTTCTTAAATTGCTCGTAGTCAGTATATCTACCAATAACACGCTGTATTAAAGGATTAAATGACTGAACACCAATACTAACCCGCGAGATTTCATATTTCTTTAAAAGGTCCAAAAGTCTTTCATTTATATCTTCAGGGTTCAACTCAATTGTATATTCCATTAAATAATATGACTTATTATTTTTTATAATAAATTCTTTTATTCTTTTAAGTATTTTTTCTAAATTGACATAAGATATGCATGAAGGCGTTCCCCCACCTATATAAACCGTGTCTATGTGGTCATTAATTTTCTTGTTGAGGTCAAATTCTTTTAAGAGTTTTTCAATAACTCTTGTTTGAAATTCGTCAGACACTTTCATTTTGTAAAAATCACAATAATTACAAATTTTATTACAAAATGGTATGTGAACATATAACCCAAACATTAGTCGTCGAGCTCCAATATCGCAAGAAAAGCACTTTGAGGAATCTCGACACTACCAACTTGTTTCATTCGTTTTTTACCTTCTTTTTGCTTTTCAAGCAATTTTTTCTTTCTTGAAACGTCTCCACCATAACACTTAGCTAGGACGTCTTTTCTTAAAGCTGCTATGTTTTCTCGAGCTATGATTTTGTTAGAAATGGCTGCTTGAACAGGAACTTCAAACATTTGACGAGGAATTAGCTTACGTAATTTTTGAACTAAAGCTCGTCCTTTAGCATAAGCAAAGTCTTTATGTATTATTACACTTAATGAATCTACTCTTTCTCCGTTTAAAAGGATATCAAGTTTTACAAGATTAGACTCCTTATAATCGGCAAGTTCATAATCAAAAGATGCATATCCTCTAGTAGTTGATTTTAAACGATCGAAAAAGTCATAAACTATTTCTGCAAGAGGAATATCATAATGAAGTGACACTCTCGTTTGGTCAATATATTTCATATCTATGAATGTTCCTCTTTTTTGTTGACATAACTCCATTATAGGTCCAACATATTCATTCGGAACCATTATTGTAGCATTCACATATGGTTCTTCGATTCTTTTAATGAGTGTTAAATCAGGTAAAAGCGACGGATTATCAACTGCTATCATTGAACCATTAGTCAAATATACATGATAATCTACGCTTGGAGCTGTCGCTATAATTTCTATTTTGTACTCTCGCTCGATTCTTTCTTCAATAACATCCATATGAAGGAGGCCTAAAAAACCACATCTAAATCCATGGCCCAAGGCTTGAGATGTTTCTGGTTCATATGTAAGTGAAGCATCGTTAAGTTTGAGTTTTTCTAGTGCTTCTTTCAGTTCATCGTATTTATTAGCTTCTATTGGATAAATTCCACAAAAGACCATCGAATTAAGTCTTCTATATCCAGGAAGTGGTATAGGAGTTTGATTTTCTTCGATTGTTATCGTATCACCTACATGAACAGTTAAAACGTCTTTAATAGATGCGGCGATCCATCCAACATCGCCAACGGTTAAATAATCTCTTTTTCGTTCCTTCGGCGTATTGACACCAACCTCAGTCACTTCATAAACTGCTCCTGTAGCCATCATTCTTATATGATCGCCTTTTTTAACTGTACCATTTACTATTCTAACACTTGGAACGACACCACGATAAGCATCATAATAAGAATCAAAAATTAAAGCTTGGAGGGGAGCAGCAGGATCACCTTTTGGTGAAGGAACCTTTTCTACTATTTGTTCTAATAATTCTTTAATTCCAACGCCTTCCTTAGCAGAAGCTAAAACTGCGTCTGATGCATCTAGTCCTATGACATCTTCAATTTCTTTTTTTACTTTTTCAGGATCTGCAGCTGGTAAATCAATTTTATTTATCACAGGTATAATTTCCAAATTATTGTCAACAGCAAGATAAACGTTCGCAAGAGTTTGTGCCTCTATACCTTGGGAAGCATCTACGACTAGAACTGCCCCCTCACAAGCGGCCAAACTTCTAGAAACTTCATACGTAAAGTCAACATGCCCTGGAGTGTCTATAAGATGAAAAATATAATCATTTCCGTTATCGGCATGGTATGGCAATTCTACTGCATTTAGTTTTATTGTTATGCCACGTTCACGTTCTAAATCCATTGAGTCAAGAAGTTGTTCTTTCATTTCCCTTACGTCAACAGCACCAGTTAGTTCTAATATGCGGTCAGCAATAGTGCTTTTTCCATGATCAATATGGGCTATAATGGAGAAATTGCGGATAAACTTGGCTCTTTGCTTTAAATCATCATTTAAGCTCATATTATTTCCTCAATTATTAAAATTCTAATTTTCTATACTTTGATTGTTATTATTTTTATTATTATCTATATTTTCAATCTCTTTGTTTTCTATACTTGAAGCGTCATTTGGTAAATTTTGTTGTTTATTTTTATTACTTTTTACCGCATTGGCATGGATTTGGGCTATTACGGCGTATGCATACCCAAGTATTAAAACAAGTAAATATAAATATGTTAGATATTGTGTTAAATTGCATTTTAATTTATAAATTTGATAAATTGATATTAACATTAAAACGAGTGCAATAACGATGTCTACTAAAACATCATTTTTAGGAGTTTTATTTTTTAATCCCCTGAATTCTGAAAATACTAAATATCCTGCGAATAAAACGTAAGCTATCGGTAAAATAATGTATAAATATTTCATAGAATCCTCCTTATACTTTCGTACATTATATCACATTAAGCTTTTTTTTGCAAAAAAAAGGAATTGCATACGCAACTCCTCTATGCTTCATCTAACGGTGGTCTTGGCATACCTACTTTGAAATTATTTTCATTCATATGTTTTTTTATTCCATAAGGGTTAGGATATTTCTTTAGATATTTAACAATTGCATCTATTTCTTCACGATGGTCGTTAGGGTTATTTAATAAGGTAATGTTTTCATTACTCATAACACTTATTATTCCATCAGCACCATGTTTGAAACCCCAAAAGTAATCTTCATCGCGGCCGATGTAAACATTCTTATTAGATTCATCGATAAGATATTTAATTAATTCTAAATCATCACTTGCTTCTTTGATCCCTATTACTTTTTCAATCTTCAAAAGTTTTAATAATTCTTCTTTTTTTAACTTTACCCCTGTTCTTTTAGGAATATCATAAATGATAATAGGTTTTGAAGATGCTTCAGATATTTTCAAATAATGTTTTTCAATTCCGTTGAAAGATGCCAAAACATAATATGGTATAACTACCATGTACGCATCACATTGTATCTGAGACATTTCTATTTTTTTAATTAAATTTATAGTTTCTATTGTCGATGCTGTACCAACATTTAAAATTATGAGCAGTTCAGGATAATATTTAGAAGAAACATATTGAAATAATTCTAGTTTTTCCTTTATTTCAAGGAGATTTCCTTCTCCTGTTGTACCGGCTAAAACGATTCCTTTCGCATGGTTTTCAATTTGTGTTTTAACAAGTACATCTATCTTTTGATAATCAATTTCACCATTCTTTTTAAAAGGTGTGATAAGAGCTGTTATAATGTCGAAACTAATAATTTCCCTTCTTTCTGGATGGGAAGAAGGCCGGTCTTGTTTTACAAGCTCTGACTCATCTTAACTTGATATTTATGACAAAGTTCTTCTAATGATGCAGCATTATCATTTTTTAGATAAATAACTTCTCTCACCTTTAGCATTAAAAGTGCTTCCTCTAAAAAAAGACCAGTGTTTTCAATAAAACCATTCTTTTGATAATTGCTGAAAGGTATAAATAATGTTATAGGATCTTTTAAAAATTTTATTTTACAAATATCCTTGACTAACAGTTTTGGTTCTTGAACTTTTTCCATAAAATCATTCATTTCAGATGACGGCCTTCCAATGATTATATTCATTTTTACCCCCATCAATACATTATATTCACATTTTTTAACAATTGTGCGTAATTTATTATTTACTTTTTTCTTGCAATAAAAGTTTAATTTTAGTATAATTTACACATAATAAACAATTAACGGGGAGCTTTATAGCTGAGAGGTTACTTTGTAACGACCCATAACCTGATCTGGATAATGCCAGCGTAGGGATGCTATAGTTTTTCAGTTGATTGCTAAAAGGAGGATTTATGAAAAATAAAATACTTCCAATAGCAGAGACTGCCATTTTAATTGCACTTGCTGTTGTATTGGAATTACTTTCAAAAACGTTTTTTAATTTTGTCAGAATGCCTAATGGTGGTTCATTTTCAATCGCCATGGTAGCGATCGTCGCCATTGGATTCAGACGCGGAGCCAAATATAGTATACCAGCTGGGATTATTTTTGGTTTTATTAATTTCCTAATAGATGGGTACGGCCTTCATTGGGGTTCTTTATTCTTTGACTATCTTGCAGCGTTTGGAGCTTATGGTATCTGTGGATTCTTTAAAAAATATCGTAATAACATCGGTATTTTTACTCTAGCAATTTTGTTAGCAGGAACAGTTAGATACTTGTTCCATGGTTTTTCAGGAGTACTATTCTTCGCAGACACAGTACCAGCAGAATATGCAGGACACATTTGGTTCTATTCTTTTGTCGCATATAATTTAATGTACAATTTATCTTCAACAATTGTTTCAATGGTTATATCGATAATTTTACATAAACAATTATTTTTATTTTTAAAAGACGAAAAATGAGGTTAAAATGATATTTTTAGTTATCGTAATTGCTATTTTGGTAATTTTCTTACTAGTCATTATTATCAATACTAATAATGTAAAAGGCGGAATTGATGGCTTTAAAAAGCACATTGAAAGCAATCACATTCCCTGCAAACTTGAAAAAGTTCAAAAGAAACCTTATCAATTTGCTCTAACTTTAGGTTCTAATACATACGCTGTTTTGTTTATTAGTATACCTGATCATAGCGAAATCATCTTAAATAGTAAAACCACTTGGGAATTAAGATATGGTGCAGGAAACACACCTGGTAAGATTCATCCATATAAACGCTATTTAACGCAAGTACCAAAGTTTTTAAATAGCGATGAAAGTCTTCAAAAGATTGTAATTTTTACTCCTGCTCCAAAAAAAATTGCTATGTATATTAATGAATGTGAAATGAAATTGATTAAACCAAGCGATTCGCCATATGGCATTACGATTATTAACGATCAGGAATACGCTGAGTTATTTAAAAATCTAACAAACAATCAATAATTTTTAATTAATAAAAATTTCCTATTAAAAATTAAAAGAAGTAGGCTCTTCCTACTTCTTTTTTATTTATGGAAAATTGATAAACCAATACTGCCTAATCCACCGATAGCTAAAACTATACAAGTTGCGAATAACGCTATTACAAACACAGACATCTAATAGGCCTCGTTTTAATTGAATATCCATAGTTCATTTACCTCCTCACGCATAATACTATATGTTGTATAGTATTATGTATCAAACAATATGCTTATAAGCAATAAAAAAAGTAACCATAAAGGTTACTTTTCATTTTCGGCAGATTCATCTTTTACATTTTCATCAGGTTTTTTCTTCTTAGTTTCTTCAACGACATCAAGTTTTACTCTCGTGATACGTCGCTCAACAACTTCCAAAATTGTAAACTTCAATGTTATGTTTACTTCATCCATAAGATCATCATTAGATGCTCTATAGACAAATGTATTATATTCATAGGTTTCATTTTCTAAAGGAACTTCTTCAGCTAAACTATAAACAAAGCCCCCAACGCTACTATAACCTGAGTCAGGAGTTTTTCCTAACTCTAAAGTTTCAAATAATTCATCTAGTGGAACTTCAGCCGAAACGCTGTATTCATTTTCATCTAATTTGATGATGGAAGTATCCAGCACACTTTCGTCATGTTCGTCATAAATCTCACCAACTAATTCTTCTAGTGCATCTTCCATTGTAACAATACCACTTGTTCCACCATATTCATCTGACACTATCGCTAAATGCTTTTTTTCTAATTGCATTTTACGGATTAAATCATCGACTTTCATTGTCTTTGACACAAATAGTGGAGAACTAACTAGTTTATATAAATCTATTTTTTCATTTTTCAACAAAGCTGTGAAGAAATCTCTCTCGCTCAATATCCCAATTATATGGTCTTTGTCTTCTTTATAAACTGGTAATCTAGAATATTGGTATTCAAAAAATAAATTTTTAATTTCCTCAACTTCCATATCATCGCTTACTGCTACGACATCAACTCGTGGAATCATAATATCATAGATAGTTCTTTCACCAATATCTAAAACACTTTGAATTAAATCAGCGTCATCACTATCGAGGACTCCCTCTTCTTCCATCGTGTCTATTATTGATTCAAGTTCTGATTCAGTAACGGTTGGTTGAACATCATCTTTTTTATGGTGATAGAAAAGCTTTTTAATACCGATAAAAATAATAACAAATGGATACAAGACTTTAATCAATATATATAAAGGGTTACTAAAAATTAAAGCGAATTTTTCGGCATTTTCTTTAGCTACACTTTTCGGCATTATTTCACCAAAAATTAAAACTATGAATGTCATTCCAAATGTGTTTATGATGTTCGAAATTGTTGGGTTAGTTATTAAATTTGAGAAAACTATTGCAGCGATTGTTGTCGCAGCTATGTTAACAAAATTGTTTCCTACTAAAATAGTTGATAGCGTTCTATCATAATGTTCTGCTATCCAAAGCGCTTTTTTAGCACCTCTTCTTTTTTCTTCTACGTAGTTTTTAAGTCTCATTATATTAACAGTTGAAAACGCTGTTTCAGATGCCGAGAAAAATGCGGACATAAAAAGCAAAGCAACGATTGCAAGTGATAACAAAATGAGAAATTTTGGATCCATACCAGCTGCAGCAGCTAGTTTAAGGAGTGATCCTGCTCCTTTTTCAGTCATTGTAAATGCTGAATGAAAATACCTGAGCGGACTCAAGGTAACAACACCACCTTTTCTTTATAATATGCATATATTATATCATATTACCCGTAAAATGTCAAAAAAAACACTAAACATGAAAAAAACCAAGTGTTCGTGTACACTAGATTGTGTACACGAACA
>ULNH01020283.1_pt1 | contig 27510 bp, 25 predicted proteins | sample 1951871 | NCBI WGS metagenome assembly ULNH01 (sample SAMEA4835572, study PRJEB28245) | human gut metagenome | biome: gut microbiome; material: fecal sample | place: Denmark | collected 2008 | reverse complement strand
GTATACCTTACTAGTCTTTTTTGCATATAAAAATACCAATTAACAAATTATTTGTTAATTGGTATTTTACTTATTTATTAATTTCTAATTTAATTAATTGATTTAATTCAACCGCATATTCCATTGGCAACTCTTTAGCGAATGGTTCAATAAAACCCATAACAATCATTTGTGTTGCTTCAGCTTCGGTTAAACCTCTACTCATTAAATAAAATAATTGTTCTTCATTAACTTTAGAAACAGTTGCTTCATGTTCAATAAATGAAGTGTCATTCGCTGTAATATTAGTTGGAATCGTATCGCTTGTAGAAATATCATCTAATATTAGCGTATCACATTCTACATGTGATTTAGCATTTGTAGCATTTTTACTATGGCGAACAAGACCTCGATAATTAACTTTTCCGCCTCCTCTACATAATGACTTACTTATTATTTGGCTCATCGTATTCGGCGCCAAATGAATCATTTTGGCACCAGTATCTTGAAATTGTCCGCTTGATGCAAAAGCGATTGAAATAGTTGTACCTTTAGCACCTTCTCCTGCTAACACGCAAGCTGGATATTTCATATTAACCATTGAGCCAATGTTTCCATCAATCCATTCCATTTGGCCATTTTCTTCAACGTATGCTCGTTTTGTAACAAGGTTTACGATATTATTAGACCAATTTTGAACAGTTGAATATCGGCAATATCCACCTTTTTTTACATATATTTCTACTACTGCTGCGTGTAATGAATCTTTCGAATATTTAGGAGCAGTACATCCTTCAACATAGTGAACACTCGCACCTTCATCTACTATTATTAATGTTCTTTCAAATTGACCCATTTGTTCCGAATTAATTCGGAAATAAGATTGAAGCGGTTTTTCTATTTTTACGCCTTTAGGGATATATATAAAAGAACCGCCACTCCATGTCGCTGTGTTAAGAGCGGCAAACATGTTATCTGATGATGGCACAACTTTAGCGAAATATTCTTTCACAATTTCAGGATATTTTTTTACAGCTGTATCTGTATCACAGAATAATACGCCTTCTTTTTCTAATTCTTCAATGGTGTTGTGGTAGACAACTTCAGATTCAAATTGGGTTGAAACACCAGCTAAATATTTTTGTTCAGCTTCTCTTATTCCTAATTTATCAAAAGTATCTTTAATTTCAACGGGAACACTTTCCCAACTAGATGATACATTTAAAGTCGATTTAATATAGTATGTATATTCATCAAAATTTAAAAATGACAAATCAGGTCCAAAATTAGGCCACTTTTTTTCAGCAAACTCTAAATAAGCTTTTTTGCGAATTTCCTTCATCCAAAGAGGTTCGTTTTTTATTTCAGAGATCTTTTCAACTACCTCTAAACTAATTCCTTTGCCAGTGTCGATTATATTTGGTGTGTCAGTATGGAAACCATACTTATAATCACTACTTAATTGTTCTATTATTTCTTTATTTTGATTATTATTTGCATTACTGTTCTTTGGCATCTTCTTCTCCTCGGTTAAAAGCAATTATTGCCCCTAAGGCTTTCCAGGATAAAGTAGCGCACTTTACACGCGCAGGGAATTGAGCTACACCACCAAAGGCCATTGCTTCGTCCAATGCTTCTTCATTTTTTACTTCTTCACCTTTTATTAAGTGATAAAAGTCTTCAATTATATCGTACGCTTCATCAATCGTCTTACCTTTAATTACTTCTGTCATGACTGAAGCCGATGAACAACAAATTGAACAGCCACTGCCATCATGACGGATATCTGTAATAACACCATTTTCTAATTTAACACAAATTGTCACATCATCTCCACATGAAGGATTTTTTAATCTTAAACTTTGGTAATCATCGCTTTTTATTAATCCTTTATTGCGGGGATTTTTAAAATGTTCTACTATTACTTGACGATATAATTCATTCATCGTACTCATATTATCCACTCCTTAAAATATTCGGCGGCATGCTTAGCAGCAATAATTAATTTATCAATATCTTCTTTTGTATTATATAAGTATATGCTAGCTCTTAAAGTCCCTACAACACCAAGTTTTTTAGTTATCAGTTGGGCACAATGATGCCCTGCTCTTAAAGCTACTCCTTCATTATCAAAGAAAGTAGCGGCATCGTGAGGATGAATTCCCAAAATGTTAAAGGAAACTATACCCTTAGAATATTCATTACTATAAACTTCAATACTTTCAATTTTCTTCAATTCAGCAATAGCATATTGAGCAAGTTCAGTATCATGTTTAGATACATTATCCATTCCATATTTTTCAAGATATTTAATGGCTTCTTTAAACGCTATAACCTCGGCAATATTAGGAGTTCCTGCTTCAAATTTATATGGAGCATCTTTAAAGGTTGAACCAAATTTTTCAACACCATCATTCATATCTCCACCAAATTCTACTGGATCGAGGCTTGATAGTTTGTCATACTTACCATACAAAATTCCTAAACCAGTTGGTCCTAACATTTTGTGAGCTGAAAAAGCTAAAAAATCGATATCTAAATCTTTAACATCTATTTTCATATGCGGTACTGCTTGAGCACCATCAGCAATTACTATGGCTCCTACTTTATGAGCATATTTAGCAATTTCCTTAATTGGTACCACATTGCCTAAAACGTTCGACATCATTGTTAAAGCGACCACTTTTGTTTTAGGTGTTAATACCTTTAAAAAGTTTTCAATAGTGATATTATTGTTTTCATCTAAATCAACATAAACAAGTTTGGCATTAACTTCCTTACATACTTGTTGCCATGGCATGACACTACTATGGTGTTCTAATTCTGATGTAATAACTTCATCTCCTGGTTTTAAAATTTTTTTTAGAGATGAGGCTACAAGATTTAGACCATTTGTCGCACCCTTTGTGAAAACAATTTCTTCTTCATTCGCATTTAAGAATTTTCCAACTATGCTTCTTGTTTCTTCATATTCATCACTTGCCTTATTGCTTATGGCATATACACCACGATGTACATTAACACCATACTCAGTGTAGTATTCAACCATTTTATCAACAACACTACCAAGTTTCAAACTTGAAGCACCGCTATCTAAATACACTAATTGGGGATTATTTTTGATAACAGGAAAGTTTTCTTGATAACGCATTCTTTCACCTACTTTAATTTATTTTTAAAATCATCAAGAACTTTAATCGTAAAGTTTTTTAATACGGGATTATCTTCACCGGCAATTTTATCTATGTAAGGTTTGATAAACCCTAAAACTACTAGTTCCGCACTTTTTGTTTTTGTTAAACCGCGGCTCATTAAATAAAACAAATCATCTTTATTGATTGATCCTATCGCGGCCGCATGACTTGCTAGAACATCACTCTCATCAATATATAGAATTGGAAGAGCTTTAATTTGGGAATTATTATCGAGGTTTAACCCTCTTGCCTTTTGTTTAATAACGCTACCTTTCATACCTTTTTTAATTGTTGCACAATTATTTAAAGAAAGAGTTGCACCAGATCTTGCAATGGCATATATATCTAACGTGCTTACAGTATTAGGGGCGTTATGATGTATGTGAATAGTACTATTTATAGATGCTTTTGCTATACCCAAGTATACATTAAGTACCTCTGCACCAGCATGTTCTTCATTTAAATTTATATCGGCTGTAAGGTTTTCTGCTTCTTCAGCGATGATTAAATTATACATTGAAAGATGAGCATCTTTTAAAAGCGTAATATTTAATTTAGGAGAAGGGCATTTTTTATTATAATATGAAATGAAAGTTAAATTGGCACCACTTTCAACCTTTATATTAATACTTTCGAACGCTTTATCTTGAAAAACAAGCACATCGGTATTTTCTTTTACAACAAATGCTTCTTCTTCTAAAGTTAAAAATGTAACTGCATGATTATTCATGTTTTATTCCTTCTGTAGAACTTTTAGCCATTACTTTATTTTTAATAGCACAACTGCCAATAGATGTACTTGTAATTCTAGGCGTTTCATCAGCAAGACCAAGTTCAGCTTTTATCCAGTCATAGCCATTTTGATCTACTTTTTCAATCAAACTGATATCACCATTCATAACGATTCTACCATCAATTAAAATATGAACAACATCAGGTTTAATGTAATCAAGTAATCTTTCATAATGGGTTATAACTAAAGCTCCGAAGTTATCACTTTTCATATTATTGACATTCTCACCAACAATTCTTAAGGCATCAACGTCTAAACCAGAATCTATCTCATCTAAAATTGCAAATTTAGGTTTTAAAATCTTCATTTGTAATATTTCATTACGTTTCTTTTCGCCGCCAGAGAACCCGACATTAACATAACGATGTGGTAAATCTTCTTTCATTTTTAATTCCTTAGATGCTTTATCTAATTCTTTAATGAATTTGAAAAGAGAAATATGTTCGCCTTCTTTTAATCTAGCTTGAAGAGCGGTTTTAATAAACTCTGAATTGGTAACTCCTTCTATTTCACTAGGATATTGCATAGCGAGGAATAAACCTTTGCGGCTTCTTTCATCAACACTCATCTTTAAAACGTCTTCGCCATCGAGAAGGATTTGGCCTTTATCAACGTGATATTTATAATGTCCCATTATTGCGGCTGCTAGGGTTGATTTACCCATACCATTAGGCCCCATTATAATATGAAATTTACCTGTTTCTAGTTCAAGATTTACGCCTTTTAAAATTTGTTTCCCTTCAACGCTTACCCATAAATCAATTATTTGTAGTTTTGACATATTACTTACCTCATTTATATTTCTTATCATTTCTTTATTTACTATTATTACCAATTTTTTAGAGAAATATGTTTCTCCTTTTTCCTTACTTATTATACCACACTTTGATAAAAAAGGATATATATTTACTTATCAAAACCACTTATTAAATAAAAATAAAAAACTGCTGATTTTTTTCAGCAGTTAATCAATACTTAAATTTGGGGCTATTTTGACATAGACAGCATACAAATCATCACCATATAAAACCACAATAGTGTTAGGGGCTATTTCGTAGGCAGTACATAGAGCGTTGCTTTTTCTTTTACCAAAACAAAGCCATCCTGTTTTTTGGTCATAGAATGTATCTTCATGACGCATATATTTAAATAAAGTATTTTTTTCAACTTTATATTTTATAAAGTCAACATTTAGTTTAGCTTTAACGGCAGTAGGTACTTTTAGTTTTCTTTTTAACCAAATAGAACATGGGGACATTCCATAAACACCAAGAATATTTTTTGTTGGAACGTCTACCGCAAGACCTGCTGAATTTACTCCTATATGAATTTGGGCAATATTTTCAAAATTTGTAATAAATTCTCGCGTTTTGTAATCAAACTCTGGAATATTATCAGACATATACTCATCACCAACTTTAGTGAAGCGGAAATGTACATTTGGTTCTACATTATAACAGCGATAGTTTTTTATCACTTTAACGTATTTTACTAGAAGTTCTGTTTCTTCTTGAAAATTATATATCTGTTTTGATTTTTTCTTTTTGGAAAAATAGTTTATATACCACGTAGAAAGAAGAAAGAAACCTATCATTGGAACAATAATAAATACGCTCCACCATCTGAGTTCTGTTACTATTAATAAGTAGATATATATTCCTAAAAATATTCCTGCAAAAACGGTATTTAAAATAGGAAAGAAAAGGCGTGGTTTATTTCTTTCTAACGCCTTTTCAGCATCTTGTTTTGTTTTTATATATTTAGCCATATTATACTTCTAAAATGATTGCGGCAATTGGGATTAATAAGAAGAGTGTCCAACTCCATGCCCATCCACCATCTACTAAGAAACCTACTAAGAAGAATCCTGCAATTACAGCTAGAACTAATACGAAATAAAATTGTGCTTTTAGATTCTTTAAAGATAAATTACATAAAATCCAAGATAGAGGAATAGCTGTAAAAGCAAGTGCTCCCCAACTCCATAAACCTGCTAAGAAACCTAACAATAAATATACAAATAATGCTAAAAGTGGTGTAACAGCTAATATTTTATGTTTTAATTTTTTCATTTTGCGTTTAAATACTAGTTTATCATATTCTTCACTATTTTGAACATGGATACCTAATTTCTCAGCTTGTTCTTTTGTTAGAGTATCAATATCAACCTCTATTTCTTTACCATCAATAATTACTCTTGTCATTTTTTTACCTTCGCTCATTTTTTATACCTCCTATAATTTTATTATTTCTTTCACGAAAGATGTTTTACTTATTGTTAATTCACCCGTATATTCGACAACATCAACATGACTATTACCATATACGTAAACATTAGTACCACTTAAACGTTTAGCTTTGATGTCTTGAACATTAATGACTGTGGCTTCTATTTCATCAATTTCTACATTAACCCCAAGCCATTCATTCTTTTTAATTATGATATTATCACCATAAATGTTTTTAAACTTACCTTGTTCTAGTTTTGCATCTAAAGTATCCGTGTTAAAATCACCGTTAATCGTGATACTTCCTCTTATTTTAGCTTTGGTAGCATTGCAACTACCTTCTATTTTCAAGGCACCCATCGAACTTATAATTCGCGCATCTAAATTTCCTGCTATCTTACAAGAACCACTAGAATTAAAATCTCCGGTCTTAATAGAACCATTTGTTTTGAATGCACCATAATTGGTTAGCATTACCGCGGTTATATCACTAGTTGACTTAGCTGAACCATAAACACTAACATCTTCATAAACTCCGCCTGGGATTTCTCCTGTACCATATATTTTAACATTTGCCATTATCTTAACTCCTTTGCAATTTCTTTGATTATGTCTTCTAAATGGATTTTTTCTATTAATGTTAATTTAGGATCAAGTAGCATTTCACCTGATGAAATTAACAGAAAATGATTTTCACCATGTTTTACTATATATATTATACTACTACTATTTATTTCATGTAAATTTAAATCCAAATATAAAGTCAAATCTAGATATTCATTATATTTTGAAAAAATTTTCAACATTGCAAGTTCTGCTATATTAAAAACATTATGTTTTTTCGCATATATCTTCAATGCAATTGGATCTATATCGTCGAGTAGAACAGCCTCTTGTAAAGTAATACTTCTATTTTCTAGTTGTGGTTCGAAGATTTTTCTTAGTTCTTCTAATTGATATAAATCCTTTAATTCAAGAATTTTTTCTATTCTAGGAATAATTAGAGTTTCTTTAAAATATGTCTCTTGACCAGTTGATACGCTTTGTTTAATAAACCATTCATCAGGAATTAATCCTTCACGTTTCCACCTATACAATTGGCCATAAGATATATCCATTTTCTTAAGTAAATCCTTTTTAGATATCATTCTTATTTACCACCTTTTCGTTTTCACTAATACTATAGCATAACATTGTTACGTTTGTCAAGCAAAATGATAAAACAATGTTAAATGACTATTACAGCAAATCAACTTGACTTTAAAATTCATTATGATATAATAATTATAGAAACGAGGTGCATATATGCGTAAATTTAAATTTTTTCTAATCACTATTATATCACTTTCTTTAATAAGTGGTGTATCAATGACTTTTTTAAATAATGTTAAAGCAGATTCTTCTACAGTTGATGAAAGAATCCTTGACAATGGTGTTATCTTCAAACACGAAGTAATACCTACTTATTATACTGATCCTGATACAGAAGCAGAAAGAGATTTCTTTTCTTTAACTCTTCCAAAAAGTAGCGATGCTAGAATCGTTACTTGGACTTATGCATCAGAGTATCGCTACGTTTTAACTGAATTGACTAATATCGCTAAGAACTATGAAAAAGAACATCCCGGATGGATTGTTCAAGGTGGTATTAATGCGGAAGGTTTCTACAATGATGAACCTACCAACGCAATTATTCAAGATGGCGATGTTATCAGAAAAGATATTAGTGCGGAACAATTCAAAGGTTTAATCGGCTTCTATCCTGATAATAGACATATTGTTAAGAGAATGGCAACACCAGGTGATGGTATGACACTTTCTATTTATAATGATACAACTATTTCTGATACATACAAAGTTGAAGCTATTAATAAATTACCAACTACTGGTGTCGCATTAATTACTGAAAAACTTGCTGGAAGTCTTAATACCGAAGGCTATTATGTATTCAAGGGTGAAAGTACTCTATATAGAAATTCTACATCCTTCCCTGATGCACTTTTAACAGGTAATAATTATGGTATGTTTGTAAAGGGAAATATCAGAAATATCAACGAAAGCACTAGTCTTTCTACTTTAAGTAAAGTTAATCTTACAAACTTCTACCTTGTAACAAAGAATGATGAGATCAAAGAAAAACTTGAACAATTGCCACTTGTTAAATGTGAATATGATTATGCTGATGAATATAAGAATGTAACTTCTATGACAGGTTATATGTTTAAAATGATTGAAAATGGTAAAGTTATCGATATAAATTATCATGAAGACTTAACAGAAGAATTTAGATTAGGTTATTCAACTGTTGATAGAAGCTTTGATTATAAAAATCATAGTGCTTATTTAGTAGGTTCTAAACAACGTTCTTCAATAGGTTTCACTGAAAATGGCGATATAATTCTTCTTACTGCTAATACCCACAATAGTTCTAGTGGACTTACAATGTTTGAAGCATCTAAAGTGCTAAAAGAAAAAGGTTGCATCGATGCATACCAATTCGATGGTGGCGGTAGTGTTTCTTTCGTTCTTCGTACTGATGATGGTTTTAAAATGTTAAATAAACCTGCTGATCCAAGTGGTGCAAGACGTATTATGACAGGACTATTCGTTGTAACACGTGATCCTGGTGTAAAAGTTTCACCAGCAAGAGATGGAATTAAAGTATCAAGATATGAAACACCTTTTTCTAGTCTTGTTCAAAACTTAAAGATTAATGTCAATGGTAAATCATATGATATGAATGATGAAGAACTTTTAATCACTGGTTTTGGTGATGGAACAAAAGTTAATGTTAATTATGAATATGATATTCTAAGCATTAATGGTGATAAAACAGTTCACAATGTAAGTGAAGTTAAAACTTATGAAACAGTACCTTTTACTCCTATAAAAGTAAATTTTGAAGTTACCAATATTACAGATTCATCTTTTACAATTGAAAACAAAACACAACAAAATAAAGAAGCAATTCAAGATGTTATTGTAAAAGTAAATTCTAAAGAATATCAAATGGGAGATAGCGATAAACTTAACATTACAGATTTAAGAAAAGGCGTAACTTACAAAGTTAGCATATCTTACCAAATGTTTGATGAAGCTACTGGCAAAAAATACCCAGGCACCATCGATACTTTTGATGTGACTACTCTAGATTATACATTACCTGTTATCAAAAAACTTGAAGTAACCGCGAAAGACGAAGCGATTAATGTCTATTACCGAATTACTGATGCTGATGAAATCGTAACTAGTGTTATTATAACCATTATTGATGATGCTAATGATGAAACAATTCTTGATTGTGATAGGGTTTTATCAACTACTATTAAATCTGAGGCACTTGGTGCTGGTAGTTATAAAGTTTATTTAACTGTTAGTGGTGAAACTGCCGATGGCCAAACGTTTAATTTCAATTCGGATGTAAGTACTGTTGTCATTGAGAATGCCCCTACACCTGCTCCTAGTGGCGGCTGTAATATGGGTACTGCTTACAATTATCTTATGATGATTTCATTTGCAGTTATGGTACTATTATTAAAGAAACAAAGAGATAACTAATAATTAAATAACAAAACGGACCAATTAATTTGGTCCGTTTTTTTAATTACTTATTGTTAATGATATCTAGTACTTCTTGTAGTTTTATCCATGCGAAATAAATTTCTTTTTGGTCAAATTTCACTATTTCTTTTTCTTCTAAAAGTGCATTATTTAAGCGTTCTAGATACTTTCCAAAAACTTCAGCACTCATATCTAAATATTCATCAGAATTTTCGGTACGTATACCTACGATTTGTTTTAGGTATATATTACCATCTTGTTCTTTTGTGTCATATAGTTTTTCAATGGTATATGCTTCAAAAGAAACTATAAATGGATAAGCTGTACCAAAAGTATTCTTACACTCTTCTAGTTTTTCTGCGTTACCTGCAAAAATTAAATACTCCTTATTCATGTCTAACGTATGCTTTAAGGTCACATCGTTTAGTCCATTGGAATAACGATAATAATATTTAACCTTTATATTAACATCAGCACCATCACGATATCTTTTAGTAAGTTCAGCTGTGAACACTTTATATACATATTTAGCGCCATAATTCGATGTCTTAACATCTTCATAACTATCATATTTTAACCATAGTGTCTTAACAGTTGGATCATTTTCTCCTTCTTCTTCCATCCGGTACCCAACCATATAACCATCATCAGAAAGCACTTTAAAGCCGTATAAGTCATACAAACCATTTTGAGCCTCATTTATCTGCATTTCTAATGTTTTTTCACTAATCATAGCTATGTCTAAATAAGTATAATCTTCTTTTTTATAGTTTTTAATGACATCTACTATTGTATCTATTTGAAACAATCCGTAATAGTCTTTAATTTTACCTTTATCAACATAATCATTCTCTTTTGGTATTAGGGTTTCAATAAGTTTTTCACGGTATTGTCCTAAGTAAAGGTAAGTTAAATCTTGCGATTCACCTGTTTCTTCATTTACCGATTTGGCATAATCTTTTATATAAGAAACACCATCAACATCTTCTATTTCATATAACTGATAATAATCTTCGAACATTCTACGAACGATTCCAACATAACCTAACTCTTGATAAGTTGCATGATTTTCTAATCTATCCTCAGTTGCTGCCCACACTGCATATTTTTTATTAAAGTCAAGTCCACAAATGGATTCGAGTTCGCTATCATAAAAATATCTCGCTCTTATATCAACTCTTTTTCCATTAATATAATCAAAACCTAACTTACCATCTACTGCGATATATGAAGCTATTATGGTCGCACCATTTATTCTTGCCTCTATTTGTGATGCTTCATCATACTCTTTAAGCAAGGCATGTTTTGTATCTACGCTATCATATTTTTCTCTATTTATATAAACACACACATACTTCTTTTTATTTTCAGTTGGTTCAAATGTATATAACGATATCTCTTTTCCTATAGCTTCATCAATTTTGTATCCCATATCATAAGGTAGAGATAGTTGTGAATCTGTTTGTAATAAACCCTTTAAAGTATCGTTTTTGCTTTGTGTATCATCTGTATTTCCAGCACAGCCAAATAGTGCTAAACTAACTATACACAATAAAAATAATCTATAAATTTTTTTCATTATATTTTTAATCCCCTTTTTTAATATCAAATTTTAAAGGTTCACAATTTCTTTTTTACTTTTTCTCTTTATTGCTATTTTGTAGGCTATATAAAACGCCAACAGTAATATACCACACACTATGACTAGGGGAAGACCTATAAAGAATCCCAGAATAAATATTATATGAAATCCATATTCATTATGATGTGACGAAAGTATAAATTTTACCATATAAAACCCTATTTGAATTAATATACTAACGCTCGCTGAGATTATAAAGTATTTTAATAGTGGAAATTTTGCATTTAGTTCTTTTGACCCCATTAATTCCCCATACCACGACTTAACAAATAACATAATAAAAAATATTACAAAAGCAGCTATAAATTCAATCATAAGGATATTCATTTTCAACTGTGTGTATCTTTCTTCATCAATTACTTTATATATATTATATCTTATAAAGAAATCCAGCATTAAAGCTGCAATAATTACATAGAGAACTATCGTAATTATTTTTTCTAAACGATTCTTAACATTTTTATCCATATTTCCACCTCTTTCTTCACTTTTAAACATGTATTAGTTTTATGCTTACAATACATATTATACAAAATAAATTTCTTAAGTTATAGTTTTTTTAAAAAATTTTAATTTGTTTTCTTATAATACTTTTTATTATTTTTTCTTTTCACTAATATATAACACCCTTTTTTTATGCTTTTTTTAAAATTTTTATTTTTTTTATTTATTCCATTTAATAAGACAAAATTAAGAGTATTTTTTATGATGGAAAAAGAAAAAACCTACTTAAAAAGATTATCCATCTTCTTAAATAGGTTTTATATTAATTATTAATTAATTATCATATTCCATTTTTAACATTCTTTGATAATTAGCATATCTCTTTTGTGCAGCTTTTTTATTTAATGCAAGAAGGTTTTCAGCTTCAGCAGGGTTGATTGTCTTTAATTGAGCATATCTAGTTTCACTCATTAGATAATCATCGTATAAATCCCAATTAGGTTCTTTAGAATCAACTGTTAATGGATTCTTACCTTGTTCTGCAAGACGAGGATCATATCTTAACAATGTCCAATAACCGCATTCAACAGCAAGCTTAGCTTGTTCTTGAGCTTTACCCATACCTCTCTTTAAGCCGTGGTTGATACAAGGAGAGTAAGCGATGATGATAGAAGGTCCATGATAACTTTCTGCTTCTTTCATTGCTTTTAATAATTGTGCTTGACTTGCACCATGGGCAACATATGCAACATATACATGTCCATAACTCATTGCGATAGCGGCTAAGTCTTTCTTCTTACCATGTTTACCAGCAGCAGTAAATTTAGCAATTGAAGCTGTTGGACTTGATTTAGAAGATTGACCACCAGTATTAGAGTAAACTTCAGTGTCAAGAACTAAAATATTAACGTCTTCATTGTTAGCAATAACATGGTCTAAGCCACCATAACCGATGTCATATGCCCATCCATCACCACCAAGGATCCATTGTGAACCTTTAACAAGATGTCCTTTTAAAGCAAGAATTTTCTTAGCAGTTTCGCAATCTTTAGTTTCTAGTAATGGAACTAATTCATCACGTACTTCTTGAGTAGCAACATGGTCTTCTCTGTTAGCTAACCATTTTTCAAATAAAACTTTTACTGCTTCATCGCATACACCATTTTCAAGAGCTTCTTCCATGATTGTTGCGATTTGATCACGTAATGCAGTATCTGCAGCTTTCATACCAAAGCCGAATTCTGCGTTATCTTCAAATAATGAGTTTGCCCATGCAGGTCCTTGACCATTAGCATTTTTAGTATAAGGTGTAGCAGGGAAACTTCCACCATAGATTGAAGAACATCCTGTAGCATTAGCTATGATCATTCTATCACCAAATAATTGTGTAGCAAGTTTAACATATGGAGTTTCACCACATCCACCACATGCTCCACTGAATTCAAATAATGGTTGAGCAAATTGGCTATTCTTTGGATTAGCAAATTTATCCATTAGATTATCTTTATATGTAACTTCATTGAAGAAATATTTAGCAACTTCTGCTTGTTTAGCATTAAGTGCTTCTTCAATTGGAACCATCTTAAGAGCTTTTCCTTTAGGAGATGGACATTGGTTTACACAAACTTCGCATCCAGTACAATCAAGTGTAGAAATTTGAAGTGAATATTTTAAACCTTCTAGACCTTTTCCAATTGGATTTAAAGTCTTAGTTTGTTTAGGAGCTTTACTCATTTCTTCTTCTGTTGCAAGGAATGGACGAACTACAGCGTGTGGACATACAAATGAACATTGATTACATTGAATACAATTTTCAGGAATCCATTCTGGAACAAAGTTAGCTGTGCCACGTTTTTCATAAGCAGCAGTACCATTAGGCATTGTACCATCTGCATATTCTTCAAATGCTGAGACAGGAAGTTTATAACCATTGATAGCGTTAACTTCGTCAGCTATTGTTTTTACAAAGTGTGGACGAGTTTCATCTACAACTTTCTTAGCAACTTTTAATTTAGCCCATGCTGGATCAACAGGAACTTCTACTAAACCTTCAGCACCTTTATCAATAGCATCATAATTTAATTTAACGATAGCTTCACCTTTTCTACCATAAGTTTTAGCAGCGTATTTTTTCATTAATTCTTGAGCATGTTCATATGGCATAATTTGTTCATTAAGTTTAAAGAAAGCAGATTGTAAAATTGTATTTGTACGATTACCTAATCCAATTTCTCTTGCTAGGTGAACGGCATCAATAATGAAGAATTTAGCATTCTTTTGAGCTAAAGCCTTTTTGAAAGCATTTGGTAAATGTTTAACAATGCTATCTTTATCATGAACTGTGTTAAGAAGGAATGTTCCACCTTCTTTTAAGCATTCAAGCATATCATATTTTTCTACGTATGCTTCTAAGCTACAGCTTACGAAATCAGCTTTATTTACTAGATATGGAGATCTAATAGGTTTAGGACCAAAACGTAAGTGTGATCTAGTTACACCACCAGATTTTTTAGAGTCATATGCAAAATATGCTTGAGCATATAAATCAGTGTTATCACCAATAATCTTAATTGTATTTTTATTAGCACCTACTGTACCATCACTTCCAAGACCATAGAATACTAATTCTGATACAGAATCATCCATTCTAACTTCTGGTCCAACAGGAATTGATAAATGAGTAACATCATCATTAATACCAACTGTAAAATCACTATGACCTTTTTTAGCAAGGTGACGGAATACAGCGATAATTTGAGCTGGAGTTGTGTCTTTACTTGAAAGTCCATAACGGCCACCGATGATAAATGGAGCTTTAGGCTCGCCATAGAAAGCATTTCTAATATCTTGATATAGAGGTTCGCCAAGAGCACCTGGTTCTTTACAACGATCTAATACAGCGATACGTTTAACTGTTGTAGGAACAACTTTCATTAAGTATTCTTTAGCAAATGGACGGTATAAGTGAACTGTAACGCATCCTACTTTTGAACCTTGTTTATTTAAATAATCAACAACTTCTTTAATTGTTTCAGTTACAGAGCCCATCGCAACGATAACATCTGTTGCATCAGGAGCACCATAATATACAAATGGAGCATATTCACGACCAGTTTCTTCAGAAATCTTAGCCATATAATCAGCTACTACTTCTGGAACATGGTTATAATATTTGTTTGATACTTCACGTGTTTGGAAATATACGTCATCATTTTGAGCAGATCCTCTTGTTACTGGATTTTCAAAAGTCAATGTACGATCACGGAATGCTTTTACTGCATCACGATCAAGTAATTTATCAAACACTTCATAATCCATTACTTCTACTTTTTGGATTTCGTGAGAAGTTCTAAAACCATCAAAGAAATGTAAGAAAGGAACACTTGTTTTAATTGCAGCTAAGTGTGCAACACCTGCTAAATCCATAACTTCTTGAACACTTGAAGTTGCAAGCATTGCAAAACCAGTACCACGACAAGCCATAACGTCTTGGTGATCACCGAAAATAGATAGTGCTTGTGCAGCTAAACTACGTGCTGAAACGTGAATAACACCTGGTAATAGTTCACCAGCAATTTTATACATGTTAGGAATCTTTAATAATAAACCTTGGCTAGCAGTGAAGGTAGTTGTTAAAGCTCCTGCTTGTAATGATCCATGAACTGTACCAGCAGCACCTGCTTCTGATTGCATTTCAACGATTTTTACAGGCATACCAAATAAATTCTTTTTGCCTTGTGATGCCCAAAGTTCTGCATATTCTGCCATTGGTGAAGATGGCGTAATAGGATATATGCCGGCTACTTCAGTAAAGGCATACGCTGCGTGTGCGGCAGCTTGGTTTCCATCCATTGATTGGAAAACTTTTTTTGACATATTCTTTCCTCCTAAACGCAAGCAATCTTGCCTGTATTGCTTGTTTATTTACTTCGTTATTATACCATATAGTCGTGTTTTTTGCTAATCATATGGATAATATTTTTGAAGTAAGGACTTTATTTTATTATTTTCTACAAATTTTGCTAAATGATTTTTTCATATTATTATTGCATATTATGAAGCATTTTCCATATAATATATATGGTGATTTTATGAGAATTTGTGATCTTTTTCCATCTATAAGAAAAAATACTATCATTAAAGGAATATCTTCATCTTCTAAAAGAATGGAGAGTAATTTCATTTTTATACCCTTATATGCTAAGGATACTAAGCCAGAAATTATTAATCGTAATTTAACCGAAGCCATCGAAAAAGGTGCTACGCTTTATGTTACTGACAAGTATATTTTTACAAATGATATTACAGTTATCGTTGTAAACAATGTAAAAAAGGAACTATCAAGAATCCTTAGCATCTTTTACCCTAATGTCAAAGATATTAAAAAAATTGCGGTAACGGGAACTGATGGGAAAACTTCTACGGCTCTTTTTCTAAAACATATTTTAAGCAAGAAATGTAAAATCGGTTATATTGGCACTAATGGTATTATTTATGCCAATAAAAAACTCGTAAATCCTCTAACTACTCCTCCTCTTGATTATATATATTACACTCTTAATAAGTTTTATGAAAAGGGTGTTATGTATGCTGTGATAGAGGCTTCTAGTCAAGGTATTATGAGCGATAGATTAAGTGGTATTACCTTTGATTATATTATCTTCACTAATCTTTCTCACGAACATCTCGATTCTCATAAAACTATGGAAGAGTATTTTAAAACAAAATGTCAATTATTCAAAAGTTTAAAGAAAGATGGACTTTTAATAACAAATATCGATGATCTTTATGGACAAAGAATACCTAAACTTTCCTTTTTACAAGATACTAAAATCGTCACTTTTGGCACTATAAAAGATGCAATGTACCGTTTTTATAACATTACTTCTAGTAGTGATGCTTTGTCATTTGACTTAGAAACGCCTACAAAAATAATTGAAATGCTTAACATAAATCGTAAAGAAATTTATAATATATATAATTTAATCCCTAGCGTGATTATTGCAGAAGCAGAAAATATCAAAATAGAAAAGATTAGAACCGCTGCTTCATCTTTACCTAAAGTTGATGGTAGAATGGAAAAAATTGATATTGGCGAAGACTATAACGTTTATATTGATTTTGCCCATACACCAAATGCTTTATCTACAATGCTTAAAAATGTAAAAGAAAATACTACAGGTAATGTTATTATTGTTTGTGGAGCTGCTGGAGGGAAAGATAAGTCAAAACGTCCGTTAATGGGAGAAGCGGCAACTAGTAATGCTGATTACGTATACTTTACCTCAGAAGATCCACGTGATGAAGATCCGAATGAAATTTTGAATGACTTAACTGTAAATATTACCAAACATAATTATGAAAAAATTCTTGATAGGAAAAGTGCTATAAAGAAAGCTATCCTAAATGCCAAAAAAGGTGATACTATCATTGTTAGTGGCAAAGGAAGAGAAACAACTTATGAGGAAAAAGGTGTCATTTATAAATATAGTGATGTTGATACTATCATTAATGCCTTAAATTAAAAACCAAGAGATTTTATCTCTTGGTTTTATTTCATTTATATAAACTTACATTTTTATTCTTTTACATTTTGTTTTTGAAATAGGATTTTATATAAATCATTTTTGGACATTTCAAGATCTTTTGCTGTTTCTTTTAGGGCATCTTTGGGAGTCATGTTCATTTTTAAATAATATTCATAATGCTCATTTAAACTTAAATTATTTAGTGACTCATCTATTTCTTTTCTTTCGTTTCCTTCAATTACCAAAACTATTTCGCCTTTAATAGTATCTAATACTTCCATTATTTCAAGCGGAGTACCACGATAATACGTTTCGAATTTTTTTGATATTTCTCTCGCAAGAACCATTCGTCTTGTTGGAATTAATTTAGAAAGAATTTTTAGAGTTTCTTCAATCCGATGTGGTGACTCATACATAACAAGTGTTTCTTCTGTTTTTAGTAACTTTTCTAATTCTTTTTCACGTTTGGCTTTTTTACTATTTAGAAAACCTACAAATAAGAATTTATAAGTTGTAAGGCCCGACGCAATTAAAGCGCTAATACCAGCACTTGCTCCAGGAACGGTAACTACATCGATATCATTTTCAATTGCTTCTTTCACCGCAACCCAGCCTGGATCACTAATACAAGGGAGTCCCGCATCACTTATAACTGCGACATTTTCGCCACTTTTAATTCTTTTAATAATATCCGTGCTTATTTCGTTTTCATTAAAAAGATGATAACTGAATAATGGGGTTTTAATATCATAATGATTAAAAAGTTTTAAAGAATTTCTCGTATCCTCACAATACACTGCATCTACCATTTTCAAAGTGTTTATAGCTCTTATGGTTATATCTTCGAGGTTACCAATAGGGGTAGCTACTAAATATAGTTTGGGGGTATTTTCATTAAACGTTTTTTGAATTTTCATATATACCTCTATTTTTTCATTGGTTTATTGTAATTAAAGATATCTTTTACTTCCTTTGTATATTCGTTATTCTTATTATGAATATATAAGGGTTTTAATATTTTTAAGTCACCAGTTTTTTTACTTTTTTTACCTTCAATTAAAAGTATCAAACTATCTTCGCTCGTTTTTTTAGGATAGACAAAACGAATTCTTTTTGGTTCAATGCCCCATTTTCTAAAAGATATTAAAATATCAATTAAGCGTGCGCTTCTATGAACCATCGCGAAAGTTCCTCCATCTTTTAAAAGGCGGTTTGCCTCTTGTAAAAGACTATCTAGGTTCATTTTAATTTCATGACGAGCAATCGATAGATAATCATTTTTATTGATATTAGAATCCTCTTTTATTTTAAAGTAGGGGGGATTACAAGTTACTAAATCAAACTGCGATACACCAAGTTTTTTGTATATCCCTATTGCGTCATCATTTATAATCGTAATTCTATTTTCTAAATTATTTAAAGTAACACTTTTTTTAGCAATTTCTGCTATTTCTGGTTGAATTTCTACCCCAATAATCTCTGCATTTGTTCTCATTGATAAGAAAAGAGGGATGGGAGCATTACCTGTTCCAAGGTCGATAATTTTTTTATCTTTTAAATTAACACTAACAAACGATGCTAGTAGTGTTGAATCGAGTGAAAAATTAAAGATGTCAGGATGTTGAATGATTTTCAATCCTTCAAATCCTAACAAATCGTTAATTATTTCGTTCTTCATTGTGGCTTCCTTTAGCGTGAATTATTTCAATATCATTGACAGAATGAACAGCTGGTAATGCATCTTCTTCTTCTTGAGTTTTGACAAGACGTTTTACATAATCTACACCAACTACTTTACAACTTTGTGATGTTGGCGTTTTTACGATCGAGCCGACCATTGGCATTTCTTTCTTTATCTCTTGATATATATCATTTTCATAAGCAATACAGCACATTAGTTTTCCACAGACACCACTAATTTTATTAGTATTTAAACTCATATTCTGATCCTTAGCCATTTTCATTGTCACAACTCCAAAATCACGCAAGTGACGTTTACAACAAACTTCCATACCACATTCTCCTATACCGCCTAGACATCTTGCGGCTTCACGTGGACCTATTTGTCGCAGTTCAATTCTTGCTTTAAATTCTGGGGCTAAACGCTTTAATAACTCTCTAAAATCAACTCTTTCATCAGCTGTATAATAAAATATTACTTTTGAGCGGTCTATTGTATATTCAGCATATAAAGGTTTCATGTCGAGGCCACATTCTGATACATTCTTTTTAAAGATCAAAAAAGCTTTTTTGGACATTTCTTCATTTTTTGCTTCTTGTTCTAAATCATTAACATTAGCTTTTCTAATAACTGGTTTTAACGCATTTTCGAGTTTTTCGTCATCTATTTCATGATTAGGAAGTAAAATTTTTCCTATTTCCACACCACGAACAGTTTCTACTATTGCGTATTCATCTTGTTTAAATTCTATATGTAAGGGATTGAAGTAATAAATTCTTCCCATACCTTTAAATTGTATTCCTACTACTTTTGCCATAGGACCTCCTATATTTCTGTGAAGAAACTTGCAAATAACAAATCTACATTAACATGAGCATTTAGTCGTTCTTCATATTTATTAACTGCATCAAGAACTTTAATAGCATCTTTCAGCATCACATTATCAATATTTTTCGTCTTATCAATCATTTGGAAGATATCTAAAAAATATCCTGAATTTATTCTTTCATTACTTAGGTATTTAATTTCTTCTTCTGTAATGAGAGACATCATATCGAAAAACATTATTTGAACATCTTTATCTGTATTTAAAAGATTTTTCCCTTTTATTAAGTAATCTATATACGGATCTTTACCGATAATAATAGAACGGATAACGCGCTTTACGAATTCATATACATCGATAACTGCACCATTTTTAATCATTTCACTAGCATCTTCTAAAGAAGCGGCAATATTTGATAATATATATGCAAAATCTTTATTAACACCTTGGATAACTAAATTATTTTCAATACTACTTCTGTTTATTGGTAAAAAATGAATTATTTCTGTTCTAGAACGAATTGTATCTATTATACTATTAGCATTTCTCGTTGTTAGTATGATGTAGTGATTTGGGAAAGGTTCTTCTATTAGCTTTAGTAAAGCATTGCTTGAGGCTTTATTAAGTTTATTGGCATCCTTAATAACATATATTCTCGCACCTTCTTCAAGTGAAGTCATGGAAAGTTCTTCGATAAGTGAAGTTATTTGATCTTTTTTTATCATATCACTCGTTGATTCAATAACTGTTAGGTTACTATGAGAATCATTTTCAATTCTTTTACATGTTTCGCACTCACCACACGCATCATGTTTACATAATAACTTAGCTGCGAAATAATGCCATGCTTCATTAATAGATTTCTCGTCTTCGCCTTCAAAAATATAGGCATGAAATAAGCGTTTATTTTTAATGCTTCGATCTAATAATCTAACGATACTACTTTGACAAATTTTTAATTCATCAAACAAAAAAATCACCTACTTTACACATTTGTTAATATAATCATCAATAACCTTTAAAACTTCCGCCGTAACACTTTCAATCGAACCTTCACCATTTACGACTTTTACACGGTCCTTAAACTTAGGGATTAATTCTAAGTACCCATCATAAACTTGGTGATGGAAAGAGTTGTTTTCCTTTTCCAAGCGATCAAGTTCCTTTTGTTTGGTTTTGCGGCTTAGACCAACTTCTGGTTTCACTAATAAGTAAATTGTTAGATCGGGGAGTAATCCCGATGTCGCAAACATATTCATATGATACACTTCGTCAATTCCAATTCCTCTAGCATATCCTTGGTAGGCAAGGGAACTATCGATATATCTATCACATATGACTATTTTACCTTCTTCCAAAGCGGGAATGATAGTTTCAACTAAATGTTGTCGTCTACTTGCGGCATATAATAAAGCTTCAGTTCTGTCATCCATTTTATCATTATTAGGATCAAGAATAATTTCTCTTATTTTTTCAGCTATCGTGCTTCCGCCTGGTTCTCTAGAAAATAACACATCGAGTTTTCTTCTAGCAAATTCAGCTTTGATGCCCTTTATAATTGTTGATTTGCCGCTTCCGTCGTTACCTTCTATTGTTATAAAAATGCCTTTCATGGTCGTACCTCTGATAATTATGTAATTTTGTATATATATAAATTATATCACATCTATATAAAAAAGTTTTAATAAAAGTATTTTTTCTTTTACTAAAACTTTTGTTTTTTTATTCAGTTAGTTTTTATGAATTTCAACTTTGAATTCAGTTGTTCCTACTTTTACCTTAATCTCTTCTTTTCCAAGACTATTTAAATTAGATGTATAAATATCTGCTAACTTCCACTCTGTTAAAGAAGAATCCGCCAAATCGTAAGATACATCTAATCCTTGTAATAATGTTTGTGATACATATTCTCTAGAAACAAGGGTTAGGAATTCAAACCATCTCTTATTCTTGCGCATTTGTTCTGGACATGGTTTAGCATTCGGTGCCATATCGAAATGTTGTTTAATATTTAATGGTGTTAATTTATGTTTGATTAATAAACTTGCTACTAATCTAGCATCATTACGCATTGAAGCATCATATCTACCATCAGCATTTACGCACATTTCAATACCAATGCCACTGGCATTTCCATATCCTGCATATCTTGAACTATCCGATGCATGCCAACAAGCATATTTATCATTAAAACTTTGATATATTTTACCATCATCAACAGTGTAATGCCATGATGCTTCTCTACCACCATTTGTTGTTATATTATATTGTAATTGAGCATGAACTAATGCATCAGTACCAGCTGTAGTTGAACCTGTTTCATGAATAACAACCCAAAGAATATTGTCAGGGTTTTCAAGTTTGTATCCCTCATACATTCTTTCATTTAAAATTTCTTGAGAAATTTCTGGATGTAATCCTCCTGTATAATTATATTTAGATGCACTTGGGTTTTCAATTAAGTATGATTTGTCGATAACTGGTGTAGCACCTTTATATAAATTGATGAATTCATCAAAGGCTTCACTCGAGGTAGTTTTGATAAAATCAATAGCGCGTTCTAAATCAGTTATATTTGTATCACGTTTTGCTAGATGAACTTTATATGTACGGATATCACAAACTGATTTAATTGTAATTTCTGCTTTTAGATATATATCTTTTTCTTCTTTTGGCAAACGTATTGTTTCATAATCGTAAACTACTGTAGGATCTTCTGCTATCCAACGAATGCGACAACTAAATTCATCGTGGTCGGTTGGAAGTTTTGAACCTTCAGTTAATTTTACATCCTTCATATATTCATCAAGCCATGCTTCTACAATATCCGCTTTTTCTCTATCATAAATACCAAGAGATTCTATTTCGATATTAAAAACTTTTTCAACGCCAAGTGTTTCAATTTTACAAGTTAAAATTACTATTTCATCGGCACGATGCTCAATATATTTACCTTCATTAGTAATGATATCCGGTCTATTTGATGTATATGTTATTGTTACAGGATCATCAAAATAGGTATATACTAATTTAATATCGCCTCTTGTTGATTTGTTGATTGAACCAATAATATATTCCATAATACCATCCAGGTATTTTTCAAAACTTCTTTCAATTTTAAATTCAAATACTTTTTCTTTTCCTAGTTCGCTACATTTAGCAGTAACCTTAATAGTTACATCGTATGACTCACCAATTAATATTTCATAACCATTATCTTTATCAAAATAACTTGGTCTATTAAAAGTATAAGTGATAGCCTTTCCTTCTATTTCATTAGGAAGTTCTAATTTTTCTCCTACTTTATACGTTGCTTTTAGAGTGATGCAATCCCAGAATGTATCACTAGTTTTAGTCATAAGTTCAGCTTCTACTAAATCACTAATATCTTTTTTACCTTTTACTTTGATTAAATCACCTATTTTTAATTCATCTAAAGTTAAACCATACACGTAAAGAACATCATCGCCATCAGCAATTATTACTGCTCCTGAATCTGTGTCAATAACTGTGACAGTGCCTTCTACGATATAGGTATTTTTTTCATTTTCTTTTTCTAAGAATTCACCTATTGTAACAGTTTCTGTTTTAGGGGTGTCTGTAGGTGTTCCACAGGAAAACATGCAAAACGCCAACAACAATGTAAATAATAAATTTATTGCTTTTTTCATACTATCCTCCGTTTTTCTTCTCTTATATTATAACATTTTTAAAGCACTTTGTAAAGTTAATAAATTTTAACATATTTTATTTAATTTAGTTAAGACTAATAAAGAGGTGAAAATATGGAAGAGAATAAAACCAAAAAAGAAGTTTTAAAAACTTTTTTAGAAAAGAATAAACGACTTAATGATATTAGATTGTCAAAAAAAGATACGGAATTTGCATCTATGGAAAACCAAGTTTCAAGTAAAAAGCTCGTAGATATGGGAAAAGAATTATTAAAAAGACAAACAATAAATGAAAAAAATAAAGATTTATAAAAAATAGTTAATAAAAAAGGTAACAGATTTGTTACCTTTTATTTATAATACACTTTATATAAATATAATCCTGCAGCTGGTGCGACATATGGTGCAGCACTTCTATTGGCTTTATCAATTATATTAATAACTTCCGTTGGCTCAAACTTTCCTTCACCAACTTTTAACATAACCGCAATAATAATTCTTACCATATTATGCATAAAACCATTGCCGATTATCTTAAATGTTAATAAAGTATCCGTTACATCTAAAGTAAATGATTCGATTGTTCTAATGGTATTTTTTATAATATGATTCTTAGAAAAGCTCTTAAAATCATGAGTACCTTCTATATATTTCATCGCTTCTTTAATTTTATCAATATCGATGTGATTATGGAAGTAGTGTCTATAATTCGCATTTAAGGGGCAAAATTCGCCGATATCCACAAGATAATGGTATTCCTTCTTAATTGCACTGACCCTAGAGTGAAAAGTCTCATTTACAACTTCTACATCTTTTACATATATATGAGGGTAGAGTTTTTTATTCGCAATCTTGCGGAAATTCTTGGGGGGAATTTCTTGGATAGAATCAAAGTGAATAACTTGACCAATAGCGTGAACACCTGCATCTGTTCTACCAGCACTCTTTATTACAATAGGGGTTTTAGTAATCTCAGAAAAAACTTTTTCCATCGTTTCTTGGACAGAATTATAACCCTTTTGTCGCTGAAAGCCGTGAAAGAAACTACCATCATATGAAATTATCATCTTATAACGCATTATGCCCCCCTTACCTTTAGAAATATTCTAAATGCAATAATAAGGCTAGTTAAAAGCGTTACTGCTACTAATGATATAATGTCAAATGCCTTTAACTTGTATTCGTTTATGGAAGTTCTCTTAGCACCAGGGATATATCCTCTTACCTCCATAGCGGCAGATAAGTCTTCTGCTCTTTTGAACGATATAACAAACATCGGAACTAGAAGTGAGACTACTTGTCGAATTTTATTTTTAATACTACTTTCTGCAAAGTCAGCTCCTCTTGAAGCTTGGGCTTTCAGGATCTTTTCTGTTTCTAAGAAAAGTGTTGGAATAAATCTTAAAGCAATAGACATCATCATCGCAAAAATACTTGTTTTAATTTTCAAAAATTCAAGTGGTTTTAATAAAAACTCTATCGCGAAATTTAGTTCAGTAGGTTTTGTAGTTAAAGTTAAAAGTGACGATGAAACGATTAATAAGAAAACTCTTATAAGAATAAATAATCCTGTATATAATCCCCCTTTATAAAGAGGTAATCTGTAGTCAATAATGGCTTTATCAATTAATGGATATTTTAATATATATATAGCCAGGGCAATTAACAAAATATTGACAAACCACTTTAACATAAATTTTCTTCTATATATTATTAGGGAATAAACTACATATCCTAATACAATAACCGCTATCGTTCCCACTGAAAAATTAAGAGGTAATTCAGCAACAACTCCGCCTTGCTTATTAAATATTAATTGAAATACAAACGAAAACATTAATAGAAAGCTTACTTGTTTCAAACTATTAAAAAACTTAATAATTGGAACCTTCGCCAAAATAGTAATGACAAATAATAGAACTGCTAAACCAATGAATATATATGAATATTCCATCGGAATAAGAAAAATCACAATCATAAACAACAAAGCAGCTATCATTTTTACCCTTGCATCCATCTTATGAATTATGCTGTTAGTGTTGTAATAAGCGCCAAACGTTACTTTACTCATCATTTTTCACGCTTTCTTTAGCAATTAAACTAAATAGTTCATCTACACTAAGAGGAATTTTATTAAAATTTATTTTTCCATTTTCTTTTAACTTTACAGCAAGTTTTGAAATGTCTGGTAAATCTAAGTGATGTCTATTTAAAACTTTTGAATCATTAAATAATTGAAGCGGTGTACCATCAAATACTATATCTCCTTTATCTAGAACGATTACTCTTTTACCATACGCTGCAACGACATTCATGTTATGCGTAATAATCACGATTGATTTATGCGTTGCTTTTTGAATTTCTACTAAAGTATTCATTAAATCATTTTTACTTACATCGTCTAAACCAACCGTTGGTTCATCTAAAATTAAAATATCGGGATTGCAGGCAATTACTCCAGCTATCGCTACCTTTCGCATTTGTCCGCCACTTAAAGTGAAAGGAGTTCTTTCATACAAATCTTCAGTAACACCGACTTTTTCTAAAGCGTCTATCGCTAGGCGTTTTGCTTCATCAGACTTAGCTCCATAATTTTTAGGGCCAAACATTACATCTTTAATAACTGTATCTTCAAATAACTGATATTCTGGAAATTGAAACACTAATCCAACGCGTTTTCTAACGCCTCTAAGATTGGTGTTTTTCTTTGGTAAAACCACTTGATCAAACACTTTAATAGTACCTTTCGTTGGAGTGAGAAGGGCATTAGAAAGCTGAGCCAAGGTGCTTTTACCACTTCCTGTTTGACCTAAAATAAAAACAAATTCATCTTCAGCATTAATATTAAGATTGATATCATGTAATACGCACTGTTTGATATCTTTTTTATTAAGATAAGAGAAATCTACATTTTGAAAGCTAAGTCCCATATTTCATCCTCCCATTCTTTTTTATTGGTAATAGTACTCTTTGATAAACGTTTAATTAGTTTTACCGCATCAATCACTTCCAAACCAACTTTTTCTAAAAGATCTGTATTAAGTAAAATTTCTTTAGGAGTACCACTAGCTACTACGCGCCCACCATCTAGTACTAAAACATTATCAGCATAAACTATTTCTTGTAAATTGTGCGTAACAGTGATAATAGTTTTACTGAAATTTTTCTTCAATTCTTTTATTATCTCATTAATTTCTTTTACACCTTCAGGATCTAGCATAGATGTCGCTTCATCCATAATTATCAGGTCGGTTTCAAGAGCTAACACACCAGCAAGTGCTACCCTTTGTTTTTGTCCTCCGGATAACTCCTCGGGACTTTTCTCTAAAAACTCTTCCATCCGAACCATTCTGGCATATTTATTAATTTTTTCTTTCATCAGACTTGTTACAATACATCTATTTTCAAGTCCAAACGCGATATCATCTTTTACAGTTGATGCGACAAACTGGTTGTCTGGATTTTGAAAAACCATTCCCATTCTAGATAATAAAGCGCTAGATGATTTCTCTGTTAAGAGTGTATCATCGATATATATATTACCACTATCTTGAGTAAGTAGTCCAACAATCAATTTCGCAATGGTTGATTTGCCGCTACCATTTTTACCTATAATGGCAGTTAGTTCGCCACTATTAATAGTAAAACTAGCATTTGATAAAACATTAGGGGTTTCTTTATCATATTTGAATGATACATCATCAAAAGTTATTTTCATATCATACTCCTATAAACCACTTATAATTATATATATTTTATCACTTTTTGAAGGATTTTGCAATAGAAAGAATTAATAAAAGCAGTTAAATAAACATCTATAGTTTACTTAACTGCTTGTTATATTATTTTATCTTATTTCTTGTATCCCCATACTACATTACAGTTATCGGGATTCCAGTTGATATTCCAATTAGTAGGAATTGAAGTCACTTCACAATTTATAGTTAGATTAGTACATCCTTT
>ULNH01027040.1_pt1 | contig 27589 bp, 20 predicted proteins | sample 1951871 | NCBI WGS metagenome assembly ULNH01 (sample SAMEA4835572, study PRJEB28245) | human gut metagenome | biome: gut microbiome; material: fecal sample | place: Denmark | collected 2008 | reverse complement strand
CTCTTTCAACCGATTTGATGGTTTACGAATACGTTTTGGACGTTAAAGGTGCAAACGGAAAATTACCGACGTACGTCAAGTTTTCGGACAACGTGAAAAAACTTAAATACATAGTGGCGGATAATTACGTCAAATACGAAAAAAACGGGGACATAATGGAACTTGTCGTAAGGTGGGACGGTCTTAAAAACGGGCAGTTGACGCTGGCGTTTGTCGGGGAAGACGTTACTGATATCGAAAGCAAATTCAGTTTCTTTGACGACAAGTGGAAAAGCGTCGGGGGAAGCGTCGTCAAAGGGAAGAAGGTCGAGTATAATTTCAAAGATTACGCCCTGAAATTCAGACCGGCGGGAAGCGAAGTCAGCGACGTAGACTGGTACAACGCGACGGTTGCGATGATTAAAAGCATGATGACGACGGTAATCGGAGTGTGGAAACATTCGCTAAGCACGCGTTTGTTCCGATGGTACGATTACACTCTTACGTTCGCGCCGGAAGAAACGCTTGTCAACACTGTATCCGCGCCGCTTTATCCGTCGGCAACCCGCAATTACGTGCCGCCGGTGTATTCGTACACTTATCTTTTAAGTCCCGCGGCGGGCTGGGCGGACTTCAACAACCTTACGATACGGATATATACGGACATGTACTTATTAAGGGGCGAAACGCGAAAGAGCATGACAAATCCGGACGGCTCGGTTACCGTAACGGGGAAAACCGTCGACTTCGCAAAGAACGGAGGGGTTTACGAGGCGCGTTTTGAAAAACTGCCCGACGGCGATCTCACGCTTTTCCTTTGCGCGTCGGAAAATCCCGAAAGGTACAAGCCGCCGCTTGGAAAGGTGACCAAAATCATCATAATATTGTCCACGGGCATCGGGTTGATTGTTATCGCGACGATAATACTTGTCGTTACCGTCAAAAAACAGAAAACAAAAGGAAAGAAAAGATAAAATCAGAAAAAGGGGAACGCGTACGGCGGATTATTCCTGTTCCGAAACGGGGGCGGGGATTTCCGTGTCGGCGCGTTTTTTGCGTGTGACAAAGAATATGATAATCGCCGCAACGAGCGTCAGCATTTCGGCGGCGGGCGTTGCGAGCCAAAGCCCCGTGATTTTCCAAAGATGTGCGAAAAGATAAGCAAGCGGAATAATCAGCACGACTCCGCGCAGAAGGGTGATGATTTGCGAACATACGCCTTTGTCGGACGCCGAAAAGTATGACGAAAATAACAGATTGAACCCCGAAAACAGCGAAGAAATAAAATACAGTTTTATGCCGGTCGTGGCAAGTTTTTGAAGGTCTTCCGCTTTTTCCGTGTTGAAGATTGCCGCGATGCCGTCCGCCGAGAAAAACAGAATAACGTACAGGACGGCGGCGGTCGCGCCGATTGTAATCAGGGCGTATTTCAGCACCTGTCGTATTCTCGTGAAATCGTGCTGTCCGTATGAAAAACTGATTATAGGCTGGGTGCCCGACGAAATCCCGTTGAAAATCGCGTTGATTACGTAAAACACGTTGACGACGATGGCGAACGCCGCAACCGCCGTATCCCCGCCAAGCGACTTGAACAACTTATTGATGAGCATCATCACGAGTCCGAAGCCGAACTCCGCAATAAACGACGCAAGCCCCAGCGAGATTATCTCGCCGAACACGCGAAGAGATAGTTTCGTCTTTTCCAGACGGAACGTGTTTTTCTTTCGGAAAAAGAAAATCATCAGAATAAGCATGCTGATTACGGGCGAAATGCCTGTCGCAAGGGCGGCGCCGAGCATGCCGAGTTTGCACGGGAAAATAAAAACGTAGTCGAAAACGATGTTGAAAAGGTTGCCGAGAAGCGACGCGGTCATCGCAAGTCTGGGCGCGCCGTCGTTGCGGATGAAGTTTTGCAGAACGTTGTTGAACATAAAAAAGGGCGCAAAGCAAAGTATAATCTGCACGTAGGTCTTGCTCCCCGAAAACGTTTTGCCGTCCGCGCCGAGAAACGACGCCACGGGACCGCTAAAAAACGCGCCGAGAAGCACGAATACGACCGCAAAACACGCAACGACAAAAACGGTGTGAGTGAATACTCTGTTTGCGCTTTTGACGTCCCCCGCGCCTTTGTATATGGCGAATTTCGTGCTTCCGCCGATGCCGAACATAAGACCGATTGAAAAAACGATACTGAACGAAGGCATTGCCAGATTCAACGAGGCAAGCCCGGTCTTCCCGAGACTCAAAGAAATGAAAAACGTGTCCGCCAGAATATAGCAGGACAGCCCGATCATGGCAATCACGTTTGCCGACACGTATTTAAAAAATTCTTTCAAGGTCTGGTTTTTCATTTTTCTCCACAAATAAAAAAGCGCCAGGTTGCATCTTCAAAGGCCTAACGATGCAATTTGACGCGCTCACCCGGCGTCGAGATTATTCATTTGATTGCATTATATAGAAGTAAACGGCGGTTGTCAACGAGATTTCGCCGAAACTTTTGAAAGACCGTTGCCGTGAAAACGCCGCGAAAAATGAATAAATTATTTTCAACCGTTGTAAATAAGGATTTTTCGTGGTAAAATATCTTTGATTGAAAATTTTAAGGAGTTAATATGAAAGTTTGCATTTACGGAGCGGGTTCGCTCGGAACGGTACTTGGAGCATACGTCGCGAAAAGCGGCGAGGAAATCGACCTTGTCAACAGGAACAAAGCGCACGTCGCCGCGTTGAAAGAGAACGGCGCAACCATCACGGGAACAGCGAATTTCAACGTGAAAGTCGACGCGATGCTGCCCGAAGAAATGAAGGAAAAATACGACATAATTTTCCTTATGACAAAGCAACTCAACAACAAAGAAGTCGTGAAAATGCTCACAAACTTTTTGGCGGACGACGGCGTAATCTGCACGATGCAAAACGGACTGCCCGAGCACAGCGTGTCCGAAATAATCGGCGAAGACAGGACGTACGGTTGTGCAATCGGCTGGGGCGCGCAGATGACCGCTCCCGGCGTCAGCGAACTCACGTCGGAACCCGACGCTTTGGTTTTCGCGCTCGGCGCACTCAATAAAAAAGCGCAGGAAGACAAGCATTTCAAGGAAATCGTCCGTATACTGTCCATTATGGGTAAGGTTGAGGTTGAAGACAATTTCATAGGGGTAAGGTGGTCAAAACTTCTCGTAAACTCCGCATTCAGCGGAATGTCGGCGGTGCTCGGCTGCAATTTCGGCGAGGTCGCGGACAACAAAAAAAGCAGACTTTGCGCGCAACGCATCATAAAAGAAATCATCGACTCAACCCGCGCGGGCGGCATTCATATTGAGCCGATTCAGGGCAAAGACGTCGTAAAACTTCTGGATTACAACAACCCGATCAAACAAAAAATCTCGTTTGCGATAATTCCCGTCGCAATCAAAAAACACCGCCTTATCCGCGCAAGTATGTTGCAGGATATCGAAAAGGGCAAACCTTGCGAGGTCGAGGCAATCAACGGCGTCGTGAGCGAGTACGGAAGAAAGGTCGGCGTGCCGACTCCCGTCAACGACAGGGCGGTCGAAATAATCCGCGGCATCGAAGAAGGCAAGTACAAACCGTCTTTCGACAACCTGAAACTTTTCGACGACGTTCTTAAAAAGAAGTAACCGCAAAGTCAAAATATCTCGAAAACAAGGTAGGCAGGCGATTTTCGTCTGCCTTTTTCGCGACTTTCAACAAAAGTGAAACAAAAACATTGACAATGTAAGCGTACGACAATATAATTATTGTTAGAAGATAATTTAGGGGGGAAATATGGAAAGCACGAAAGTTTGTATGAAGTGCGGGAAAGAGATTCCTGCGGAATTTATTTTTTGCCCGTTTTGCGGCGCGGATCAAACCAAAAACATATGCAAAAAATGCGGAGCCACTCTGCTGGACGGCGCGGTTTATTGCGGCGTTTGCGGCGCAAAAATCGAAAGCGAAGCACCTATTCAAGGTGTTCAAACGGAAAGTTTTGTGACGCCTGAAAATGAAGAAGTCGTTTGTACACCTACCCAAGCAGAAAACGTTGCAACTCAACCCGTCGCTTTGACAGCCGAAAAAACGGAAACGAGCGGCGATTTGCCAAGTAGCAAGCACCAAAACAAACGCGGCGGTTTCGACAAAAACAAGGCTTTAAGCATTGCAAAAAGTGCGATAATCCTTGTTTTTTGCATAATAATGTTCGGTCTTGCTTTTGGTCCGACGGCGAAGATTTCGTTGTCTTTCGATGACGAAATCTCAACAAGCGGAAAAACGAGAATCAATTATTTGTCCACTGTTGACGGTATAAAGTTGATGAACGCAACTGCTCGTCATTACAAAGAAGATCGAGATAATATAAAGATAGAAAAGATTGAAAGGGAACTTGAGAAAAGTTACGATGAATTAGAAGAAAAAATTGAAAAATGTTACAGCGAAAAGCAGGATAAATACATTCTCGATTCAAATGCTGCAAAGGCATTGGGAGAAATTACCATTGATACACAATCGTACTTTTTGTCGTTTGATAAAGCAAGTGGCTCCACCGCCAGTAACAACGCAATCGTTCTCGGATTGACAAGTTTGTTGTATATTTTGTTTGCGTCTTCGACGCTGATTTGCGCGATAATATATTTTGTTTTTACACTTACGGGAAAAGGAAAAGACATAGGGAAATTCGTTTACGCGTTGCCGATGTTTTTGTTTTTCGCGCTGGCGATTTTGTTCATAAGCGGTGTGTTTGATAAAAATACAAATACCATTGACCTTGACTATTTTTACGGCGAGGCGTCTATATCGGGAACAATGATTGTTACAATGCTCTTTTCGATAATGTCGATGGTTGCGATACTTGCGGTCGATACGATGAAGAAAATCAAAAACGGATACTCTTTGAAAAAGCAAGTGTTTAAGGTTTTGCCCATTGCACTGATTCTTATTGTATGCGCTTGCGTGTTTGCGCCGAGTGCCAAAAGCACACTTTCAGCAACCACCGAAACGAAAAGCGAAAAGTTTACATTTGATTATTATACGGATTTCACAATGTCAAGCGTGTTGAGCAAGGGTGAAAAGGAGTCGCGAAAAGAGTTTTTTGCAGGAAAAACGAGAGAGGATGAGTTTGATTTTTACATGAAACGTATCGAAAAAAACAATACCAATTTTGTTGAGTATTTAAGCAAACCCGAAACACAATATTCAAGGTATGATTATGCTCGTATGTATTCAGCTGACGACATTGAGGCAGGTTTACTTGCACAGGCGCAACCCGACGCGACGGCGGCGCTTGCGTTCGGATACTATGCTTGCTATATCGTGATTTTACTTTCCGGGGCATGGGTGTGCGCGTATCTTAGCGACACCGAAAAATACAAAGCGGCGTCAAAGGCGTTGCAGGCTGCTGTCGGCATACTCGTAATAATCGCGTTGGCGTTGACCATAGTTACGATATGTGTTGTAAATGCGACCATGCAAACGGCAGAGATAATGTATTTCAGCATGTCCGTCGGCGGCGGACTTATCGCTTCGCTAACAATGTTTGTTGTGTTCGCAGTTGCCGCCGGGCTTATTTCGGGACGCTTTAAGGACGCTCCGAAAACCGAAAACCCGATTGAACGGGAAGCGGCGTAAATAACGAAACAAATCATTAAACAAAACCGTCCGGATGCGGGCGGTTTTTTGATGAAGAAAAAGAACAAATGAGTTGAAAAAGGCGCGGGTGATAGGTTTTTAAGGTTTTCTACCAAATCTTTACAATCACAAAAAATCGTGCAAATACTTTACATTCCCGAATTTCCGTATTATTATTCATAGTGTAAGCGAAAATATATCAAAGATATATTGAAAATGCGGCAATTTCGGACGGAAAATCCGATAATTCTTGCAAAAGAGGACGTATCAAAAACACCCGAATTTTACAAAAAAGGTTTTAACGACGCGAAAATTTTGAAGCCCCTCCGCGCGCATTATTTATCGTATGTGCAAGGAAGGGTGGCGAAAAGCCGCGCTCGAAACGAAATATATAAAACAAATTTTCAAAGGAGAAAACAGCAATGGCAGAGATGAGTAAAGCTTACACACCGGAGTTTATGGGCGATCCCAATCCGCGTGAAAAAATTCTCAAACTCGCAAGAAGGATCACCGACTGCGTCGACCATAAGATTCTGGGCGTCACGGTAAACGATCCCGAATACTGGGGACTTGCCTGCGTGGTTACCGACGAAATGGCGGACGTCGCGCTGAAAATGAAAGTGCGCCATCACTACACGATTGAAGACCTTCTTGCAAAGAATCCCGAACTCGGGAAAGAAAAACTTCAAAAGTTGCTTGACGACATGAGCAGAATCGGTATTCTGGAATACGATTACGGCGACAATTACGACCACAACGGTCCCATTAAGGGCGCAAAGAAAATCCGTCGCTATACGTTACCGATGTTCGTTCCCGGTTCTGCGGAATTCACGAACATGATAAAGAAGCAGCTTGACGACCATCCGGAACTCGCGATGTTCTTCGAGCGTATGACGTATCTTCCCCTGACGATGGTCACGGCTATGGTTCCCCCGGGAGGCGCGGGAATCGGTATGCACGTTATCCCCGTCGAAAAAGCAATCGAGATGGAAAACGGCACAATGGATATCGAGCATATTTCGTATTGGCTCAAAAAGTACGAAGGTCACCTTGGCGTAGGCATTTGTTCGTGCCGTTACGGCAGGGCGAAACTGGGCGAAGGCTGCGGCGACAGCTGTGAAGAATGGTGCATCGGTATCGGCGATATGGCGGATTACTGCCGCGAAACGGGCAAAGGCCGCGATATCACTTACGACGAGGCAATGCAAATTCTGAAAAACGCCGAAAAGAACGGTTTCGTACATCAGATCACGAATATCGACGGCGAAAACAAGATTTTCGCAATCTGCAACTGCAACGTCAATATTTGCAACGCTCTGCGTACGTCGCAACTTTTCAACACGCCTAATATGTCCAGAAGCGCGTACGTCGCAAGGGTTGAAAAAGACAAATGCGTGGCGTGCGGCAAGTGCGTGGAATACTGCCCCGCCGGCGCGGTAAAACTCGGACAAAAACTTTGCACGAAACAGGGCGAAATCAAATATCCGAAGCACGAACTCCCCGACAATCTCAGCTGGGGACCCGACAAGTGGGACGAAGATTACCGCGACAACAACCGCATCAACTGCTACGAAACGGGTACATCGCCTTGTAAGGTTGCATGTCCCGCTCACATCGCGGTTCAGGGCTACATAAGAAAAGCCAAAGAAGGCAAATACAGGGAAGCGTTGGAACTTATCAAAAAGGACAACCCGTTCCCCGCAATCTGCGGACGCGTCTGCAATAAGCGTTGCGAAGCCGCTTGCACAAGGGGCACCATCGACGAGGCCGTCGCAATCGACGACATCAAGAAGTTCATCGCGGAACAAGACCTGCACGCGGAAACGAGATTCGTTCCCGAAGTCGTTATTCCGTCGAACGTCGATAAGCAATGGTCCGAAAAAATCGCAATCATCGGCGCAGGCCCTGCGGGACTTTCCTGTGCATACTATCTTGCGACGAAAGGATACAAGCCCACCGTGTTTGAAAAGAACGCGCGTCCCGGCGGAATGCTCACTTACGGTATTCCTTCCTATAAACTCGAAAAGGACGTCATCGAGGCTGAAATCGACGTACTGCGCGAACTCGGCGTCGAAATTAAATGCGGCGTGAACGTCGGCACCGACGTCACCATCGACGAACTCAGAAAACAAGGCTACAAGGCGTTTTACGTTGCAATCGGCTGCCAGGGCGGCAGACTCCCCGGCGTACCCGGCGAAGACGCGAACGGCACGGATATGGCTGTATCGTTCCTGCATGACGCAACCGAAAACCACGACAGAAAACTTGTCGGCAAGACGGTTGTCATCGGCGGCGGCAACGTTGCGGTGGACTGCGCTCGTACGGCTGTCAGATTCGGCTCCGAGGAAGTCGGTATGTACTGCCTCGAATCGCGCGAAACAATGCCCGCGTCCGTAAACGAAATCAAAGAAACGCTCGAAGACGGCATCTCGATCAACAACGGTTGGGGTCCCAAAGAGATTCTGAAAGACGAAAAAGGCAACGTTAAAGCGGTCGTGTTCAAGAAATGCCTGTCGGTCATCGACCCGAAGACAAATCGCTTCAACCCGCAATACGACGAAAACGACACGATTACGGTCGAGGCGCAACACGTTATCTTCGCAATCGGTCAGTCCGTTGTCTGGAACGACTTGCTGAAAGGCACGAAGGTTGAGTTCCATCACGGTAATTATCCCGTTGCGGATTCTCTGACTTATCAGACGGCGGAACCCGACATTTTCGTCGGCGGCGACGTGTACAGCGGACCGAAGTTCGCAATCGACGCAATCGAAGCGGGCAAGAACGCGGCGGTATCGCTGCATCGTTTCGTACAGCCCGGCACGAGCATGACCATCGGCCGCAACAGAAGACAGTTTGTCGAACTTGACAAAGACAACATCGTCATCGACAGCTACGATACGGCAGGCAGACAGGAAGCGAAAGAACTCGACGGCGACAAGCACTCCTTCCGCGATCTGCACGGCACTCTCACCGAAGAACAGGTCAGGATCGAAGCGTCAAGGTGTTTGGGCTGCGGCGCGAGCATCGTCGACGAAAACAAATGTATCGGCTGCGGTATCTGCACCACGAAGTGCGAATTCGACGCAATCCATCTGCATCGCGAACATCCCGAATGCTCCAAGATGAGCAGAAGCGAAGATAAGTTCAAGGAGATTTTACCGTACGCCATAAAACGCGGTATGAAAATCGCGTTCGGCAAGAAAACGCCCGAAGAAAAGGCTTCGCAAAAACGCCATAAGGCTGCGAAAAAAGCGGCAAAACAAGCCAAAAAGGATAAGTAATTTATGCACGAACTCGGGGTGGTCTTCCATATCGCGGACATAGTGCGCGACGTCGCGGTCGAAAATAAGGCGACGAAAGTCCAGAAAGTCGTCATGCAAATCGGCGAAGTATCGACGGTCGTCAACGACCAGCTTATCGATTGCTGGAACTGGAACGCAAACCGTACGGAACTTCTGAAAGGTTGCGTGCTGGAAATCGAACCGGTGAAAGCCGTGACGTACTGCGAAGACTGCAAGAAAGAATACGAAACGGTCAAATACGGCAAAATTTGCCCGTATTGCAAAAGCGAAAGGACTTATCTTTTGAGGGGCAACGAAGTCATGATAAAAGAAATCGTCGTGGAATAAGCGGCGAAAATCAAAAAACCATCGGGTGTTTTCCCGATGGTTTTTCTTTGTGCTTTTATTCTTCTTTTTCTTTTTCCTGTTCGTCGAAATACGCGACGATGCGTTTCTTCACGTTACGCGGGATTTTTCTGTAATAAATACTGTTAAAGAAGTTTACGGGGTGCAGCGACACGAAAAGCCTTGTAAAGAACGCGGCGGCGGAATTTCCCTTGATTTCGATATCGGCGGCGGACGTTATCGGCAGCGATTCGTCAAGACCGTTTATGGGGCAAGTGCGCCCGAGATTTACCGTGATTTCCTTTGTTTCGCCGGGGACAAGGTCAAAGAAGTTGTCCGAAAACTTTGCGCCGTTAATATTGTTTTTGATGAACACGCCGCGCGCAAACACGTCCGTTGAAAGTGTGATTTTAAGCACGCCGTCGCGGATAAAGTCGTATTCTCTTTTGATGACGGGGTGCAAAAGTCGCGCGTGTTTTTCCCGTCTTACAAGCCTTGTGTCGGTATATTTTCCGTCTTCCGTTTCAAGTTCCGCATAAGCAAAACACCTTAAACGTTTGTTCTGATTTCTCACGATTGCCATACCTTGTGCAAGTTGCATTTTGCTTTCTCCGGCGACAAGGGTAATGTCGCTATGTTTCTCAACAAGCACTTCACCGTCGTAATTGCACACTTTAAACGTGAGTTTTGCCGAAATATCCTTATTTGTGTCATTGAACGTGTGGACGTAAAAACCGCCGTCCACTGCGTCGATATTGACTGCGACGGGCGCGTAATAACGCCTTAAATAATACCCCGCCGCTTTAATACTTTCGTCAAAATCTCTTACCGACCAGCTGAGCCCCTCGAACACGTCGTTGAGTTGCCAGACGAGAGTGCCGTTCACGGTGGGCTTATTGCGCCTGAAATGCGACACCCCTTCGCGAAGACCTTCCGACTGTGCGATTTGCGAGGCGTAAACCCAGCCCGAAATATCTTTCGGCGCGTTGAACCTTTCAAGGGTATAATATTTGATTTTACCGACGCCTGCTTGTGAAAAGTCGCGGGCTTTCAGTTTTTTGGAATTTATATTTTCGTCGTCGCCGAGAATTTTTTTCGTGCTGTTTTCGGACGGCAGACTCATCATGCCGAATTCGCTTGCAAAGCGGGGCAGGCGTTTTTTGAAATAAGTCGCGGGCTTCATTCCGTGCCACACCGCCCAGATATGCGCGTCGCCGACGTTGTCCGCGGCGTATCCGAACATATACGACACGCCCGACGGGCTGCCGGGGATATACGCGACGTCGGAATTTTCTTGCACGATTTTTTTCAGGTCGTAATAAAAAAACGGTTCCGCCACGTCGATATAGCGCGAGAAAAACATCCAGTTGACGGACATCGCCTCAATCTCGTTATTGCCGCAGAACAGCGCAAGCGACGGGTGGAAGTGCAGACGTTTCACCTGATATTCCGCTTCCTTTTTTACGTTTTCCATAAACGCGGGCAGGAAAAGGGGATATCCCTGACACGCAAACGGGAAGTCCTGCCACACAAGGATACCGCGCTTGTCGCACTCGTCATAGAAAAATTCGTTTTCATATCCGCTCCCGCCGAATATTCTTATCATATTCATATTCATAAATTCGACGTCGGAAAGCAAACGGCTGCATTTTTTCCTGTCGAAAACGTCCGTGACGTCGGGAGGGACGTAATTCGCGCCCTTTATGAAAAGGGGCACGCCGTTTAACGTAAAGCGGAAGTTTTTGCCGATTTCGTCGGGGCTGTTGTCGAAAACAAGGTCGCGAAGACCGATTTTCACGATTTTGCCGTCGACGATTTCGTCGCCGCGGCTCAGACTTACCACGACTTCGTACAAAGGTTGTTCGGGCTTATCCGACAAATCTCTTGTCCACCAAAGCTTAGGGTTTTTGATTTCGATATCCGCCTTGAACAAGCCGTTTTCGATTTCGATGCCTTTTGCGTTGAACTCCGACTTATCGGGGGACAGCACCGAAAAGAAGGTTGAAAAATCGTCCGTCGTATTGTATCTTTCGACGCGCGCCGTCATCGACAGCGTTACCGCGCCGTCCGAGTTGTGTTTTTGCGATATTCTGAAATCGGAAATTTCCGCGCCGCACGCCGTTTCGAGATACACGTCTTCGCGGATGCCCGACGCGGGGGCAAAGGGAGCAAAGTCCCAGCCGAAGTGGAAGGCGGGTTTTCTTATATGCACGTCGCCCGTAAGGCCGTTGAGATTTTTCGGCGTTTTGATGAGTTTGGTTGCGCCGACGACGAAAGCAACCGGCCCGCAGATTCTGACTTCCAGCACGTTTTCGCCCGGCTTTAACAGCGATTTCACGTCGCGACGGAAAGGCAGAAACGCGTTTTCGGAATGGTCGACCTCTTGGTCGTTCAGAACGACGAAAGCGAGCGTGTCGATTTTGTTCAGCACAAGGAAAACCTTGTCGGCTTTCAAAAAGTCCTCGCTCACGTTGAAAGTTTTCCGATAAATCCAGTCGTCCGTGCCCGCGCGGAAAAACCATTCGTTATCGCGCGTGTTTTCGGGCGAGACGTCCACAAGGGGGTTTTTCATGCGGTCCAGGCGGATAAGATCCAGAAAGTTCGTGCCGGGGACGACCGCGTCAAAAAAGCTCGCGTCCCTTGACGACTTGAATTGCCATTTTCCGTTCAGATCGAGTTTCATAAAGTAATGTTGCCTTTTTTTCGTAGGTGATAAACAGATTATACGACGATTTTCGGGGCGTTGTCAATGCGTGCCGAACAAGGTTTGTATTATTTTTTCCCGGCAGTCGAAAAGTCTTGTAAAGCGCAACAACTTAAAATTATTGACAAATAGTTTTGATACATAATAAAATAATTATATCAAAATAACGGAGACGGCAAATGAAAAAGAAAATTCTTTTATCACTTACGGCGATTGCGATTGTGTTCACGTCGCTGTTTTCTTTTACCGCTTGCAACAAAAACAAGGTAAAAATCACAAAGAATATGAAGCCCGAAAAGCTGTACGAAATGCTTGTGAACGCCGATATAAAATCGTACACGGTTGAAATATCGAGCGAAGAGTACTCGATAACGATACAATATACGCCGGACGGATACCTGACCGCAGAAAAAGACGGCGACGGTCCTGCGGAAGAGAAAATGTTTTTCAAAGACGCAAGCCGCGTATATATAATCGAAAAAGACGGAGAAGGCAACGTTTCTTTCAATGCGATGGATATGATGGGCGCGAAATACGACCTTGACTTTGACGAAGACGACGCGAAAGAAAACTTCTTCTATTACGCGATAGGTCCGCTTGCGAGTTATATCTACGACGTGAAAAACGGTTACGACGCCTTCAAGTTGACGGTTGAAAAAGACAAAATAATCTTCGTTGACGATGAAGAAGAACTGAAAGTCGTCGTGTCAAACGTAAACAAAACGACGCTTAATATTCCCGAAGAGTACAAGGATTACGCCTCGCGCGAGACAACGGCGTACATTGCGAATTTCTCACCGCACGGCGACGGGCTTGCGTTCACCGGTTTCAAACAAAGTGTAATCGAGTTCTCGATTCCCGAAACGTTCCAAGGCAAAAAGGTTGAGGCGATCGTGTCAAACTACAACAGAGGCCTTAAAAAAATCACAATTCCGAAAAGCGTGAATTACATCGACGGGCTGGACTTTTTGACCGCCGACAACGAAAACATTTATTTCGCCGGCACGAAAGCGCAGTGGGGAGAAATAAAGATTGCAAGCCGTTATATCAGAGATAAAGCAATCGTCGTGCACTGCACGGACGGCGACGTCGAAGTCAAAGAGTATTAAGGAGAAAAGGTCATGAAAAAGAAAATATTATTGACGGTTTTTGCGGTAATTCTTGTCCTTGCAACTGCGCTGACTTGTACCGCGTGCAATAAAAAGGAATTGAAACTCAAAAACGATATGAGCGCGGACGAACTAATGGTTGCGCTTGTCAAAGCCGATGTAAAAAGCATTACGAAAGTCGAGACGCTTTCCGACGGAATGGTCAGCACGACCTATTTCACCCAAAGCGGCTCAACAGAAATAGTCGAAAAGGACGGGAAAGTTCAGCATGCCGAATTCAAGTCGTTCGAAGACGGGAAATATTTCGACTTCACGAAAAGAGACGCGGATTCGGAATGGATTAAAGGCGCATATACGCTTGGCGGAAACGAAGTCTTAAAAAGCAGCGTCGATGAGTTCAGGAGTGAATTTACCGATCTTCTTTTGAATATAAGCGTCGGGAAAAACGTCCGCGTGGAAAACAACGACAGCATCGTTATCGAAAAGGACGACAGAACAATCGTTTACAAAGACATCAACAAAACGTCGCTTTACGTCCCCGCTGAAATCGCCGATTACAAGTCGTCCGCTCTGATTGAAATAGGCTATTACCATATCGTTGACGGCGGTTATGGCTTTAACGGAACCGCCGGAAATATTACGTTCAAGTCGTACAGGATTTTGTCCGAAATCGGCGACTCGCCCGTGGTTGCGGCTTGCATATACGAGGACGCTCAAAAAATATATATTCCCAAAAGCGTTGTGAAAATTGAACTTAACGGCGGAGCGTCAAGCGTCGAAATTCACTATGACGGCACCGTCGCAGAATGGAATAATAACGTGACGATAATCAAAAATTATCTTTCCGCCGACAAGATTATCAAATGCTCGGACGGCGACGCGACGGTTGTTGCGCCGAAGAAGGGCGAATAAGAATAATTGCTTAAAACGCAAAACAAAACCCCGAATTGCTTCGGGGTTTTTTATTGGTTTTGGATTATTCCTTGTCGGCGCGTTGCGCTTTGAGTTCGTCAAGAATTGCCGAAAGAAGTTCCTGCGTTTTGTCGGGAGCGGGTTCAACGGGCGCGACTTCAACGGGAGCGGGTTCTGCGGGGGCTTCTTCTGCGACTGCGACTTCTTCTTGGGCTTCCGTCGTTTCGGCGTCGCCGTTCTTTTTCGTTACTTTTTGTGCAAGTTGTCCCAGCCTTGCTTTTTCTTTGTCGCCGATTTCGCGCGCCTTATTGATTGCTTTCACGACAAGGAAGAGTACAAGCGCGGTGAGAAGGAAAGTAACGATTGCGGAAATAACCGCGCCGAAGTCCAAAATGACCGCTTCTTTTACGACTGCGCCAGTCGTCGCGTCGATGACGGGATCTCTCAGGACGACTTGAAGGCTTTTGCCGTTTTGTCCCAAAGGAATCATGTTGATAAGGGGTTGAAGTATACCTTTGACAAGCGAGTTTACGATTGCGGTGAACGCGCTGCCGATAATCATACCTACTGCAAGGTCAAGGACGCTGCCACGATTGATGAACGCCTTGAATTCCTGCCAAAGTTTGAATTCGTGTTTCTTTTTCATAAGGAGTGCTCCATAACTTAATTTTCGAGAGATAATATAGCACACCGCGAATAAGTTTGCAAGTATATGATTAAAAATAATTATATAATTATATAAGCGACAGATTTAAGCCGTACGACCGACAAAACCCGCAAAACCCGCCAAATCTTGACAGCGCGCCGCACGGGTGATAAAATATATACAACAATATTTTCGGAGAAGACTATGTATCATATTATTATAAATCCCGTCGGCGGCAAGGGCGAAAGCCAAAAAGCGCTGCAAACGGTCAAAAAATTGCTGGACGCCAAAAAAGTGCCGTATATCGTGCATGAAACGCAATACGCGCACCACGCAACCGAAATCGCAAGGGAACTCTCGCGTGAGCCCGACACAAAAATCATCGCAATGGGCGGAGACGGCTCCTTCCACGAGGTGCTTTGCGGCATTGAAAACTTTGAAAACGTTACGCTCGGGCTTATCGCGTGCGGCAGCGGCAACGACTTTATCAAAAAGTCGGGACACCCCAAAGACGTCGAAAAAGCCCTTGACGTGATTTTGAAAGGCAACGTCGGTTACGTCGACTATATGGACCTCGGCACGACAAGGTGTCTGAACGTCGCGGGTGGCGGCATGGACGTGGACGTCCTTGTGAAATACGCCTCCGTCAAAAAACTGAAAGGCAGCGCGGCGTATAATTACGCCTTGATTTACACACTGTTACATACCCGCTTCCACAAACTTCGCCTGATTGTCGACGGAAAAACGATGGATAAAAGCGTGTTTATGATCGGAATCGGCAACGGCGGCTTTATCGGCGGCGGATTGCCCATTTGCCCGCACGCGGAAGTGTCGGACGGGAAACTTGACGTCGTTATCGTCAACGAAATGAAAAAAAGACGGATTCCGCCGATGCTCCTGAAATTTTTGAAAGGCAAACACGTCGAGGACAAAACCGTTGAAGAATTCCGCACCGACCGCGTCATTATCGAGGCTCTGGACGACAGCCGGTTTGAGCTTGACGGCGAGATTATCGAGGACAGATACCTTGACATAAAAGTCGTGCCGAACAAACTGAAAATGTTTATGTAAAAAACCAAATTTTTACCACAAAAAAAGCACTTCGCAAAGAAGTGCTTTTTGTTTGGAGTTTCAAGATTAAATGCGAGTTGTTTTGTCTTCGCCGATACCGACCATGCCGTCGACTGTGTATTTTTTACCGTTCGTGTCGGTGACGTAGCCGTAAATCTTGCCGTAAGGCAGGGCGTAATAAACAGCCACGGGAATGGGCATATAAAACACGTTGTCGATTTTGAAAGTGATATCGACAAGCCCTTGTCCCGCCTCGTCGCGGATATGCCATTCGTTCGCTTTCTTTTTGCCGTCTTTATGGGTGAATACCACGGGCGGCATCGGGAAAGATTCGCCTTCCAGCCAGATTACGTTTTCGTTGTAATTGACCTGATCGACCGATTGGTTTCTCGTCAGGTTGAAAGCAAAGAACTTCTGTTCGCCGTCGATTTCGGTCTTGCCCATCGTGGTGAGCCAGTCGTAGTGCGAGAAGAAGGGATAATATCCTTTGTGGTCGTCGATGATACCGACCGAGCGCTCGTTGGTTTTATAGGTTTTGCCGTTTAACGTAATCGTACCCGTCGCCTTGAAGAAATCTTTTTCGCTGTAAAGGGGGTTTCTGAACGAGCCGTCCTTGTTTTTCATAAGGGGCATAACGCCGTTGGCAAGGGGCGAAAGACGTTCAAACGAAATGTCGATTGCAAACTCGCCGGATTTGCCTTTGGTATGACCGACGCATTGCGCTTTGCCGTTTGCGAAATCGTTGATAATCTTATATTCGCTCTTTTTGGTTTTGCAGTAGCAGTTGTCGGACAAAAGTTGTTTTGCGACCTTCGCGCGTTTCACGGGCACGAGATTGCGCCAGGCATAAATCTTGTTGTCGGCGTTGTTGTGCCATACGAAAATGGAAAAACCGATGGGACCCATGTTGTAGCACGCGCTGATGAGAGAGCCTTCGTCCATGTTGACTTCAAACGCTTCCCACTCGATAAGGCGCATGCGTTTGATGAAGGACGGCGTCTTCATAAAGAAAGGTTTTTTGCAATCCAGAAGGTTTAAGTCCTGAAAAGGCTCGCTGAACGTGCCGTAATGCGCGACGCCGTTTTCAACGATATGCGCGGGCGTCGTGACGGGCGTGCGTTTTTCGCCGATGTTTTTTGCAAAGTTACTCATAATAAAACTCCTTATCAAAAAAGATTTTGTATGTTTTTTCCGTAATTTAGTATATTGATGTTATCACACGCGCGTGAAAAAAGCAAGGTTTTTTGCCATTATTCGCGCGGCGCGCGTTTGGTTTTTCCGAAAAGTATGACGGCGCGTTCCGACGATTTTTTGATTTCTTCGGGGCTGACGCCTTTTGCCTCCGCCAGAATTTTCACGACCGTCGGGCTGCAAAAACCGCCCTGACATCTGCCCATACCGGGGCGGCACCTGCGCTTAATCGCGTCAAGGGTATATACGGGCAGCGGACTGTCCAGCGCGTCCAGAATTTCGCCTTTCGACACTTCTTCGCAGCGGCAGACGATTTCGCCGTACGCAGGGTTTTGTTTTATCAGAGCGTCGCGTTCGCTTTCCGACATTTCTTTCGGGTGCGGGTGCTTTTTCCTTACCGGGGTGAAGGACGCGTTCTTTTCAACCGCCTTGAATTTCGACACGTATTCGACCGCCCATTTCGCAAGGTCGACGGCGATTGCGGGCGCGGCGGTCGCGCCGGGCGATTGTACCCCCGCCGCTTCCAGAATATTTTCGGTGAAAATACCTTTTCTTACCTGAAAATCTTCTTCGTAAGTCGGCGAGCGCACTCCCGAAAAGTATGCGATGACGTCGGACGGCTTTATATTTTCGGCGACTTTCATTTGCTCGTTTATGATAAAGTCCATGGTTTCTTTGTCGGTTGTGACGTCTTCGCGGTCGGGCGTTTCAAGGACGTTCGGTCCTATTATCATATTTTTGTCGACTGTGTGAATGACGGCGATACCCTTGCTCGTGTTTTCGTGCGACAGGGCGAATTTCGTCATATCGATGCGTTTTTTCAGCGACAGTTTTTCGTCGGACAAAACGGTTATCGGCGACTTGACTTCCGTCGTGTTGATGTATTTTCCGACCTTTTTGTCAAGGATTATGTCCGTGCCTTTTCTCGGGTGAATGGTAAAGGTTCTGTCGCCCGCCATATCGGCGATGACGTCGGTATAAACGCCGGCGCAGTTTACGACGATCGTCGGGTGCAGCGTGCCGCGGTTGGTTTTTACGGCGGTGATTTTGCCGTTTTCGACGTCCATGCCCGAAACCATCGTGTTCAGCGCGATTTTCGCGCCGTTTTCAAGGGCGTTTTCCATAAGGGCGACGCACATTTTATAAGGCGACGTGAATCCGCCCGTGGGCATATACAGCGCGCCCGTTGCCCACGACGGGGCGTAAGGCTCGATTTTCAGCAGTCCTTTTCTGTCGACGTATCTGACGCCGGGTATTTTCAGCCGCTTGGAGTTAAGCACAAGAAGGCGGGGAAGAAGTTGCTCCCACTTTTTTGCGATGAGCAAAAGATGACCGAGCCTTTCAAACGGGACGTCAAGGTCGCGCGCAAGGTCGGTGTACATTTGATTTCCGACGTAGTTATACTTGTGTTTTTGCGACGACGGGGAATAGTTTATGCCGACGTGCACCGCGCCGCCGTTTCGTGAGGACTGTCCCGCCGCGACGTCCGCGCCTTTTTCGACGACAAGTACGTCAAGGTCGTATTTTGAAAGTTCCCTTGCGGTTGCCGCGCCGACAAGCCCCGCGCCGATAATCAGAACGTCGGGGGAAAGCCCGTCCAGAGCGTTGTCGGTAATCGGGGGAACGTATTGCTTTTGTACAAAGCCTTTCAGTTTCACGTCGTTGACGACGCCGATATATTTTTTGTCGACGGCGATGCGTCCCGCCTTCACGACGGTGTTCCAGTCGTCGACTTCGCCGGAAAGGTAAATGCAGCCGTTTTTCTCTTCGGCGGTAATTCTTTCGTCAAGTTCTTTCAGTTTTTTGACTTTTTTCTTAAAATTGCTCATTTTATGTTTTTGATTTCCGCTCTTATTTTATTTTGCAAAAGTTCGCGTTCGGACGCGATGTCCCAGATGCCCAAACGCAGAACGTACGCGACGACGTCCCACGGCTTATGACTGTCCTTCGTGAAGCCTTTGTTCATTTTTACGTAGTTTTTGATAAATCCGTTGTAAATGAACACGCGGACGGTACTCATAAGGAATATTTTGAGTTTGGAACTGCCGGGGAAAAGTTCCGCGTCGTGGAACAAAAAGTGCATCATCGCAAGTTCCGCCTCGGGACGGCCTTTGCAGGCGGTCATCCAGTCGATGACCTGATATTTGTCGCCGTCGCACATAATGTTGTCGGTGTGGAAGTCGAGGTGGATTATGTTGTCGGCTTCGGGCAGGGCGGAAATATAGTTTTTAAGTTTTTCGGATTCTTCTGCCGAAAGAAAAGTAAAAAGCCCGTTGTCAAGGGTTTCGAGCGCGACGCGCCGGACGTCGCGGAGTTTGTCGGAGTGCGCGGAATGAACATGAGTGTGAAGCGCGGCGATGATTTTTCCGGCTTTGAACAAAATCGCGGGGTTTTTCATCGGCATGTTCGTCAAAGATTCGCCGTAAAGTTTCTTGAAAACGAGCCCTTGTCTTCCGTTTACTTCGACTTTGCCGAAACATTCCATCGGAGTGCAGCCCGTTTCAAACGCGACGACAGTGTTCAGAAGTTCGATATCGACGTTTTCTTTCGATACGGAATCGAAGTAAAGTTTCAGCACCTTTTCGTCGCCAAGGTCAAAAACTTCCGAGGAACGAGCACGAAACATCGGCTTCGATAAATCGCAATTTTTCACAAGCGTCAAAATTTTTTCGTCCATAATTCTCCTTGTTTTTACGCGTACACACGCACGAAATTCATATAATAATTTTATTTTACATTATATCAATATTAACTTTCAAGAAAATTCGACAAAGTCTTTCTTTTTTTGCATAAAAAAATTAAAAAAATTTCATAATAGGTATTGACAAACCCGAAAACGGGTGTATAATATAGTTAGCAATCAAGGAAAGCGAGTGCTAACAATCGCAAATGATGATTGCTAACAATCTTAAAAAAATAAGGAAGTGCATATTATGAAAAACAATCTTACAAGATGGGACAAATTCGAAAAAGGACTTGACAACTTCGGCAATTCTTTCAACGCCGCATTCGATAACTTCTTCCGCCCGATGTACGACGGGGATATGATGCGTACCGACGTCAAAGAAAACGACAAGGAATACGTTCTGGAAATCGAAGTGCCCGGCTACGACAAGAAGGATATTTCGGTTGACGTCAACGACGGATACCTTACCGTTTCCGCAAAGAAAGAAGAAAAGAGCGAGGACGAAAAACACGGCTATATCCGTCAGGAAAGGACGGCAAGTTGTAGCCGTAACTATTACGTCGGCGACATTGACGAAGACAACGTCAAAGCAAAGTATGATAACGGCGTATTGACGGTTTATGTGCCCAAAAAGGAAGATAAACCCGAGAAATCGCGCACAATCACGATTGAATAAGTCAACTTAACATAATTTCCAATCCCCCTAAAACGAGAAAATGCCTGCATTTTTGCAGGCATTTTTCGTTTGTTTCAAATTGAATTTATTTATGATTTCTTTTCAAGAAGGTTTTTGAAAAGTTTTACCGCGGCGTCGTAAAGTTCCCGTTTATAATTTCTGGACGGAAGAAGCGGCGTGTTTTCGGGCGAGGTCGCCGTCGCAAGGGCAAGTCCCGATTTTTCAAGGTCGAAACCCATCGCGATTTGTCCGCATATCGCAATCACCGGCACGCCGAACTTTTTCGCGTGTCTCGTGAGCCCGCTGATTGCTTTTCCGTCAAGAGTCTGGTTGTCGAGTTTTCCTTCGCCGGTAACGACGAAAGCGGCGTCTTTCAAAAGGGAATCGAAGCCCGTGCCGTCAAGCATTACGTCGATGCCCGACGTGAGTTTTGCGTTGAAAAAGGCAACCATTCCCGCCGCGATACCGCCTGCCGCGCCGCCGCCTTTCAGGTTTTCGACGTCGACGCCGACGTCGCGTTTTATAACTGACGCATAATGTTTCAGTCCGTCGTCAAGGTCTTTCACCATCATATAATCCGCGCCTTTTTGCGGGGCAAAGACGTACGACGCGCCGGTTTCGCCGCACAACGGGTTGTCGACGTCGCACATACAGGTAAGGTTAAAATTCCGGGCGTTTTTCACGTCGATTTTTTCAATGTTTTTAAGCGTGCCGCCCGTCGGAATAAAGGTTTCGCCGCTTTTATCGAAAAATTTCACGCCAAGGGCAGCCGCAATCCCCGCGCCGCCGTCGTTGGTTGAACTGCCGCCAAGTGCAAGGACGATATCTTTCGTACGCATCAATGCTTCGTCGATGATAACGCCCACGCCGTACGACGTCGTTTTTGCAGGATTTTTGAATTCCGTTGAGGCAAGTCCGATTGCTTTCGCGCTTTCGACGATCGCGCACACGGGCGACAAAAGGTATTCCGCCGTGCAGGGACGGAAGTTGCTGTTTCGCGTGCGGACGCTGATAAGTCTGCCGGTGAGCGCGCGACGGAAACATTCAAGCGTGCCTTCGCCGCCGTCGGCAATCGGCAAAACGCGCGTGTTTGCCGCGGGCGAGACGTCCTTTATCGCTTTTTCGATTGTGTCGGCGACTTCTTCCGCCGTAAGCGTCCCCTTGAAACTGTCGGGACAAATGAGAATTTGTTTGTTTTCCATAAATTCCGCCGTGATTATTACTTCGATATAAGTATATTGTATACGCGCGGATTTTTCAAGGGAAAAATCAAAAGTCAGCGTTTTGTTGCAAGGGTAAGCGCGATAAGGCGGTTTTTTCTGTGGGCGTCGAACACGACTTTTTTCGTCACGAGCGCGCCTTTTTTGACGATGGGGACGTTGTTCCTGTCGTAAACGGAAGACGTCGCGACGCGTCCGATAAGAAATCCGTAGTTGGAAAGAGCCTTTACGGGAAGGGACAAGGCGTTTTCTGGCGGCGACAATATCGACACCTTAAAATCTTTCTCGGGTTTTTCGATGACGGGCTTGCTTTTTTGTTTCCGCACGCGCTTTTTCCCGTCGGGCAGGAGAATGACTCCTTGCGCGTCAACGGACGCGATTCTTTCGACAAGCACGGGCGTTTCGTTCACGATGATTGCGGTGGCGATTTTATCGGTGTCACCGAAGTACAAATCCGAAAGAACCCCGAGTGCTTTTCCGTCGGCGGAATATACGGGCGCGCCGAGGGGAAATTCGATAAGGTCTTTTCCCGAAACGTCGGATTGGCTTTTTATGCATAAAAGATTAGACAAAACGACAGAATCGTCGTTAATTTTTTTCAGGCTTCGGGCGGCGACGTACATACTTTCCGAATCTTTGGAATAAAGGTCGGAAAACGCGAAAAATCCCACCGATTTCAGACGCTTTTCGCACAAAACCCCCGTGATAGTGCCCAAAATTTTGTGTTGAGAGCCCGATATGACGGGTAAAGACAGATAAGACGTGATTTTTCTCATATTATTCCTCGCAAAACATACTACAAAATTAAGATATTTCAAAAAACGGGCGTTTATGTTGCAAAAAACGTCGATATTCTTCCGAAAAAAGAAAGTTTGTCCGTTTCGAGGCAAAAACGGCGCGGAAAAATCGGAAAAAATCGGGCGAAACGCCAAAATCGCAACGGAAAACATTGCGAAAGTTCGACAACTTTTTAACGAATAAATGTGGATTTGTCAACATAAAATAGTGCGAATGTGGATAACTCGGTGGATAACTACCCGTTTTTATACAATTTTTGAATAAAATCGCAACGGAGTGCAATGTGGATAAACGCGGCAAAACAATTTTCAAAATCAGTATGGCAATATTCGTAATTATTTTGACAATTTTTGCGTTTTTAAGCGTCGTATGTGTGAAAAACACGTTAAATATTCTGAAAAACGACGCGGGTTACGTCGTTGTGCTGGACGCGGGACACGGCGCGCCCGACGGCGGCGTTGTCGGCACGAATACCGGCGTGCTTGAAAGCGATCTTAACCTTAAAATGGTGAAAATTCTGCAAAACTACCTTGAAAACGCAGGGGTGAAAGTCGTTTTGACCAGAAAAAACAAATACGCGTTGTCGGGCGGTGCAAAAGGGTTCAAAAAAGAAGACTTCAAACTAAGAAAAGAGATAATCGAGAGCGAAAATCCCGACGCGGTTATCAGCATTCACATGAACTTTTACAAGGCTCAGCCGTCGCGGCGCGGGGCGCAAGTGTTTTACGACGCGAAAAACCCGTATTCTCTGCCGTTTGCGGCGACGCTCATGCAAAAAATCAATACGGAAATCAACAAAAAATACGGCGGACGGGAATATGCTGCGCTTTCGGGCGACTTTTATATAATAAATTCGACGTCCGCCCCCGCCGCAATCGTGGAATGCGGATTTTTAAGTAACGCGGAAGACGAAAAACTGCTTGTCGGCGACGAATACAAAAAGGAATTCTGTTATCACTTGTTTTCGGGCGTGATGCAATATCTTTACACGGGCGAAAGATAATCCCGCGGAAGAGATTTACGTGATTATCAAAAAACCCACTTTACGCTGAAAGCGCGAAAGTGGGTTTTGTTATATCGTTTGCTTTGCAAACGGTTATATTTTTCGCCGACGGCGAAAAGTTATATTTCGGCTTTCAGCCGAAGTTATATTATATTTACCTTAACTTCTCTCGAAGAGAGAAATATCACTTTGCGACAGCAAAATATCACGCCGTAGGCATATCACTTGCCGATAGGCAAATATAACTAAGGTGTTGCGATAAAACCACATCGCAACGCCGACTTTAAATTTCCGTTTTCATCAAAAGCAAAGGCGTCTGATTGCCTCGCGATAGATTTTGAACACGTTCATATAGGTCGAAATCGGGGTGCGTTCGTCGGGCATATGAATGGTGGACTCGACTCCCGGGAACTCCGGCCCGAAAGCGACTCCGTGTTTTAAGGCGCGTGCGTAGGTGCCGCCTCCGATTGAAATCGCGTCAAGGTTCGTGCCCATTACGTCGTTGTAGGTCGAAAGCAAGGTTTTCACCAAAACGTCGTCTTTATCGACGTAAAGCGGCTCCTGAAACTCCGATTCTGCAATCGTGAAGTCGTAAAGGCACTTGTCGAGAATATCAATCAAGGTGCTTTTTTTCACCGTGACGGGATAACGGATATTGATTGTGAACTTCAATTTTTCGTGCGAAGAAATTATGCCGAGGTTGACCGTGAGCGCGCCAGAAACGTCGTCGCGAAGGTCAAGTCCCGCGCCTTTTCCGTCAGAGGTTTTGAACGCATTGTAAATCTTTTTCAGATCCACGTCGATATCGCTCAAAGTTTTCAGAAGTTTTACGATTGCGTTGTCGCCGAGCGCGGGCGTTGCGGCGTGAGCGGCTTTTCCGTGAGCGGTAACCACGATTCTTCCGTCCTTGACTTCGTATTCAAGCCCGGATTTTTCGATAATCGTCAGGTTGTCGGCGGTATCGGGGATACGCGCGGTGCAGACGTTAGGCACGACGTTGGGACGGGTGCCGCCCGAAATTTCGACGTTGCCCGAATAGTTTTTCTCAAACGTTATCGTCGCGATGCCTTTTTCGCAGTTGATGACGGGGAAGTCCGCGTCGGGCGAGAATCCCGTGTCGGGCATTTTTTCGACGGTATTGAAATGTTTTATACAACGCCAGCCCGTTTCTTCGTTGCAGCCGACGATGAATCTTATGCGTTTTTTGGGGATAAGACCTTCGTCAAGAAGGGACTTTACGGCGTACAGACACTCAAGCATGGGACCGCGGTCGTCAACGACGCCTCTGCCGTAAATGACGTCGCCCGAAATTTCGCCGCGAGGGTTATGCGTCCAGCCGTCGCCCACGGGCACGGTGTCAAGGTGACCGAGAATACCGAAAGCCTCGCCTTCGCCGATGTCCGCAACGCCGCAGTAACCGTCAAGGTTTTTCGTCTGAAAACCGAAAGATTCCGCTTTACTTAAAAACCAGTCGAGGCATTGTCTGTTACCTTCGCCGAACGGGGCGCCGGGCAAAGGTTTGCCTTCTTCGCCGTCGAAAGACAGGAGTTCAAGGGTGTCTTTCAGCAGTTCGTTTTGATATTTTTCCATTATTACCTCCGAAAAATCCGTTTAATTTTTGAAAAACATTTGTAATTTTCAATATATTATTATACACTATTTATAATAAATGTGAACTAATATTTCAAAGCACAGGGCGATTTTATGCATGAGGGACATCGTGACAGAATGAGAGAGCGAATTTTGCTGTCGGGTATAGAAAGTTTACAGCCGCACGAGGTGTTGGAGTATCTTTTATATCACGCAATACCGCGAAAAGACACAAACGGAATAGCGCACGAGCTTATTTCGAAATTCGGCAGTCTCAACGGGGTGCTTAACGCCGACTACGACGCGCTTCTGGACGTAAACGGTATGACGGCAAACGCGGCGTTGCTGCTGACAAGTCTGAAAGGCGTGTTCAGAATGTACGCGTCGGGCGACAAGAAGGGCAAAATCGTCATTGCGACGCGCGGCGACCTTGTCAGGTATCTCAGCCCGTTTTTCTACGGCGAAAAGACCGAAAAGTTTTACATGCTGTGTCTTGACGCGAAAAGCACGGTAATCAAACTTGTGAAACTTTCATCGGGTATTCCGCAGGAAGTCCGTGTGGACGTCAGGGATGTCGTGGACAACGCGTTGAAATATAAGGCGGTTTCGGTCGTAATCGCGCACAATCATCCGTCGGGCGACGTGTCCCCGAGCGTTCAGGACGTCGAACTCACGCGGGCGATCGCGGCGGCTTTGCAACTTATCAAAATCAAACTTGCCGACCATTACATATTCAGCGATTTCGGATATTGCTCGTTCGTTGAAGACGGCGTCGGCGGGCAGATTCAACAAAACGTAAATAACTTCTTGAAGGACGGTATAAAATACTGATATGGAACAAAAAGTAAGAACCCGTTTCGCACCAAGCCCCACGGGATTTATGCACATCGGAAATTTAAGGACGTGTCTTTACGCCTTTCTTTTTGCAAGGAAAAATAACGGCACGTTTATTCTTCGCATCGAGGACACCGACCAGGAAAGGTTTGTCGACGGCGCGGTAGATCTTATTTACAGGACGCTCAAAACGTCGGGAATCACTCACGACGAAGGTCCCGACGTCGGCGGCGACTACGGTCCGTATGTCCAGAGCGAAAGAAAACCCATATATATGGAATACGCCAAAAAACTTATCGAACTCGGCGGGGCGTACTACTGCTTCTGCACGAAGGAACGCCTTGAAACGCTGACCGACGAGAACGGAGTCAGGACTTACGACAAGCACTGCTTGCACCTTTCCAAGGAAGAAATCGAAGAAAACCTTAAAAACGGCGTGCCGTACGTTATCCGCCAGAATATTCCGAAAGTCGGGACGGGCACTTATCACGATATGGTTTACGGCGATATTTCCGTCGATTATTCGGAACTCGAAGACAATATTCTTATTAAGTCCGACGGTATGCCGACGTACAACTTCGCAAACGTCGTCGACGACCACCTTATGAAAATCACGCACGTTATCCGCGGGGTTGAATACCTTTCCAGCACGCCGAAGTACAATCTGATTTACGACGCGTTCGGATGGGAAAGACCGCAGTATATGCACCTTCCGCCCATTATGAAAGACGCGTCGCATAAACTTTCGAAGCGTTACGGCGACGCCAACTTCGAAGACTTCATAAACAAAGGATTTTTGCCCGAAGCGATAATAAATTATATATCCCTTCTCGGGTGGAGTCCCAAGGACAACACCGAAAAAATGTCGATGGAAGAACTTATCGAAAAATTCGACGTGTCGGGGCTTTCCAAAAGCGGCAGCATCTTCGACGAAGCGAAAATGCGCTGGCTCAATCAACTTTACGTGAAAGAGTTGCCGTTTGAAAAGTTTATGGAATACGCCCGTCCTTACTTCGATAAAAGCTGCGCGAAAGGTAAATACGATTATGAAAAGCTCGGCCGCATTCTTATGAGCCGCGTTGAAATCTTTTCGGAAATTCCCGACAAGGTTGCTTTTCTTGACGAGTACGGGCCTTTCGATACCGCGCTTTTCGTCCATCAAAAGTCCAAGACGACTATTGAGCTTGCGCGTGAAATACTTGAAAAGATTTTGCCCTTGTACGAAGGCGTCGACGAGTGGACGAACGAGAATCTGTTCAAGGTGTCGGAAGAGTTCGCCACGGCGAACGGATACAAGAAACAGCAGTTGTTCTGGGCGGTGCGAGTTGCCGTCGCAGGTCGCGACGTTACACCCGGCGGCGCAACCGAGCTTATGGACATTCTTGGCAAAAACGAAAGTTTACGTCGCATAAATTATGCGTTAACACTATTTTAATTCAATTTGGAGGAAATTATGAAACAACTGTCAATGCGCGCGAAAACGATTATCTCTTTCGTTTTGTTCGCCGTGGTTTTCACGGGACTGACACTTATCGCGTCTTACTGCGATCTGTCGATTTCGAAAATTCTCACGAAAAACACGTTGCCGGAAGGCGCGTATATTTCGACGAGCGTTTTCACGCTGTTCTTTGAGGCGATGGGAAGTTGTCCCATTTATCTCGTTGTGTCGATTGCCGGCGCGATATGGTTCTGGTGGGGCATCGCCCACAAGAAAATCTGGCTTTCGGTCATTGCCGCAATCCTTGTTTTCATAGGATTCTTTTTGACGCTGCAAGACGTTTTCAAATATTACACGGAAGCGGTCACGGCGTCGCTCAATAACGGTATCCCCGTCGAGGTCGAAATGAAGGGCGGATTTTACAAAACCCTTATTTCGGCGGTTATCGCGATTGCGGAAGGAGCATGCCTTGTGTTCGCTT
>ULNH01042418.1_pt1 | contig 27929 bp, 15 predicted proteins | sample 1951871 | NCBI WGS metagenome assembly ULNH01 (sample SAMEA4835572, study PRJEB28245) | human gut metagenome | biome: gut microbiome; material: fecal sample | place: Denmark | collected 2008 | reverse complement strand
CTTATTACAAGTCCTTTTGACCCCCAGTTAATTTAGAGGCCTTTCCACCCCCAAATAATTTAAAGGTGTTTTTTCAAGAACCCCCAGTTAATTTAAAGGACCGTGATTTTTATTAATGTTATTTATTTAACCAAACTTTAGGATTAAACACTACAAGTAATGGGAAAATTTCTAATCTGCCTAGCAACATCGCTGCTATTAAAACTAATTTCGATAAAGGACTATATGGAGCATAACTACCATATGGACCTACAACGTCGAGCCCTGGACCAACGTTATTGATACAAGATGCGATGGCAGTAAAATTTGTTGTAAATGAAAAGCCATCAAAAGAAATAATAATTAAGCCAAAAGCAAAAATGAAAAGGATTAATGCAAAATAATTGGAAACATTATGAACAACCTCATCATCGACTTTTTGACCTTCAAAATGAATACTTTCAACGCTGTTTGGGTGAACTAACTTGCGGACGTTTCTTCTAAAGTTTTTAAAAAGAATTACTATACGAGACACTTTAATACCACCAGCTGTTGATCCAGCACAGCCACCAATAAACATCAAAACAACTAACACTGTTTGAGATAGTGCTGGCCAGTAGTTAAAATCTGCTGTAGCGAAACCTGTGGTAGTGATAATAGATGATACTTGGAAAAAGGCATCACGAATATTTATTAAAACACCTAGACTATTTGTTAAAGAAAGGTTAACAGTAATAATAGTTGTAGCTACTGCGATAATACCCAAATACCAAAATACTTCTTCACATTTACCGAGTTGTTTGAAATTGTGAATAAGCAAAAAGTAAAAAGCATTAAAATTAATTCCAAATAACATCATGAAAATAGCGATGACTACTTGACAATAACTATTATATCCAGCCATACCTGTAGCCTTAATCGCGAAACCTCCCGTTCCCGCTGTCGCTAACGAGCTGACAACGGAATCAAAAACAGGCATTTTCCCAAGTATTAAAAGTATAATTTGGATGATGGTTAAAACAGTATATATGATATATAAGATACGAGCTGTTAACTTAATCTTTGATACTAATTTTCCTACTTGTGGTCCAGGAGATTCTGCTTTTAAAATGTGAATATTTTGTCCACCGCTAGCAGGAAGAACCGCTAGTACAAACACAAGTACTCCCATACCACCAATCCAGTGTGTGAAACTACGCCAAAAAATTATGCTTTTTGATAAAGCCTCTACATCTGTTAGGATACTTGCTCCTGTAGTTGTAAAGCCACTTACCGTTTCAAAAAAAGCATCGATAAAGTGAGGTATTTCGCCACTAATAAGGAAAGGAAGACTACCGAATAAACTTAATATAATCCATGATAAACCAACGATTAGAAAGCCTTCACGTGCGAAGAAATCCTTTCTTGATGGTTTAAATAAACTTGTTAAAATACTTAAAATAATAAGAATAATAATGGGAATTAAAAAACTATAGTGGCAGCCATCTTTGTATATTAAAGAAACAACAAGAGGGAAAAACATAAGTGCTGCTTCTATTTTTAGAATTTTCCCTAAGGTATTAATAATCATTTTATAATTCATATTACTACCTCATGATATCAGAGACATCTTTAATGAATGAATTGCCCGTTATGATAATTAATGTATCAAGAGGTTCAATTGTATCTTTACCACTAGGAATTATAATATTATTCTCACGAATAATACATGCAAGTAAAATATCATTTTTAAATTTTAAATCCTTTAAAGGTATAGAGGTATAAGAAGTCTTTTTCGAAATTAAAAATTCAAGGGCTTCAACTTTATTATCAACTAATCGATATAGTGTTTTAAATTCGCTTCCACGGGTGCTTTCCATTCCTCTAACGTAACGAATAATATTAGAAGATGAAATTTCAACAGGTGAAATAACTGTATCAAGCCCAATATTACCAATAATAAAACCATAATTAGCGTTATTGACTTTGGTTATGACCTTACCACAATTTTGGGCTTTAGCGAAACTCGAAATAATAATGTTGGTTTCATCCATCCCTGTTAGAGAAACAAGAGAATCTGTTGAAAGCAAACCCTCCTCGAAAAGAAGTTCATGATTGGTACCATCCCCATTTATTATCATAGCTTTAGGGAGAATATCACTAAGATCATTACAAATATCTAGATTAGGTTCAATGATTTTTACAGTAATACCTGATGAGAGAAGTTTTTGTGCAGTGTAATAGGAAATCTTTCCACCACCAATAATCATTGATGACTTTAATTTATCTTTCAAGATATTTAATTTTTTAAAGAAGTCAACAATGGATTTGGCATCAGCTGTAATATAGACATTATCACCTTCATGAAGTACAAAGTTTCCTTTTGGTATAAATACTTCGCCTTCTCTACTAACGGCACATACAAGGACATTAAGTTGTAATTTTTCTCTTAAAGCAATAAGACTTTTATTATGTAGTATAGAGCCTTTTTCAATTTTGAATTCAACTAAATTAACTTTGCCATTAGCAAAATGTTCAACTTTGATGGCGTTAGGAAATTGTAGTATTCTAACTATTTCGTTAGCAGCATCAAGTTCAGGATTAACTGTCATGCTTATTCCTAATTCATTACTCATTAGCGATACTTGTTTAGCGTATTCATGGCTTGTAACTCTTGCGATAGTCTGTTTGACGCCAAGTTTTTTGGCAACTAAACAACACAAGATGTTTACTTCATCAGAAGCAGTAGTGGCTATTAAGACATTTGCTTTAGCTACGCCAGCATTTTTTTGTGTATCGTAACTTGCTCCATTACCACAATAACCCATGACGTCATATTCATTAACAATATTTTCTACAACGGTTGGTTTTGTATCAATGATTGTTATATTATGGTTTTCAAAAGATAAGTGTTTTGTAAGGGTTCGTCCTAGTTTACCAGCTCCCACAATTACAATATTCATACGAACCTCCATATGATTAGATAAACTGCATATAGTATACTCCAAAAATAAAAAATTATCAAGGTAAAGCATTGATAAAAAATAAAGGATATGTTATAATGATAGTGGAAAATAAAAGCGAGGTATATTATGATTAATTTGAAAAGAAAAATAAAGATTATCGCACTTGGTATAATGCTTTTGTTGTTAAATGCTTGTGTATATCCTGAGGCTACTCCAAAATTTAAACTTACTTTTTTAGATGACAATGGTGAAGAAATTGCGATTGTTTATGTAAAAGAGGGTGCTAAAGTTGAGGAGCCTGATGCTGAAAAAGAAGGGTATACCTTTATCGGTTGGGATCAAGATTTAACAAATATAACTGAAGATATGGTTATAAAAGCTATATACAAAAAGAATGTATATAAAGTTACATTTATGAATGGTGATGAGGTTGTCGAAGTTCAAGAAGTAGAATACAATGAATCGGCAAAAGCTCCAATCGTTACTAGAGAAGGTTATCGCTTTCAAAAGTGGGATGTTGACTATACTGAAGTTAAAAGTGATTTAGTAGTAAATGCTATTTTCTCAATAAGAGAGTATTATGTTCGTTTCACTGATGTTAATGGTAATATAATTAGTTCTCAATATGTAAAATACCAAGAAGCAGCTGTTCCACCAACAGATTATGAAGTTGAACGCTATAAATTTATTGGTTGGGATCAAGACTTTAGTAGTGTCACAGAAGATATGTTAATTAAAGGTATATATGAAAAAGAGGAAGCTGTAATTAGATTCTTTAATGGAAAAAAAGCGCTTTTTGATGATTATATTAGAACAAAGGGTGATGAATATACATTACCAGTTCCAACACTTGAAGGTTATTACTTTGTTGGTTGGTTCTTATCCGATAGATCTTTAACAGAATATAAAACAATCGCTGCTGATGATATAAACGATTATGATTTCTATGCGCGTTTTATTGAAATAGCTCCACATGAAGATACAAAAATAACTTTACCAAAAGCAACATATCAATTTACAAAAATTAATTATGTACCAAATGGTGATGAAACGTATGTATATCAACCAGAAATGCCAGCTAAAGCTCCAGGAACAGTTTCTGATTATGATTGGTCAACAGCAAATCCTAAAGTTGCTTCAGTTTCTATTTGGTCTTCAATTACAGCTAAGTCAGCAGGTTATACCATTTTAACCGCAACTTATAAGACTAATAAAAATATAACCATTAATTGTATTATAAATAGTAGTGTTGAAGGTATAAAACTTGCAACAGAAGAAGAAGCAAACAAACGGGAAATAGTAACTGCTACTTTCCTCGGCAAAGATGGTGAAGTGCTTTGTGAAAAGAAAACTATTGCTGGTTCTAGTGTAATATATCCTATTCCTCCAACATACGCAGGTTATAAATTTGTGGGATGGGATCAAAATAATTTTGACATCAGAGAAGATAGAACAATTAAAGCTTATTATGAAAAAGGTGTTAACAAATACACCGGTAAATCATTCGCAATATTAGGTGACTCTATTTCAACATATGATGGATATGTTCCTACAGGATACAAAGTTTTCTATCCATATCCAACCGGTGATGTTCGCGATGTCAATCAAACTTGGTGGATGCAAGTAGTAAACAAACTAGGTGGTACGCTCTTAAGCAATGACTCATATTCTGGTTCATGCGTTGCAGGCGGTGGCGATAGCGCTGCTCATAACACCGCTCGTCTAAAAACTTTAAAACAACAAGATATATCACCAGATGTTATCTTAATATATATGGGTACTAATGACTGTGGTAGCCAATATATAACCCTAGATGCATTTAAACAATCATATGATATAATGCTTAATAAGATTAAAGAGTTATGTCCTGAATCTGAAGTTATTATATGTACAATGCCAATTGTTAAATGTCACCCTGTAGAACTTACTACACAATACAATGGGGCTATAATTGAATTAGCTAATAAGCATAATTTGAGCTTTATAGATTTTACATCAGTTAATTTAACAAAACATTTAATTGATTCTGTACATCCAAAATATAGTGGTATGACAATTTTCGCAGATAAAATAGTTGGAGAATTGTTAAAAAAACAATAAAATAATAAATAAAAACGCCAGTCTGTTTAAAAACAGATTGACGTTTTTTATTTATCATAAATTTATTCTTTATTGGTTAGTTTATAATCTTCGAGAGATATTCCCCATATTATAGGACAATTACTTGAATTCCAATGCTCAGCCCAATCGCTACCTTTACTTTCTGCTTCACAATAAATCACAAGATTAGGACATTTATCGAAAGCCCAATTGCCGATGTAGGTTACAGTTTTAGGAATATATATACATTTAAGTGAATGGCAATTAGAAAAAGCAGATAGCCCGATATGAGTAAGGTTATTTGAAACAGTTATTGAAGTTAAATAACTACAATATTTAAAAGCGGAATTACCTATTTTTGTAACTGTATCAGGCATTAAAATTTCTTTTACAATTAAATCATTCATATGATATGAATTAGGAATCTCTACAATATCTTTAGGAATTTCTAAAAATTCCCCATTGTCACTACTAGTATTAATGGTATCTAGGGAATCTAGTTCGTTATGATTAGTAGTTTCTAAAGGTTTTTTCTCACCCTTGCTCATCTTAAATATTTTATTATGAATAATTTCTAAGATAATTACAATAAGACCTAAAAGTGAAATAATCTCTGTTGCGAGAATAAAATAATTGAAACTAACTATTACAAGGTAGGTATTAATAATAATAATTGTGATTAAAAAAATCCCAATAATTATTGATGTTATTTTTTTAAATTTGTCATTTTGATTATTCATATATAAGCACTTTCTTAATCACAAAACATAATAAACTTTAATGTTTCAATGATGTCATTTGAGTTAAAAATAGTTTTATCACTAGAAACACGGGCCGCACCTGGATAGAAAGTTGCACGATAAGCATCTTTGTGATTGCGGTAGTGAATCTCAGTAGATAGTTGATGAGGTAATGATACAAAAAATGCTTTTTTACCATACTTTTCTAAATTAGAAATAGCCTCTACCGTTTCTTTAGCTATATTACTACAAACAATTTCAGGATGCATAGAAATGATAGCACCGTGATATCCTGTTTTTGTCGCAACAGTACTTGTTAGTTCGTTTTCACTTTTAACGATGTTTGTTAATCCTTCATCACCACTTACCATAATTACAGGCACACCTTTTGTTTGGGCATAGTAGGTATTTAAATGATATTCGCTAACAATTTTGTTGTTAATCTTGATATGATTATGTCTTAAGTTTAGTGTATGAGATAATGGGTTATTTTCACTTCTTGCAGGACTATGATAGCCAATAAAAATAGCCGCATCATATGTTTCATCTAAACCATCCATCATTTCACATAGACCATTGCTCCACCCACGAATAAGTTTTACTTCTTTTGGGAGCATGTCAATAAGGATATTGCGAGCAGAATCATGAGCATCACGAACAGTGATGTCGGTTATACCTTTCTCAATTAGAGCGTCACAACAAGCTTTTACTTCCTTTGTCATAAGAGTTCGGAAGTATTCATAATCATCACCTTTTTCCGTTTCCTTCCAATCGCATATTCCCGCAATTCCTTCAATATCAGCACTAATATATATTTTCATTAATCTTCATCCTTCCCTTCATCATCAGTTTGTGAAGAAATACTCTCTTCTTGTTTTTCTAAATTTTCAATTTTAATGTCATCTAACTTTACAGTAGGATGTTTAATTTCTACTTCTTCATTGCCACTGACACCTGGACTTGTCATATTTTTAATATTTAAAATTATATCAACATCGTGTTCACTTAATAGTCCGCGTTCAAGTACAACTTCTCTAACAGTTTTATTTGAATTAATCGCTTCTTTTACAATACTAGTTGATACCTCATAGCCAAGGTAAGGATTGAGAGCAGTAACGATACCATTACTATGCTCAACGACATAGGAACAATGTTCAGGGTTAGCAGTGATGCCTTCAACACATAATTCTCTAAATGTTCTAATAGCTCTTCTCATACAATTTAATTCTTCAAATAAAGCATAAAGAATAACAGGTTCAAAAACGTTTAATTCTAATTGACCGGCTTCAACAGCTTTAGAAATAGTAACATCTAATCCCATAACATAAAATGAAACTTGATTTAGAACTTCTGGTATAACAGGGTTAACTTTACCAGGCATAATAGAAGAACCAGGTTGAACTTTTGGAAGGTTAATTTCGCCAAATCCGGATAAAACGCCAGTAGACATTAAGCGTAAATCATTGGCTGTTTTACTCATATTGACAGCTAAAATTTTTAAAGAGCCGCTCAGTGTAAGGAAACCATCAAGATGGCGGGTTGAGTCAATTAAGTTTTTAGCGCTTTTGAAACTTTCTCCAGTGTACTTAGATATATATGTAACGACCTTTTTCATATATTTAGGATCAGCGTTTAATCCTGTTCCTATTGCGGTTGCACCCATATTGATTTCTAACAAGCCATTCATACTTGCTTCAATGCGGTTCATATCTCTTCCTAATACTCCTGCGAAAGCACCGAATTCTTGCCCTAATCTAATAGGAACGGCCTCTTGAAGATGTGTTCGGCCGAGTTTTAAAACATCTTGAAATTCTTTAGCTTTTTGTAGATAAGCATTTTGAAGTTTTTTCATTTCTACAAGTAATTTTTTTGTTTGTCTAATGGCAGCAATTTTTCCTGCAGTAGGGATAACATCATTTGTGGATTGTCCATAATTAACATGATCAAGAGGATGAACAAGGTCATATACACCTTTTTTTCCACCGAGCATTTCATTGGCTCTGTTGGCTATTACTTCGTTGGCATTCATGTTCATACTAGTTCCAGCTCCACCTTGAATAAGGTCGGTGATAAATTGACCATGAAGGCGACCATTTAAAATTTCATCACATGAAAGCATGATTGCTTTAGCAATTTTAGGGTCGATTGAACCAACGTCGCTATTTGCTTTAGCCGCTGCTTTCTTAACGATCGCTAGGGCTTTTATCATTTGACGGCTTAAGCCACGTTTGGTAATTTCAAAGTTTTCTTTACCACGTAAGGTTTGAATTCCATAATAGGCTTCAGCTGGTACTTGCTTTTCTCCAAGTGAATCGTGTTCTATTCGATATCTCATAATATATATATACCTCACTTTAAATTTTGCAATATCTATCTATACTATGATACCATAAAACTTAAAATAAATAAATCAAAATGAATATAAAAGAATGAATAACTTTCATAAAGACTTTCATTATGGTATAATAATGACATAAAAAAGGAGGATGCTATGATTGAATTAAAAAACGTCAGTAAGTATTATAGTTCATCAGGAGTTACCAATCTTGGTCTTCATAATATCAATCTAAAATTGAACAAAGGAGAAGTAGTAGCTATTACAGGAGATTCAGGGAGTGGTAAATCAACATTATTAAATGTAATATCCAAAATTGATACTTTTGATGAAGGAGAAATATATTATAAGGGAAATGAAACATCCTATTTTTCTATCAATGATATGGATGATTTTAGAAAAAATAAAATAGGTTTTATCTTTCAAGATTATAAGATAGTTGATTCATATACTGTCCTCGATAATGTTATGCTACCTCTTTTACTTAGAGGAATAAAAACTAAAACAGCTGAAGAAGAAGCGATGAAACTTATAAAAAAAGTTGGATTAGAAGATAAAATTCATAGTAGAGGTAGTAAATTATCAGGTGGAGAAAAACAGCGATGTGTAATTGCGAGAGCTCTTGCTTCAAAATGTGAAATCTTGATTTGTGACGAACCAACAGGAAATCTTGATTCAAAAACGGGGAAGGAAATAATAGAACTCATTAAAGAAAATGCCTCAGGGCGTCTCGTATTAATTGTTACGCATAATTTTGATGAAGTGAAAGATATTGTAACAAGAAAAATAAGAATGGTTGATGGGGCCATTGTAGAAGATGTTGTATATGAAAAAAAAGCGGATGATGCAGCGGAAGAACTTGATTTAGATTATAAGAGATTAAGCAAAAAGATCGATTTTGCTATTGCGAAAAGAAATATCATATCAACGCCTAAAAAGACTATTTTTTTAGGAGTTGTAATATTCACAATTGCGTTGATTACGATTTTCTTATTCCAATTGATATCTACCCTTAGAACGAGTTTTGGAGGCGGTAGTCAATATAATAATACTCAAGAAAACCGCTTATATATATATGATAAAAATCATCGTGAATTAGATATTGATAAAATAAAAGAAATATCTGCAACATATGTTATCAATCCTTTCTATGAAGATGAAGGGTTAACAGTTATTAACAAACTCTCTGAAAAAACAATAGGAAGTTCTGTCTTATATTGTAGATATCCCGGAGCGTATAAACATATAGAAGGAAGAGTACCTGATGCCAGCAACGAGGTCTTCCTCATTATGCCTAGCGATTATTACTATATGAATGAGTTTACAGAACTAATAGATCAAAAAATAAAAATTTCCAGAAGTAAGTCTTGGTGTGAAGGTGAATATATAATCGTTGGATATGGAACTAGCGATAATGTATCAACTCCAACTTTGACAGGATGTATAAATCTCGAAAGAGAATTAGCGAATGTCAGCAATTATTTAAAAGTTATCGGCAATGCTGATATTAAAAATGGATCAAAAAAACTTATAATTAGAACTCCATATGAAAATCCCCAAATAGAAATCAAATTATTTGATATATATACTCTAAATGAAAGCAGTTATGAAATAATAAAAGATGATACGCTTGGTAACGTAATTGTAGAAATACCAGAAAAAGTATTTATTGAAAATCAAATTTTTGAAGTAAGTGTTTATTCCAATAATCCTAATAAAACAGCCAAAGCATTAAAACAAAAGGGATTCGCGGTAGACATTGTTAAAAACATAAATGATGCAGTTGCCCTTGAATTAATTATTGCTAATATAACGATATATTCGTTAATTATAACAGCATCATTCATGTTGCTTTTTGTATTTTTTATTACCTATTTCATTTTAGCTAAAGTATATTCATCAAAAATAAAAGATTATCAAATATTAAGAACCTTAGGTGTTACAAAACGTGATATGCGGATAATTGTTTGTTTCGAAGTAGGGCTAATCGGTGTTGTTACAATGTGTTTAGCTTATATAACTTGTGCATTATTTATTTATCTAATACCAAAACTCAGCATGTTAAAGCCACTTGAAGTAGGTATTTCCATAATCTATTTCGGATTAATCAGTTTATTCATATATCAAACTATCCGCCGCTTTAATAAAAAACTCTTTAAATTTAGTGTCGTTGGCAGTATGAAAGGAGAGAAATAAAATGATTAGATTAATAGGTTTAAATAAATACTACAAGAATTCTCTCCATGTCATTAACAATACTACTTTAGAATTACCTAATACGGGTTTAATTACATTTTTAGGAAAATCAGGTAGTGGTAAAACTACTTTATTAAATGTAATAGGTGGTCTAGATAAAGCTAGTTCTGGAACAATCGCCTATGAAGAATTTGTATTAAAGAAATACAACATGCATAAAATAGATGTCTATCGGAGAAAAAATGTAGGTTATATTTTTCAAAACTATTTATTGTTAGAAGAATTATCAGTATATGACAATTTAAAAGAAGCTTTAGAATTAATAGGTATAACTGATAAAACCGAACAAAAAGAAAGAATAGAGTATGCGTTAAAAGCTGTAGGATTGTATAAATTCCGTAAGAAAAAAGCAAATCGTTTGTCGGGTGGTCAGATGCAACGCGTTTCAATTGCGAGAGCACTTATAAAAAAATGTCGTTTAATAATTGCAGATGAACCAACGGGGAACTTAGATAGCGAAAATACTATTGAAGTAATGAATATTCTAAAGAAAATTAGTGAATCAACCTTGGTTTTATTAGTTACTCACAATGCGGAATTAGCGACATTTTATAGTGATAGAATAATAACCATCAAAGATGGAAAAGTAATAGCCGATGATGTTAATACTTCATCCGGAACTCTTAATACCAAAAATGATCGTAAAATATATCTTAAAGATTTAGAATTACAAAACATAACATATGAAAATATTAATTTAAATATATATTCTGAAGTAGAAAATCCTCATATTGATCTAAAGATTATTATTAAAAATGATACTATTTATATTGATACACTTCAAAAAATAGTACGAACATCAGATGTAGGAGTTGAATTGATTGATGATCATTATCATCATTTAGAACTTGAAAAAGTTAAAGATTTTAATTTTGACATATCATGGTATAAAGATAAGAAGGATAAAAATCCCTTTGTTAAATTCTTTAAATTATGGAAAAAAGCTTTTTTAGCCTTTATAAACACAACGAGAAAAACCAAAATATTTAGAATAATCTTTATAATTATTGGTATGATTATGGGATTATGTAGCGTTTCGTTATTTAAGTACATTAGTGTAGATGATACCGCTTTTTGTTTCGATGAAGTTGATACCTTAGTATCAAAAGATATGGGATTTTATTATGAATCATATGATGAGGCAATGATAAAAGATGCAATATCAAAAGGATTCATTGAAAAAGTATACCCGACTAGACAAGTATATTCTGGTTTTAAATATAAATTAAACTCTGTTAGATTTAAAAATGTCCAAATAACAACTTACCCTTTTTCAGCATCGAATATTGAAGAACCTCTTAAAATAGGAAAAATGCCAAAAGAAGGTGAAATAGTAATTGGAAGAAAATTAGCTGATATAATATGTAATAGTATAGAAGAACTTGATTATGAAAGTTTGTTAGGTAAAAAAATGTGGGAAGAAGGCACAGATAATTATATTTATGCTTTCCATAACGAACTTAATAAATATACAATAAGCGGAGTTAGCAACGAACCGACGACTAGTGTGTATTTTAATGAGGAGGAATATAGTAAAGTTATACCATTATTTTTCCAAGTTTATTATGCTACTAAAAACATTGAAAGTGTTATAGACGATGTGGATAGTTTCAGCATTCCTAATATATATAATAAGAAAGATGTGAATTATCAAATTAAAGATGGTATCGACATTACAAATACAAATGAAATATTGATTCGTATGAGTGATGCCCTTAAAGAAAGATATGGTACTTTCTTAATTAACACTATCGTTGAACTTGAAGGAACATACTATAAAATAGTTGGAGAATATACAAGTGAAGATAATGATAATGATCTCGAAATTTTAACAATTGATAATAGACTAATGGGAAAATGTGTCCAGTTTAATGGAAATGAGTTGGCAACTATTTCTTTTAACACCGTAATGTATCACCAAGATTATGAAACGGTAGGAATTAGTGAAGCTGATTTAGTCGTAGGTAGATTACCACTTAGAGATGATGAAGTAATAATCAACGAGTATTTACCTTATGCAATAGGAGATTCTATAACTTATTCTGATCGTATCTTAAGAATTGTAGGAAAAACCTCTAACAAAAATTATGGCAAAATATATACCACTTATAAAGAGGCTCAGTATTTAAATTATATAATTACGGAAAGTAATTTCTTTGAAATAGCTGGAACAAAAGAAGCAAAAGATTATTTTTCATCAAAAGGATATCAAATAAAAACTCCATATAATAAATTCTATGAAATGGCCCTAAGAGATCAAAGTACCAGTAAAGTTGTACCATTGGTTTTCGCTATTTTGATGCTCATAGCAACAGTAATTTATGTTTATTTTTCAACGAGAAGTAGAATTATTGCCGATGTAAAAACCATAGGAATATATCGTTCAATGGGGGCAACGCGGCTCGACATTATTAAAAACTATTTCTTAGATATTATTTTAGAAACAACATTTACAACCCTTTTAGGATATATTTTAACTATTACAATTTACTCGTCACTTATGAAAAAAATATATGAAATATTAGGGGTATCTAAGAATATAGGAAACCCATTATTATTCATTTTTGGAGGGCTATTAATATATATAATAGATGTCGTTTTTGGACTTATTCCAGTTATGAATTTGTTGAGAAAGACTCCAAGTGAGATTAACTCTAAATATGATATTTAAATAAAAAAAGAGGAAATACGGCTCATATAAAGCCGTATTTTTGTTATGCGAAAATTTCCGATAATAAAAATTGTCAAAAAAAAGAAAAATATATGACTTGTAAAAAAAGTATAAATTTGATATAATACTCTCGAGCAATTTTTTAAATTTTTTATTACTAAAATACGGAGGTTAATTATGGCTCATTTAAACGCTAAAGCTTTAAAGCAAATTGAAGAAATCATCGCAAGATACCATGACGAAAAAACTCCTCTTATGATGATTTTAAGTGATATCCAACGTGAATATGGATATATCCCACTAGAAGTTCAAGAAGTTGTTTCTGAAAAAACAGGTATCCCTGTAGCAGAAATATATGGTGTAGTAACATTCTACTCATTCTTCTCACTAAATCCAAAGGGAAAATATGTAATAGGTGTATGTCTGGGGACTGCTTGTTATGTAAAAGGTTCACAACAAGTTATTGACAAATTCTCAGAAATTCTAGGTATTAAACCTGGTGAAACAACTAAAGATGGTTTATTCACAATTGATGCTTTACGTTGTATCGGAGCATGTGGTATTGCCCCTGCTATTTCTATAAATGGTAAAGTATATCCTAAAGTAGCTGTAAGCAGTGTGCCAGCTATTATTGATGAATACCGCAAACTAGGAGGCGCAAACTAATGATTAAAAATGAACAAGAATTAAAGGCAAAAGTTGAGTCTTGTACTAACTGTCTTAACGCAAAATTTGAAGGTAAAGATGGTAAACGTGCTATCGTTATTTGTGGTGGTACAGGATGTTTATCAAGTAACTCGGCAAACATTCTTTCAAAATTTGAAGAATTAATTAAAGCAAACAATTTAGAAAATAAAGTAACTGTTAATAAAGTAGGATGCTTTGGCTTCTGTTCACAAGGGCCATTCGTAAAGATTTTCCCTGAAGATACATTGTATCATAGTGTAAAAGTTGAAGATGTTGAAGATATCGTTAAAACCGATTTATTGAATCATGAAATCGTAGAAAGATTATTATACGTTGATCCAGTAACCAAAGCAAAAGTTCAAAAACAAGATGAAATTAATTTCTACAAGAAACAAGTTCGTCTTGCTCTTCATGGTTGTGGCGTTATTAATCCTGAAGACATTAATGAAGGTTTAGGATATGGTGCATTCCAAGGACTTGTAAAAGCTCTTCATATGGATCGTCAAGAAGTAATTAATGAAGTTTTAAAATCTGGTTTAAGAGGCCGTGGTGGTGGAGGATTCCCTACAGGTAGAAAATGGCAATTCGCTTATAACCAAGAAAGTGATGAAAAATACGTAGTATGTAATGGTGATGAAGGTGATCCAGGTGCATTTATGGACCGTTCAATCCTTGAAGGAAACCCTCTTGCAGTTGTCGAAGGTATGGCAATCGCTGGTTATGCAATTGGAGCTAAAAACGGATATTTCTATGTAAGAGCAGAATATCCAATTGCCGTTGATAGATTAAAAATAGCAATTAGAGAAGCTAAAGAACTTGGCTTACTTGGTAATAATATTTTAGGTACTGATTTTAGTTTTGATGTACATATTCGTTTAGGTGCAGGCGCATTCGTTTGTGGTGAAGAAACAGCTCTTCTAAATTCAATAGAAGGAAAACGTGGTATGCCACGTCCAAGACCTCCGTTCCCTGCTGTTAAAGGTTTATGGCAAAAACCATCTATTATCAATAACGTTGAAACACTTGCTTGTGTACCATACATTTTAAGAGAAGGTGCAGATAAATTTGCATCTTTAGGAACTGAAAAATCAAAAGGTACAAAAGTATTTGCATTAGGTGGAAAAGTTAATAACGTTGGTTTAGTTGAAATCCCAATGGGAACTACTCTTCGTGAATTAATTTATGACATCGGTGGTGGTATCCCTCATGGTAAAAAATTCAAAGCAATTCAAACAGGCGGTCCATCAGGTGGATGTTTAACAGAAAAAGATTTAGATACACCAATTGATTATGACAACTTAGTTGCATTAGGATCAATGATGGGTTCTGGTGGAGCTATCGTTATGGATGAAGACAACTGTATGGTAGACGTTGCAAAATTTTATATGGAATTTATTTGTGATGAATCATGCGGAAAATGTTCACCTTGCCGTATCGGTACTAAACGTATGCTTGAAATCTTAACAAAAATTACTAAAGGTAATGGAACTCTTCAAGATTTAGAAGACCTTGAAGAATTAGCACGTGCTGTTCAAACAAATTCATTATGTGGATTAGGACAAACAGCTGCTAACCCAATCGTATCTACGATGAAACAATTTAGAGAAGAATACTTGGCTCATATTGTTGATAAAACTTGTCCAGCTAAGATTTGTAAGAAGTTAACACAATATTACATTATTCCTGAAAGTTGTAAAAAATGTTCACTTTGTGCACGTAACTGTCCAGTTAATGCTATCACTGGTGTAGTTGGTAAAGAAGCGTTCGTTATTGATCAAAGCAAGTGTATCAAATGTGGTATGTGCTTATCTAGCTGTAAGTTTAAAGCAATTATAAAGAAATAAGGAGAAACTCATAATATGGCAAAAGTAAATATTAAAATCGAAGGCCAAGCCTATCAAGTAGAAGAAGGCTTAACAATACTTGAAGCTGCAAGAGAATGTGGTTATGAGATTCCGTCACTATGTGCCTTTAATCATGGTGAATGCAGTTTAGCATCATGCCGTGTTTGTTTAGTAGAAGCAACCGGTGCAAGAGGTTTAGTTGCATCATGCGTATACCCTGTACAAGAAGGAATGGAAGTTAAGATTTCTAGTCCTAAAGCTGTTGAAGCACGTCGCATTAGTGTAGAATTATTATTATCTAACCACTCATTCAAATGTCAACAATGTGAAAAGAATGGACATTGTGAATTATTATATGTTGCACAAATCACCGGTGCAAGAGAAGATAAATTTATGGGATGTAAAACTCCTACAACAATTGATGAAATTACACCATCAATTATTCGTGACACATCAAAATGTATCCTTTGTGGTAGATGTGTTGAAAGATGCAAAGCCGCTCATGGAACAGGAATTCTAGGATTTGAAAAACGTGGATTTAATACAATAGTCGCTCCTGCGGAAAATAGAAGTTTTGCAGATAGCCCTTGTATCCTTTGTGGTCAATGCGTAAGTGTATGCCCAACAGGTGCATTAATGGAAAAAAGTGAAATTACAAGAATTGATGAAGCTAAAAAAGCTGGAAAATATCTAGTAGTTCAAACAGCTCCAGCTGTTCGTGCTGCTTTAGGTGAAGAATTCGGCTATAAAATAGGTACACCAGTAACTGGAAAAATGGTAGCAGCTCTACATCGTTTAGGTTTTGATAAAGTTTACGACACAAACTTTGGTGCTGACCTTACAATTATGGAAGAAGCTAATGAATTATTAAGCCGTATTAAAGATGGTGGTGTATTACCAATGATTACATCTTGTTCACCAGGCTGGATCAATTATGCTGAATATTATTATGGTGACCAATTAGATCATTTATCAAGTTGTAAATCACCTCATCAAATGCAAGGTGCAATTATTAAATCATATTTTGCAGAACAAAAAGGACTTGATCCAAAAGATATATTTGTTGTTTCAATTATGCCTTGTACAGCTAAGAAATTTGAAAAGACTCGTCCAGAAATGGAAAACGATGGAATTAGAGATGTTGATGCTGTTTTAACTACAAGAGAATTAGCAAAACTAATTAGACGTAGTGGTATTAACTTTGCAAAATTACCTGATGAAGAGTTTGATCAAGATATTATGGGAGAATACACTGGCGCAGGTGTTATCTTCGGTGCAACAGGCGGTGTTATGGAAGCAGCTCTAAGAACAGCTTACTTCGCTTTAACAGGTAAAGAACATGAAAAAATTACCTTTGAAGAAGTTAGAGGTACGAAAGGCTTGAAAGATGCAACTATCAATATCAACGGAACAGAAATTAAAGTTGCCGTAGCATCAGGAATGAAAAATGCTAAAGTATTGATGGATGAAATTCGTGCTGGCAAGAGCCCTTATACATTTATTGAAATAATGGGATGCCCTGGAGGTTGTGTAAATGGCGGTGGTCAACCATACGTTAAACCAGCATTCTTACCAAATGAAGATTTAGACATTTTAGATAAATATTGTGATCTTCGTGCACAAGCATTATATAGTGAAGATGAACGTCAAACATTACGTCAATCACATAAAAACAAACAAATTCAAGCTTTATATGATGATTTCTTAGGTAAACCTAACTCTCATAAAGCACATGAATTATTACATACAACATATCATGCCAGAGAAAGATTTCCATTAAAATAATTTCCATTAAAATAAGTTAAAGAAAAGTGATATCGGTATTTATTTAAACCGGTATCACTTTTTTTTGCCCATTTGCATAAATAAGCATATCAATCAATAAAATAGTATGGGTGATTAAATGATTTTAAAAGTATCTAAAACTAAAAAAGTAAAAGGGCAAGTTGTAATAAGTGGGTCAAAAAACAGCGCTTTAGCATTAATATGTGCAGCGCTACTTACTAAAAAAGATGTCACTATAACTAATATTCCTCTTATTACTGATGTAAAAAAACTCCTCAACATAATAACAGATTTAGGTGTTGATATTAGAGTGGGCGATAAACAAGTTACGATAAATGCAAAAAAAATAAAAAACAGAATAATAAGTGATGAAGTAAAAGAAATAAGGGGATCATCATACTTATTGGGTAGTCTCTTAGCTAGAACTGGAAAAGTAGAAATGCCTGTTCCTGGTGGTTGTAATTTAGGCGAAAGACCGCTTGATTATCATCTTATGGCTTTTCAAAAAATGGGTTTTAAAAATGTCGTAGAAGGTGAAACAATTAAAATAAAAAAAGAAAAAATAAAAGATGCAGAAATTACATTTCCTAAAAAATCCGTAGGCGCAACAATTAATACTATAATACTTGCTGCTTCTTTAAAAACAAAAACCATTATCAATAATCCTTCCCTTGAACCAGAAGTTCAAGATGTAATTAAAATGTTAAAAAATATGGGTGCCAATATCGATATAACCGAAAATCAAGTCATAATCAATCCGCCGATAGAGTCTTTAAAGGGATGTATTCATCAAGTTATACCTGATAGAATTGAAGCAGGTAGTTATTTATTATTAGCGGCAGCACTTCCTAAAAGTGAAATAACATTACAAGAAGTAAATCCTAAAGATTTAACAACGGTTTTAATTTTATTAAAATCATTAGGAAATAAAATTAAAATTGATGACACGTCAATAACAATAAATAGTCCCAATGTTTTAAACAAAGCTAATTTAATAATTGGTCCTTATCCTTTTTTTCCAACGGATTTACAACAATTATTATCAGTAGCATTGCTAAACGCCAAAGGTGTATCTTATTTAAAAGATACAGTATTTGAAAACCGAGTTTCACAAATAAAAGAACTTGAAAAAATGAATGGGGATCTTAAAAATATTGATGGTGAAATTATAATCACTCCTAGTAAATTAAAGGGAAGCATTGTTAAAAGTCATGACCTAAGATGTGCGATGGCTCTTGTCATAGCTGGAGGTATGGCTGAGGGAATAACTTTAATTGAAAATGGTGAAATGTTGTTAAGAGGTTATGAAAGACCAATCGAGAAACTTAAAAAAATTGGCTTTATAATAGAAAAATTAGACAAAGAAAATGAATACTAAAATTAGTAGTGGAATAACTCTTGAAAAAAAAGTAATATTTTGATATAATATAGCTACATAAAACGCAAAAGCGTAAAAGGAGATATTTTATGAATATGGGCATCAATTTTGGAAATATAACTGATCCAGAAACTCTCAAATTAATTTTTATATTATTGGATATATTTATAATATCAGGTTGGATAGTAGCATTTTTAATAGGAATGGCAAAGGGAATGAGAAAATCATTGCGGTTCTTTTTAGCTGCATTACCAGGTTTCTTCCTGTTATTGCTCTTGATGGATCCTATTTGCAAATTAGTTTTAAACATAAACATTGGTTTTGTCGTTAGACAGGTAATATCTATTGTTGGCCGATACATAACAATAAGTGAAGAAGTAACAAATCAGGCTGCCAACATTACTAGTTTAAAAGAACTAATTGTAATGGGGGTTAATTCACTATTAAAAAGTTCTACACCACTTACCGCGAATAGTGAGACATATCGTTTAATAGAAGCGCTAATTACAAGTTTTGTAAGAATCTTCATATATTACAATGGAATTTTATTTAACTTCTGTGTTTTGTTTCCTATTTTTAGAGCTATTATTAGAGCTATCGACAAAAAAATTGTTGGCAAAGATAAAGTTGCGGGTAAGCCTAATATTATTTCACGTTTAATTGGTGGAGGCGTAATGGCTGTTGCGGTATTCGTATTTACAGGTATGTGGGCTCTTCCGCTAAGTGGTATGGTAACAACGGCATGCTCATTAGAACCATCGATAACAATAGTTTTAAATCAATATAAAGAAACTAGTAAAAATAAAACACCAATGAGTAAAACTCAAGAAGAAAAAGAAGGTTTCTATATTTTTGAAAACATTAACCTCGGTGATAGTGAACTAACAATTATTGATAAAGGTTTACTTTTTATGAACCAAATAAATGGCGGCATTACTAAAAATATTTTGAGTTTTGGCTCAAACCTTGATGTTGCAGTACTCAATAGTATGACAAAAATTCATACAAAAAATGGTTCAATTAATTATGTAAGAGCCTTTAACAAAGAAGCAAAACTCGTTAATAAGGCTATACAAAATAATCTTGTAGAAGGATATTTTAACTATGAATCATTTGTTAAAAATGATTTAAAAGAAATGATAAAAGGTTTTGAAAAATCAACGGCCCTAGCAGTAGTTGCTCCAGCGGCAGTTGAAATACTTGAAATAGAAGTTGATTTATCTCTTTATGGTATAGACATAGATGAACTACATAGTATCAATTGGAAAAATGAAGTAAAATCAGTTAACTCTGCCTTTATTTGTATTCTTGATTTCATAAATGAGATAGATCTTGATATCAATGAGCCACTAAAAATCCTCGAAAAAGAAAATCTAGATGAATTAGCAGCTAATTTAGGGGAGTCACTACAATCATCAGAATTGATAACTAAAATAGGTTTTGGTATTTTAAATAAATATGCGCAAGAAGCTTTAAAAGAAAACCTAAAAGATCAAGTTGAAGATCTTGATTTAGCCCTTGAAGTGTTGAATTTACGTAATATTAGTGGTGGCGATTGGAAAAATGATTTTAGACTCATCGCTAACACCGCAAGAGCTTTATACACTATTGGTGTATTTGAAGCATTAAATGATTCAGAATCAAAAGTAGATTTAAACCTAAAAGAACACCCTGATGAAATAACAAGAATTATAACTAATATTTTTAAATTATCTTTCATTAGTGGAAAAGAAAATAAACTTATCGCTTTCACGATAGATATAACAGGCGTTAAAAAGAAATTAGGAGATAGTGATATCGACATAGATAGTATATGTGAGGGTATTAACTGGCAAGACGAATCAACTGTATTCGCGGCAGCACTAAATAAAATACTAGAGTTAGATATTGATTTAACTAGCGAAGATTTAGAAAAAGAATTTAAAAAACTTCTTGAAGTAGAAAATGAGAAAGTTCTAGAAGATGTATTAGAAAATGTATTTGATTCTGTTCTAGTCGCAAGAATCATTCCTATCGCTATTGATGAACTATTGAAAAAAGAAAATCAAGAAGCATGGATTAGTGATTGGGTAAAAGAAGCTAGAGCTCATCCAGAAAATGTTCTTCCAAAAGCATATGAAGATGAAGTTCAAATAATTTGCGATGTACTTGATATTATTTCTTCTATTAATACATCAGAAGAAGAATTGACATTAGAAAATCTTGCCAAAAATCATCGTGATGAATTAATGCAAATTTTAGAAAAGGTAGTATGTTCAAAACTAATCAACATGAAGGCTTCGGTTAAATATATTGAAGATGCAATAAATGAAGCTTTAGAATTAGAAAAAGATGAAAAAATAACTATTGCCGAAGAAACAATCCCAGCTAATACGGAAGAATGGAAAAAAGAAATAGAAGTAATTAAGTTTATGATGGAAAAACTTGAAGTTATCACAGCAGAAAATTTTGAGATAAGAGATAATGAACAATTACTTCATGATTTAATTAACAAAATATATGAATCAAAAATGTTATCGCCAATCGCAAATAAAGCATTTATAGCGAAAGTTGTACCAATTGTTGAAGATATGGTAAATGGTATGTTAGAAGAAGGTTGCCAAATCAAAATTAATGAAGAAGACGTGCCTAATACTAAAGAAGAATGGAATAACGAAATAACAACTATTTTCAAAATTTTAGATGATGTCGATATCGTAACCGCTGATGACTTTGATTATAAGAAAGCAGAAAATGAAGAAGTAGTTACTAGATTAGTTAATACACTATATGAATCAAAAATGCTTAAACCTCACGTAGATGTTATTATGAAAAGTATCGTAATATCAAAAATAGAAGAGGCAATCAATAATTTGTTAGAAACTACGATTGTAATAGATTTAGCCAACACTCCGGTAGGAAAAGAAGCATGGATAAATGAGATTGAATGCTTATACAATATAATTGATAATGCTAAAATAATTGATAAAGACACTGATACGACGAGTGAAGAAAGTCGTGCAAGTACAACACTTGTTTTAGAAAACGTAAATGCTTCAGTTTTATTAAAACCTCATCTAAATACCATTTTAAATAAAGTATTCTCAAACTATGGTTATACTGAAGATTTAACTGAATTAGATTTAACAGAAGTAAAAAAATGGCGTGATGAAGTCGATGCATTGTTCGATTTACGTACCCAATATGAAACTTTAGATTCTTCTATATCAATTGCAGATATTTCAGGTATAAAAGATATATTAACAGCAGCTTCAAAAGGTGTAATTTCTAGTTACGTAATTGGAAGTGTTATTATTCGTGAATTGAGCGCTACATATGGTAAAGATGCTGATGTTATAATAAATAAATACGATTTTAGATCAGGAAAAGTCCTAAAAGAAAATGCTTATCCAGTAGAAGCTTTAATTAATTTTGGAAACAGCATAAAAAGAGTAAATGAAGAATTAGAAAGTAGCAATTTAACTGATGAAGCAATTAACGGTATCGCTGCTGCGATGGAAGCTCTTTCTAATGATCCTCGTTACGATATAGTTGATGATGGAATCGTTATGATGATCAAGTATGGCAGTGGAAAAGATAAACTTAACATTACTGATGAAAGTATTAAAACAGTCGATTATACGGGTGAAGCAGAAAAATTAAAGAAAGCTTTAATTTACTATAAATCTGGTAATCATATTGATGCAATTAATGAAGTAAATGATACCACTCTTGCAAAAGAAATATTAGCTTCGTTAATAAACTAACAAATTTAAAATATAAATGGCTATGGATACATAGCCATTTATTTAAAGTAAAGAATATAACTTTCAATAAGAGGTAGCAATGTATAAGTTAGTAATATTTGATTTAGATGGTACAATTTTAAATACTTTAGATGATTTAATGGATTCAGTAAATTATGTTTTGAAAAAACTTTCATATCCCATTCGCACTAAAGAAGAAATTAAATCATTTTTAGGTGGTGGTGTATTAAAGTTAATTGAAAAGTCCCTTCCTGATAATAAAACAAAAAAAGAGTTAGATGAAGCTTATAATTTATTTATTGACTATTATCATGAAAATAGTATGAATAAGACTATTCCCTATTTTGGAATACAAAAACTATTAATAGAATTAAAAGAAAGAAAAATAATTACGGCTGTAGTTTCTAATAAAATAGACAGCGAAGTTCAAAAAATGTGTCAAAAGTATTTTAATAAATTATTTAAATATGTTTATGGTGAAAAAAGAGAATTTCTAAAAAAGCCTGATCCAGGTGTTGTTCTTGATATTATAAAGAAAGAACAGGTGGCACTTTCTGATGTTCTTTATGTTGGTGATAGTGAAGTAGATTATTATACCGCAAGCAACGCAAATATCGATTGCGCACTTGTAACATGGGGTTTTAGGGATAAAGAATTTTTAGAAAAATTTGATAATGTCAGTATAATAGACGAAACTTCTCAGTTATTTAAACTCATAACAAAATAAAAAAAGCACTATATACGAAATGGTAAAATAAATGTAGACACTTTTTTGTGTCTACTTTTTCTTGACTATTTCGATATAAGTGCTTTTTATTTTAATTTAAATTATTTTCCTTGTTTTTACGGAGGGCTTCTTCTTCTTGTTTATTTAACAAAGTGACTGCATCACCTAATAGTTTTTCAAGACGGTTAATTTCTTCTCTAATCTCTTTAAAATCTGTTAGTTCAAATGGTTTCGTTCCAACAATATAGTCGATACTAACGTTAAATCGTTCCGATAATTTAATAAGTACCTCTAGCGTAGGATTACCTAAACCTTCTTCATATCGTGATAAAGTTCTTGTACTGATATTTAAGTATTTTGCTAATTCAGGTTTACTTATATCATTATCTTCTCGTAAATCATGAATGCGTTTAGCCCAAATATTCATTTTTACCACATCCTTTTTTCTAAATAATTATACACTAAGAAAGAAATGCTTTAATTAAAGTTGACAAAATATTCCGTTTTTCGACAAATTTGTCCCATTGAAATAATAAAAAACATGCATAAGTTTCAATAATTATTATTTATCAAAAATTTCCTATTATACTATTAAATTAAAAAAATAATAAAATGTCTAAAAAGCTGTAAAAGCACTTAGTTTAAAAACTGCTTTATATATAATATTATCTATATAGCGAAAAAATAGTTGTTATCGTTTGCAAAAAACTGGTAGTTTTGGTACAATAAGAGAGTAATCATCAAAAAAGAGAGGTGTTTTATGATGATAGATGCAAATATAATAATGCTAATCCTAACATTACTTACTGTAGGATTCTTAGCATTAGCTACACTTTGGGGATTCTTCGCAGGTGTAAGACGAGAACTTCAATGTCTAGCCGTATTCATTTTCTTATTTGCAATTGCATGGCTCACATTTAGCGATCCAATCAAAATCGTTGATTCACGCTTATTGGGCTCAATAATCGTTTTTGTAAATCGATTTGTAGGCTTTGTTGAATTGCCTACAGGAGCATCAACATTACGTGAAATAAGTGTTTGTGCTGCAAGCCAATATGTTTCGCAATTAGCAGAAGTGCTTGCTGACAAAACTTCAGAGACATACAATTTCTTTATCAACTTTGTAGGTTCAGCTGCAAGAATGTTGCTATTATTAATCTCTACTTGGGTAGCTATATATTTAGTAACCATTATTAGAGCTGCAACACATTGGATTCTTGTTGCTTTAAGAGTTACAAGAAAGGATAGAGAAAAAGCAAAAGCTAAAAAGGCTGCTATAGCAGGTGCTGATTTAAATAATTTATCAGACACAGTCATCATTGCAGAAGTAGAAGAGGATACTGGAGAAACGCTTATAACTGTTTCCAAAAATACACGAAAGAATAAAAAAACATATGGACGCTTGTGGGGCGCATTAATTGGTTTTGGAAAAGGTTTATGCATTTTAGTAATATTCTTGCTACCTTTAGCAGGACTTATGTCAATAGTTAGTGAGGTTAAACCAGAAACTGTTGATACTGTTGTCGATATTATGAATGGTGGAGAAACAACATCAGATGTTGCCAATATCTCAGGATTCGACACGGATTATATTTTTGAATTAGTAGAAGCCTATAATAAAGGGTTAATTGGTAAAGGTTTTGAATCTACAAAATTCTTTTTTGGAAAACGTATCGACTATGCGCTTTTAGATTCATACTTTAGTATTTCAACTTCGACAGATCCTATTGCTCTTAGACAAGAATTAATAACATTAATTAAGATTGCGAACTTATTGCCAAGCGCATATGATCCATCTTCTAGTATGATGTTTGATCCTTGGAAACTAAGCAGCGATGAACTTGATTTACTATTTGGTAAGCTAAATAACTATGGTCAAGTTGAACAAGTTGGATTACTAGCACAAATCAAATTATTCCCTGAAATTATACCTGTTGTATTAGAAATAGCTGAAACTCTTCCTCAAGTTCAAGAATTACTTGAACCAACAGGAACATCCCTTGCTGTTTTATACGATAGTGATTTTGAAGATAAAACAAGATTAATAAATTGGCAAAAAGAATTACCTTTACTTCTAGCTTCGCTTCGTGAAGCAATGGACTTAGGTAATCCACTTACTGAAGATGATATGTTAGCATTCGCTATGAATCTTGATAGCCAAGAACTTCGCGAATTCTTAGTATCACTTGGAGCAACAAAATTCTTTAAAGAATTGATGCCAATAGTAATTAATGTTGCTTTGTCAATGGAACAAGTTCAAAATTTAATTGGAACATTTGAAGGAACAATTGATACTTCAACAATCAGTTGGCCAAAAGAAATGTCTAATTTAGCTGACATTTATAAACTTGTTCAAAGTTTAGGACTTGACTTTAATAATTTAGACGTTAAAGAACTTCTTAATACTTACTTAAATGATAAAAACTGTGCCGAATATCAAGCTATAGCTAGCATCTTAACAAAACTTGGAACTAGTGATATTTTTAATAAAATAGCAATTCCTGTTTTAGATGGCTCACTTGACTTCTTACTTGAAAAGTTTGACTTCGCTGATTTCGCAGGTATCTTATCAGTAGGTAAAATGAGCAAAGAAGATTGGGAAGCAGATTTAAACAACCTCCTAACAATGGCTCATCTTGTAATTAAACTTGGCGTTTTATCAGAAAACTTTAATATTGATGCATTACTTGAAAGTGAAGAAGCATGTAATGATACATGCCAAACAGCTAAAGAAATGATTGATATTTTATTTGATTTAATTATTATCTCTGACAAAGTAAGTGCTAATAATGAATCAGTAAAAACATCATTAATCGAAGCTGCTTTACGTAAATTTAATGTATTTGCAGAAATAGATGAAGATGGTGAAATCATAAAGAGCTTTGAAAACTTCACAGCTGAAGAAAAAGCTTTAATTAATTGGGAAAATGAAAGAGAAACTTTCAAAAAATTAGTTGATGTTTTACCTCTTGCAAAAGAACTTCTTGATAAATATGGTTTAACAATCTCAACAATTTCAAATATCAATAAAGATTTATTACCAGATCTACTTGATGATGATTTAACTTGGGATCTTTTATTAGACGCTTTAAATACTCTAGTTGATTCACAATTAGTAGTAGTTATGGTTCCATATGTATTAGATTACATAGTTACTCCTATCCTTTCAAAAATGGAAGGTGAAATGGGAGAATTAGGTGAAGTAGGATTCTTTAATGATATTGAATCAAAAAATGTTGTAGCTGAATTATACAACTTAGTTTATATGATTCTTGATGCCCGTCAAATCAACGCTATTAAATTTGCTTTAACAGATGGCGCTGATTTAGCATTAGGTGCTTCTACATGGTATCCTAAAGAAGGAGAACCAAAAGCTAATGCCAATGGTTATATTCCAGCAAAAGATACTTTAGCTTTAGTCGATATGGTTGAACGTTTGTTCCAATCTAAATTCTTAGAAGGTCATGAAGCAAAAGCGATACGTGTAATGCTTGCTGCTCTTGCTAAAATTTATGTAAATATCGAAGATCTTGAAACTGTTAACTATTCCAAAGAAAGTGTAGTACTTCCTGATGGAACAATTAAAACTTCAGAAAAAGACATAATTATAAAAGCTTTGAATATTTTAAGCCCAATTTTAAGAGACCCAGAATTCACAATTTTTGTTGAAAAAGATGGTGAAAAAACTTTAAATGTTGATTACTTCCTTGCAACTAACAGTATTAGTACTGAAAAGAATGCGACGATTTTAATTAATGGTTTAGACACATTATTTGAATCAACGCTAATTGAAGTAGTTTTCCCTGAAGCTTACAACCAAATGATTAAAGATTTAATTCCAGAATCATGGAGTGAACTTCTATCTATTCAATCACATTACTTAGAAAAAGAAGATGGATTGAGTGGTGCGCAAATCGTAAGTGATATAAGAACAATTTTATCGCTAGCACGTATGATTGTTAATTTTGGCGCCCTTGAATATTTAGGACCTGATAAAGATGTAGAATTTGTTGGCCCAGATGGAACACATGTCACAGAGTTACTAGGAAATATCATTGAAACATTGTTCTCTCTAAACCTAATCAAAGGTAAAGAAGCAGAGGTATTCGGTGGTGTTATTTCAATAATCTTAAATTTAGATGATGAAACTCACGATGAATTAGTGGAAAACTTAAAGACAGTTCCATGGAGTACTTCAGAAGAAGAAAAAATTGGTGAAGTTGGTCACATTAAAAATATGCTTGCATATATTCGAGTACTACTAGATGATAATGGTATAACTAGTTACAAGAATTTAATGAAAGTAATTGAAACAATTGGTGATTATTATACTAATTATATGACAAATGATAACGCTAATAATATCATCGCCGTTTTCGATGAATTATTAGAATTAAAAACTGTGACAGCTATTCTTCCTGTAGTCATGAACAAGATTCTTGAAAATGAAGCATTTGATGATTATAGAGATTTACTTACTTTAGATGATGACTACACTGCAGAAATGTTAGTTGGCGATGTTAGAAAACTAACAAGTATGCTTAAAGATTTAGTAGAATTTGGAGCAGTAGAATTAGCACAAGCATATTTAACAGAAACAGATCAAGAAATAGATTTAAGTGATGGAAATATCGAACACTTAACAAATGCCATTTCTAAATTATTTGATTTAGAAATTTTAAAGGTAAAGAAAGAAACAATATTTGATTTAGTAAGTAAAATAGCTAGTGAAAAAC
>ULNH01047731.1_pt1 | contig 29375 bp, 21 predicted proteins | sample 1951871 | NCBI WGS metagenome assembly ULNH01 (sample SAMEA4835572, study PRJEB28245) | human gut metagenome | biome: gut microbiome; material: fecal sample | place: Denmark | collected 2008 | reverse complement strand
AGCTTTTAATTTAGCAGCCTCTTTTTCTTTTTGAACTTTTTGTTTAGCGGCTTCCTTTTCTTTCTCCTTTTGAAGGCGAATTTTTTCAGCTTCTTTTTCTTTTTGAAGGCGAGCCTTTTCTGCTTCTTTTTCGGCTAAAGCTTTTTCACGTGCTTCTTCTTTTTCACGGGCTAAGCGAGTTTTTTCAGCCTCTTTTTCAGCTAGGGCCTTTTCACGTGCTTCATCTTTTTCACGAGCTAAGCGAGCTTTTTCAGCTTCTTTTTCAGCTAGGGCTTTTTCACGTGCTTCTTCTTTTTCACGAGCTAAGCGAGCTTTTTCAGCTTCTTTTTCAGCTAGGGCTTTTTCACGTGCTTCTTCTTTTTCACGAGCTAAGCGAGCTTTTTCAGCTTCTTTTTCAGCTAGGGCTTTTTCACGTGCTTCTTCTTTTTCACGAGCTAAGCGAGCTTTTTCAGCTTCTTTTTCAGCTAAGGCTCTTTCGCGAGCTTCAGCCTTTTCACGTGCTAGGCGTGCTCTTTCTTCTTGAGCTTTCTCACGAGCTTCAGCTTTTTCACGAGCAATTCTTTCTTGTTCAGCAACTTTTGCAGCTTCTTCTTCAGCGCGGGCTTTAATTTCAGCTGCTAATTCTTCTGGTGTCATCGCTGCAAGTCTTGCATGTTCCATAGCTTCAGCACGAGCTTTTTCGGCTTTGCGTTGTTCTCTAGCTTCCCATTCAGCACGTTTTTCAGGTGTCATAGCAGCTAATTTAGCTTCTAAACGTTCACGAGCAGCTTTTTCTACTTTTTCGCGACGTGCGGCTTCTTTTGCATCTAAATCCTTTTGGATTAATGATTTGATGGCCTCAAGTGATTGATCGATTATCTCGAATAAAAGTTCTTCACTAATGTCGCCTTTGCTGACAACTTGGAACCAGTTATCACCTTTTGGAGATTTAGCTTTAGTAAAAGATGGAGTAGAAATTGCATATTTTGCAACATTTTCTAATTCTATTATAAATCTAATAATATATTTACTTGGTGTATCCATCAAAACTAAGAAAGGTTTACGATTATAAGAGAAACGATAATTCGTTAGTTCTTTATTAGCGGTGTATGTAGCACCATCAAGTGATTTTGCATAGCCGACTAATTCACTAAATGAAGGCTTGAAGTTTTTAGGTTCACGTTGAGGTTTAGGTGCAGGTGTAGTTTCAGCATCAAGACCAGTTAATAACGCTGCTTTTTCTGCCTCCATTAAAACTAATTGTGACATTATAACGTCATATTCTTCATTAACATTTTCTAACTCAGCATCAACATCTTTAATTTCAGGATTTTCAAGTTCCACAAAATCTTTAACTACTTCAACTACTGGTTCTTCAATAACTTCAACCGATTCTACAATTTGGCGTTCTTTTGGAACGATTACTTTTCTAATTTGTTTTTGTACAGGAGCTACTTTTATTTCTTCTTCAACTACAGGTTGTTCTTCTATAGGAGTAGCCTCAATAGTATTGTTAGCTTCTTCAGAAGTAGTATCTTCTTCATATTGTTCATCTTCGTCATCATCGAACCCAAAGTCTTCTACGATACCCAATTCGTTCTTTGAAAATTCATAAAGATTATAAAGTATATCTAATTCAGCTTGATTATAAACTGCTTCACGACCTTTATGCCATCTTTCAAGAAGTTGCTTTTTAGATACTTTTTTGTACATTTCTTCTGTATTCATAAGATAAATACCACGAAGAGTTAAGAACCCTATAACCAATAGTGAAATAATAATACAGAAAACAACTACCCATGGTGATTTAATTTCGAAAGTTAAACCCAAATACTTTGCGCAAATGTTGTAATATGTAATAAATACCGCAAGAGTAACTACACCAAAAACAGCATCTAATATAATATTGTTGACTTTTTTCATACTCAAAACTGCTCTATAAACGAAATGGCTTAAGATAGTATCGAGAATTAAAATAACAAGTACAACAAATAATGTAATCATCCAATGATCAAAACTTGTAAATCCTTGTTGGGATCTTACTAATACAGTTCCCGTCATAGCACTTGCCGAAGCAATGTAACCAAATAATGGTGCATATGAGGCAACTGTTACAAATTTAATATCAGATCTATTTAACAAATATTTTATAATTGTATTAGCAATGTAAGCTAATAAAACAATTATTGGTGCAATAATAAACTTAAATACTAATTCAAATTTACTTACAGTTGAAGTATGAAAAGGAATACAAACAACTAAACTAAACGCTACTGAAACAACAGCGGTGATAAATAATGATAATTTTGCTTTTTTAGAAATCATCTTTTATACCTCCTATTGTCCTGCATTTTCAGAAACAACTTCATTAGTTTTTGTTTCTTTTTCTTTTTGTTTTGCTTTTTCAGCCTTTGCCTTTTCTCTTGCTTCTTTACGTGCTTGTTCTTTAGCAGCTTTTTGAGCTTCTTCAGCTTTAATTAAAGCTTGATGAGATGATGCAATTATTTCGCTCAATAATTCAGCACTCATTTGACCTTTATTAGCTACTTTGAACCAGTTATCACCTTTAGGTGATTTAGCCTTTACGATTGAAGGTTCGGCAATCATCCAATTAGCTATCTTATCCAAATCTGCAAAGAAAACTAAACGATAATCATTTGGAGTATCACTCATTAATAGGAAAGGTTTTTTACCAATTAAGAATTTAGAATTAGTTTTTTTGTCATTTTCTATTACATTAATACCCATGATAGATTTTGCTTCATTGGTTAATGCTTTATAAGAAGGGGTAATATTTTTAGGAGGTTTTTCAACTTTTGGAGTTGGTTCTTTAACAACCTCTTCTTGAATAGGTTTAACTCCTTCGCGTAAAGCTTTTATTTCTTCTTCAACGTTTGCAAGTTCTTGACGTTTTTCTTCTAGAGCTTCTTTCTTTTGAATAACTTCAAGTTTTTTAGCTGCAAGCATTGCTTTTTGTTCTTCAGTTAATTCAGCAACAATTTCTTCTTGAACATGTTCAACTGTTATTACCTTTTTAACTTCTTGGCGAATCACTTCAACTATTTCCGGTTCGCCTTCTTCAAATACTTCAATAATTTCTTCTTCAGCATCTTTAGGAGTAGCAGTCTCAGAAGTTTGAGAAACATTTTCGGCTAATGGAGTTTCTTCCGAGATGTCTGCATCTTTCGCAGGATCTTCCTCCTCAGCTTTTATTGTTTCATCTACAACCTCTGAATCAACCTTTTCAGCTGTTTCTTGGTTAACACTCTCTGGTTCATCAAGCGGTTCTTCTTCAATCTCCTCAACCATAACATCAAGATCACCTTCGTCAGCAAAATAATTTTCGAAGTTATCCATAATGTCATTGTAAGCTCGATTGTACTCTGCCGTTTTTGCGACAAATGAAGTAGCATCAAGATCTGCCATCTTAATACTAATATTGACTTCATCGTCTTTTACCAAAGAAATTAAATTTTTGATATGTAGACCAAAACCAATAAAAGTCGCAATAGCTATGATCGTAAAGTAAATGCCACCGATTCTACCTTCCGCTAACATAGTATTGTGATAAGCTTTCGTGATTTGGAAAGACATCACAGCAAAACAAATACTAATAATGAATAAACAAATATCTAAAATTGCATGTTCTGCAACACCTAATTGCATTTCAAATCTAGTGAATACATGGAAAGAACAGCAAATTGCTATTAAAGAAGCAACTAAAACCGTAAACCATAAACACCATGAAACCATTCCTAATGGAGCGATTCCTTTTGTAAGCATATATAAGGCGTTGACAATTAACCCAACAACATAAGATGCACCTGGGAAATAACTCATAACGCTAACAACTTTTGATTGTTCACGATAGCCTTTCACTTGGCGATATTTATAGATGTTAGGATAAATTGAAATTAATAAAACCAAAATAGGAATTACTACTAATTTGATTACAATTTCAATTTTTAAAATGTTTGGATGTTCAAAAACAGTTTTAAAAGGTAAAATCGTTACTACTGCTAAAAGCATCGATAGTATACCAAATAAAACCATTAAGAACTTTTGTCCTCTTGTAGTAATCATATACACTCTCCTTAGCCTATAATTTTACTCTCTTATTATACCATATTTCAAAAAAAATGTAAAATCATATAATTATTTTTTATTTTTTTAAGCGTTTTTTTCCTCTTTTTGGTAACAAAAATATACTCTAAAAAAGGCTTGTAAAACGGCTAGAATAGGTACTGCTATAATCATTCCAAAAATTCCAAGGAGTTTTCCAAAAAAAAGCAAGCTTAGCATAACTAATATAGGGTGAGTTTTTATATTTTTACTCTGTATTTTTGGCGAAATAAACCATGCTTCTACCATTTGTTGAAGAACAACAAATACAGCAGTTATGATGGCAACCTTGTAAGATTTTGTAAAAGCTACTAAAACGGCTATTCCACCTCCAATATATGGGCCAAAATATGGAATTATGTCAGTAACACCTATGATAATTCCTAATAATAAAGCGAAATCTACTTTAAGAATTGTTAGAAATATCGTTGATGAAATCATGAGAAGTAACGAAACACATAATACTCCTCCAATATAAGCCATCATTGTATCTCTTATTTCCCGTAAGAGAACTAACAATTTATCTTCATTTTTATCTAAACACCATCTTTTTACAAAATTCAAAATTTTATCAAAATCAAGCATAAAATATATCGATAAAATAAATCCTAATACAATAGATATTATATAGGAAATAGTCTTTTGCATAATTCCTAATATTCTTGATAAAAATTTTGTAATATTTTTATTTAACATACTTATTATTTCTTTTTCAGAAGGCATAAAATCAAGATCATCAAGATGAAGTTTATCTGTTATTTTATCAATAACATATCTTATATCCGAGGCTATTTTAGGGATAGAATCAAGTGTATTAGTTAACTCTTTAGCTAGCATCGGTACTATTACAATCATTAATGTAACCACAATAACTATAAAAGCTATCGATATGACAGCAACTGCAACTTTTCTACTCATCTTCTTCTTTACCAAAAAATTAATTAAAGGGTATAAAATAAAAGAAATGATAAATCCTATTAAAAAAGGAACTAATAAGTTTATAAGAAACGATACTATTTGTTTTAAATAGGGCATACTTAAAAAAATGAAATAGATAGTAATTGTTAATATACAAATAAACAACAGATAATATAATTTTTTATAACTTTTCACAGACTCTCCTCCTCTTATATTATTATATGGAAGAAAGTAGTTATTTAAACTATAAATAAATTAAATAAGGCCACTCTTTATAGAGTGACCTTTTTTTAAAAATAATTATTTTAAATTATGAATTAAATACTTAGCAGTACGAACCATTTGAGCAGTGTAACTCATTTCGTTGTCGTACCAAGAAATAACACGGCATAATTGTTTGCCATCTACTTCCATAACTGAAGTACATTGTGCATCAAATAATGAACCACAAGTTTGTCCAATAACGTCACTTGAAACGATAGGATCTTCAGTGTAATTTAAAGTTTCGCTTACGTTTGCTTTAACAGCAGCGTTAATTTCTTCAACAGTAACATGTTTTGCAGGTTCCCATACTAAGTCAACAACTGAACCAGTAACAGTTGGAACACGTAAAGCACTACCATCTAATTTACCTTTTAATTCAGGTAAAACTTCAGCAACGGCTTTAGCAGCACCTGTAGTAGTAGGAACAATATTAGCAGCTGCAGCACGTGCACGGCGAGAATTGATGCCTTTTTTGTGTGGAGCATCTAATGTATTTTGGTCGCCAGTGTAGGCATGAACAGTTGTCATATAACCTTTAACAATACCAAAGTTGTCATTTAAAACTTTTGCGATAGGAGCTAAGCAGTTTGTTGTACAAGAAGCAGCAGAAATGATTTGTTCACTGCCTGTCAATTGGTCATGGTTAACATTGAAAACAACAGTTTTATCTACGCCTTTAGCAGGAGCAGAGATGATAACCTTTTTAGCACCAGCATTAATGTGTGCCATTGCCTTTTCTTTAGAAACATAGAATCCTGTGCATTCAATAACTACATCAACATCTAGTTCTTTCCATGGGCATTCATTTGCATCTTTAATAGCAAAAATTTTAATTTCTTTTCCATCTACAATGATAGAATTTTCTGTGTGTGATACTTCATGACCTTTATAACGTCCTTGTGCAGTATCATATTTTAATAAATAAGCTAAATCCTCAGCGCCAGTTAAATCGTTAATTGCAACGATATCAAAGTCTTCAGATTCAAACATTAAACGGAAAGCTAAACGACCGATACGTCCAAATCCGTTTATAGCAATTTTTACAGCCATTTTAAAATTTCCTCCTTGTTGAAATTTTTACGCATATATTATACCAAAATAGTACTTTTTTAACAATTTAAATGATAATAATTTTACATAAAAAGGAGTCATTGCTGACCCCCTTACTATTATTTTATTTTCGCTTTGAACCTCCTAAAACTAAAACTACAAAGCGAAGAATCTGATAAAACAACCAAATTAAATTAATAACTATGCCAAATGCGGCATACCACTCATATGTTTTATCCAAGCCATTATTGACAACGTTAGTAGCGTTATCTAAACTAATTAAAACATAAAGAGATGCAATAACAATCATAATGAAAGAGCCTATTAATGAGAAAACTCTAACTATTGAACCTGCTTCAAAAGCACTTTGATAGAAATTCATATCCATCACGCCACTTAAATACCCTATTAAAAACACTAAAGATACCATTATAGAAGCAATTAATGATCCTAGTAAAGCAACATACATGAATTTTCGGAAAAAACTAGTCACTTTCACTAATCCTGTAAAATATAAAATAATAGCAGCTAAGAAAACGGAAAGAGTTAAGATAAATGCTAAAGATACCATCAAATAACCCAATTTGCCAAAGCCTATTAGGCATATTCCACATATTGCTCCAATTGATAGTCCTTCTAAAACAGCATAAGGTATTGAAAGATATTTAGCAGCATCAGGACGAAATGACATAATAAGGGATAAAATGAATGTAATTAAAGGAATTACTATACTAATTGTTAAATATACAACAAAAAAGTTTAACATATAGTTTGCAATTAATATTCCAAATAAAGCAGACACAATTGTTACACCTATTAAAATTAACGTTTTAATTGATAACCCCTTAATTGTTGCTGTTTCATTAGTAACATTTTCAAGTTTTTCAGCTCTTCTAAAAACGCTATTGTTACCTAAACTAGTTGATATTTTGCCTTTGCTCATAACATTACCTCCTTTACATTATATTATACGCAAAATTTATTTTTTTACAAGTCTAATCACATATTTATAACAAAGAATTCACATCATCATCAGTTAAATCATCCATTGCCCCCAACGCTTTCAATCTATTAAAGATTGTACGTGTTAATTTTGTTCTTCTTTCAACATCCTTTTTGGACGTAAAAGGGGCGTTGTTGCGGGCATCTACGATTGATTGTGCTGCTGCATCACCTAAAGCATCAACGGCACTGAAAGGCAAATACAGGAATTTTTTATTTTGAGACAATACAAACTCATGAGCTTGAGACACATTTATATCTACTTGCTTAATAGAATATCCCCGCAAATACATTTCTAAAGCTATTTGGAGTTCGTCGACCAAGTCAATCTCTTTATTAGAAGCTGTCTTAGCAGCAATTTTTTCGTTAATTTCGGCTATTTTATTACGAATAGCATTTCTACCAGCTGCCAATACTTCAACATCAAAAGCACTAGCACGATGTGAAAAATAAGCAGCATAATAATATATTGGTCGATGTACCTTAAACCAGCCTATACGTAGTGCCATAATTACATAGGCAGTAGCGTGAGCTTTAGGAAACATGTATTTAATTTTTTTACATGATTCAATATACCAATCCGGAACATTGTATTCTTTTAATAAAGCGATATCATCAGCAGATAAAGGCTTTTTGCCTTTTCTTACAATTTCCATTATTCTGAAAGCATCGGCAGGATTTAAATTCATCGATAACAAATAAACCATAATATCATCACGACATCCAATAACTTGCGAAAAAGGAATTATTTCATGGTTAGGATTATTTCCTAAAACAAGATCTTTGGCATTTCCTAGCCATACATCAGTACCATGTGAAAGACCTGATACCTTAACAATTTCATCAAATGATTTAGGCATTATATCATTTAGCATTTCTCTTACAAAATGAGTTCCAAATTCCGGAATACCTATTGTACCACTTTTTAAATCGTCTCCATCTGGTCCACTTAATTTCAAAGCATCTTTCGAACAAAATAATGATATTACATCAGGATCAGTAAGAGGAATTTCTTCTACTGATTTGAATGGAAATTCATCAGGATATTTTTTGACAAAGTCCATTAAATGTTTTATTACTGTTGGGTCATCATGACCCAATATATCTAATTTAAGCAAATTACTTTCAAAACTATGATAATCATAATGTGAAGTACGCCATGTTGATTTTGGATCATCAGCAGGGTACTGAACAGGAATTATATCTGTATACTCAATATCATCTGGAACTACAACAATTCCTCCCGGATGCTGTCCAGTTGTTCTTTTTCCACCAACTATTCCCTTAGCTATTCTTTTTACCTCTGCTTCTCTAAATGTTTTGCCCTTCTTTTCTAGATATCCTCTTACAAAGCCATATGCAGTTTTTTCAGCTACAGTACCGATCGTTCCTGCCCTAAAAGCATTGTCATAGCCGAAAACATCACGACAAAATAAGTGAGCACGTTCTTGATAATCACCAGAAAAGTTTAAATCAATATCCGGTGTTTTATCACCTTTAAAGCCTAAGAAAGTTTCAAACGGAATGTCGACACCGTCTCTATTTAAATCATGACCACATTTTGGGCATTTTGCAGGAGGCAAATCTTGTCCTGTCATAGCATTTGCTAAATTTGCCACCAATTTTTGATCATCAGAGTCACTTGTAATACCTTTGAAAATAGCATATTTGCATTTTGGACATACATAGTGAGGTTTTAATGGATTTACCTCGGTAATCTTCATCATTGTTGCAACAAAGCTACTACCAACAGATCCTCTACTTCCTACGATATATCCATTATCGTTAGAATTTTTAACTAACATGTGGGAAATATAGTAAACTGATGCAAAATGGTTACCTATAATGCTATTTAATTCTTTTTCTAATCTTTCTTCAACATATTTTGGCAATGGTGATCCATATTTGTTACATGCTGTGTCATAGCTAATATCTCTTACAGCTTGGGCCATAGATGGCACACCATATTTAGACATAAAATCATCACGAGGAGCAAACAGCTTATCTGGAAATAATTCATACGATTCTATCTGATCATTAATTAAATTGGTGTTAGTAACAACAATATCATAAGCAACATCTACCGGTAGAAAACTAAATGACTGCATCATTTCGTTAGTAGATCTGTAATACATATTTGGAGCTTTTGAAATATCAGATAATTCGTGCAAACCTCCGCCTGGTCTTGCTACAGACATGTAAATTTCTCTATATAAGCCATCTTCACTATTTAATTGATGAACATCTCCGGTCGCAACGACTAGTTTCCCTAGTTCTTTTGCCGCTTGAATGATTTTTTGAATAGTTTCTTTTATGAAAGTTCTTGTTATTTCTTCACCGCTACGTTCAACTAAAAAATCATAACAATCAAGGGGTTGGATTTCAACATAATCATAATAAGCCATTTTACGTTTTAATTCATCATAACTTTTTTCATATGCGGCTCTAAATATTTCGCCATTAGAACATCCACTTCCTATCAATAAACCTTCGCGATATTTTGATAAGACAGATTTTAAAATGCGTGGTTCACGATTAAAATGTGTCGTATGACTATCCGAAATAATTTTATAAAAATTTTTCAATCCTTTACGATTCTTAACTAAAATATTTACATGAGTTGGAATAATGTAGCGGAAGGCTTCATCAGTATTCGTGACACTATTAATGTCCTTATAGTCATAAACGCAGTATTCTGCTAAGTCGCCTATCATTTTCATGAAAATATTACTTGTTGTCTGAGCATCAGACAAAGCTCTGTGCTGTTGTTCAATTTCAACTTTTAATCCTTTTGCAACTTCAGACAATTTAAAACGTTTAAGAATATTGGAATACATTGCTTTAGCTAATTGTAAAGTGTCTATACAAGGGAAATCTTTTTCGTATATTCCTAGTTTTTTCATTTGATAGTACAAGTGACCTGTATCAAAAGTAGCATTATGAGCTACAAGAATAGAATCGCCGATAAAATCAACAAATTTAGGTAAGACAACATCTATTGTTGGAGCGTTAGCAACATCTTCATTTTTAATTTCTGTAAGATCCGTAATCACCTTTGAAATAGGTCGTGAAGGTTGGACAAAGCTTGAAAATTGATCCATAATTATGCCATTTTTTATTTTTATGGCCCCTATTTCAATTATTTCATTAAACCAAACGCTAAATCCCGTTGTTTCTAGGTCGAAAACAACATAAGTTGCATCACTGAGATTAATAGATTCATCTGTTAACGTAATACGATATCTATCATCATCAATCAAATAACCTTCGACGCCAGCAATCGCCTTTATACCAGCTGCCTTACATTCTTTAAAGAATTCTGGTAAAGCGTGACAATTAGCGTGATCAGTAACTGCTATGGCGGTATGGCCAAATTTTTTAGCTTGTTCTACATACTGACTAACATCCAAAACGCTATCTAAAGTTGACATCTTAGTATGGGCATGAAGTTCAACACGCTTTTTAGGCGCTTCATCAACACGTTCATTTTTAACATCTATTCCAGCCAACGTAATATCTGTCACCATTATTACGACATCGTGAATAAAGTTATCGTATTGAACCGAACCTTTCACAACAATTTTATGGCCTGGTACCATATCATTTTTGTAGAAACGACTATTTTTAGGATTAATGAATTGTTTAATTACAATTGAATCAGTATAATCGGTTACAACACCTTCAAAGATTTCATATTGACCAGCTTTTTTTATCTCGCCACTAATCAAAGTACCCTCTATTACGACGTGATCAGTACTATTAATTTGTTTAAATTCCATTACTTGCATGCTTGTAACTGGTAAATCATGAATTTTACGTTGAATAGCGACATTACTACGCCGTTCCTTATAAGTCTTAGTTTCTGTTTGTGAACCGCGCATAGCTAATTCCCTTTTTTTATTTTCAAGCATTATTGTATCATTCTGCTGATCTTTTAAGGATATTTCACGCTCACGGTCTTTTTTTATATCTATTTCAAAAGTAGAAACATTTACTTCTATTATAACGCTGCTTAGACCAAAAGTTTTAAAAAAGCCTCTAATCAAGTTAGTAGCTTCTTCGGCTATAGTTTTGTCATCATCAGAAGCCACATAAATGTTAATTCTATTATTAAGAAACTCTTTTGTGTAAAATTCTAGTACTTTGACATTTTTATGGCTCCTTGCACATTCCGATATACCTTTTTGCAAATAAGCTTTTACAAGTTCTTCATTATAGATGAAATTATTATATTCAAAAGAAAATGCAACATGTTCTAAAATAGGAATTATTCCCTTAACATATTTTGTAATTTTATCCATTAAATTAAAGACTTCATCGACAGGTAATAATAAAGGTAATCTAACAGATATGAGCCAATTTTTGCCGTCACTGCTCACTTTAACTTCAGTAATCTCACCTTCGATAATACTATCTGTTAATTCTACATTTGCTTTTTTTAATATACCAAGCCATTTTTCATTATTAATTGACATAAGGCACCTCTAATACGTATATTATACCAATTTTTTTAAAATTAGTCAAAAATTATTAGTTTATTCTATTACATAAGCTATATTACGCCATACATTCTTGATTGTATTTTCTGTGTATCTAACTTCTACATCACGCAAATTAGGATCATTACAAATGAAATAAGTAACTCCATTAACTATTTCATACCCTCTAATTACAATTAGGTGACCATTAGTAGTGTAATATCCTTGCATATTTCCTTTAACACTAGCGGCGATTGGCCCTACGTTATATAAATGTAATTTTAACTCGTCAATAGAGTACATTCTTTTTACATAAGCATTAAAACCAAAAGCTCCCATTACAGCTACATTGTATACCCAATTACCATAGATTTTGTGAGCAGAATCATATACTAAAGCTGCGACATAACGATGTTCGTATGAAGAATCATATTCTAAAAAACTCATCCCCTTATATTTTAGAAGCATCGTAGTTGAAGTAGCACTGCAGATGATATTACCTATTTGTGGTACAATGTTTTGATTAAGTTTAGGGACATCATAATCAACTTTGTTAGGTAATTTTTCTAATTCAGCTTGACTTGGAGAATAATTATATCCAGGGATTTCAAAAGTCATTGCGACTAACGATAAAACTGGTGATGAACTTGATGCAGTATCCCTTTTTAATATTATTTTATATTGAACAGCTGTAGCCGTTAAATTATTACATATCATTAACTCATCTGTCGACATTTTTGCTAGTTTATCACTCGTCGTCTGCGATATACCATAATTATTTTTTCCTAGTCCCCACTCACCATATGACAAATAGTCACTCCAATTACCATTTACTCTAACCCTAAATAGTACTTCTACCGTTCGATCTATGCCGGTAACACAAGACCACGAACCAACCATTGATTTAAAACTAGCTGTTTCAAAAATATCTGATACATATTCGCCATATATTGCATCATTTAAAAGTATTAAGTGATTATCATTATCTAAAACGACATCATTAAAGTTTGTCGGATTAAATTTTTTGGGCGTATCTATTAATAAATGATTATTGGTTTTAGTATTTAAAGTCATCATCTCGTAATTTACCTCTTTTGTTTTTCCATCTAAGGATAGTGTTAATTTCATCGTTACTTTAGTTGGGAAATTAGGTTCATTATATATTCCCTCATCTGATAGTATTTCCTTATTGTCACTTTTCCACTTAAATTCTACATCATAACCTTCCATTGAAGTTATTAATTGTAAATTTTCAGAAAGCGTTGAAGGCATTTTAATCTTAGGGATTATCATATTAAATTGTTCTTCAGGATTATAACCTAATATTGTAATAGTGAAATTTTTGCTTTTTGATAAATCATTATATGAAACATTTGCAGTCAATACGGCATCACGGTTTTGATTATTTCTAACTATTCTACCATCATCACTCATAAGCTCACGATTGTTAGAACTCCATTTTATGTAAGCACTATCACCATCATAATCAATGCTAGATGGTAAGTCTAAATTTTTACTCGTTTCGTTTGGAATAGCAATCATCTCAATTACGGTATTTAAATATTCTTCATCAGGATTTTTTGTTTCCACTTCATTTGTAGTGCAACCTACTAACAACAAAATTAGTAACGATAAAAAAACTATTGTAAATTTTTTCTTCATAAAAGTACTCCTATTATCATATATTATTTGTAGTTAAATGTTCTAAGTTAAATTTCTTGACTATATTAATAAAATATAGTATAATGGTTCGGTATGGCTCTGTAGCCAAGCGGTAAGGCGTGGGACTGCAACTCCCTGATCACCAGTTCAAATCTGGTCGGAGCCTCCATACTAAATTTTGTCTTCGTTAAAGAAGGCTTTTTTTTATATATTTTTTTATATCGTCAGGTATTTTAGCAGTTATTTTTATTATTTTTCCCGTAAAAGGATGAATAAAATTAATTTCATGAGAATGCAGCAAATATCTTTTTTCCATGATATTACTACCATATAAAGTATCTCCCAATATAGGATGACCAATATAAGAAAGATGAACACGAATTTGGTGAGTACGACCTGTTTCAAGTAAGAGTCTTAAGATACTATAATTTTTACCTCTTTCTTCTACAACATAATTAGTAACAGCCGTTTTTCCAGTTTTTGAAACAGTCATTTTTCCATTTACATGTCTATCAGTACCAATTGGAAAAGAAATTTTACCTCTACTTGGCGATACATTGCCAGATACAACAGCTAAATAGTATCTTTTAATTTCGTTATTTTCAAGCATAGCTGTTAATTTGCTATGAGTAATAGCGTCTTTAGCAATCAAAATACACCCTGTAGTATTTCGATCAAGTCGATGGATTGGTCTCACCTTAAAGTCTTGCTTGGTAACTTTATAGTAATTACTTATCATATTTGCTAAACACTGCGTATTATTATCATCATAAATTATTACATCAGATGGTTTATCTAGAATCATAAAGTATTCATCTTCATATAGTATTGTTAAAGCCTTATTATATGGCTCATAAAAAGTTAAATTGTCATCTAAATTGGTTAAATCAATTGATATAGCATCATTTTCTTTTATAATTGTGTTAAAACTAGCTATTTCATGGTTTAAATATACATTTTTGTTACTAACTAAATTGTAGATTTTAGTTTTTCCCAAATTCAAGTTTTGTAAAAAAGATTTTACAGACTGATTACTATATGTCGCAGTTACTTTATAAACAAAATATCCCATTGCATACTCCTAAAAAAATAAGGCACACCACGTGTGCCTTTTATTATGATTTAACAATAGCGTCTGCTTTAGAGAAATTTACCACAACATCATCATATTTATTATCAAAATGCTGTAAAGCCATTAGTATTATCTCATTTGCCGCCGATGCACTTTCTTCTTCAGATACAACTAATATTTCAATTCCATTTTCACTAACATGAACAAAAGAATCACGGTATCCTAAGTTAATAACTTGAAGTTCTAATAATACTTCTTTTTCTGTTAAAGCGGAAATAGCTTTTTTTGAAGATAGAGCCTCTGCTTTAGCACTTATTGTAGCATTTTCGTCAGCTAAAATCGCATCGTATGAGGCTGTTAAAATACTACGTTCATTTCTAATAGCCTCACGCATAGCTGTTAATGACTCTAGTCTACCAGTATTTGCCGTTGGCGTAGTACTAGCAGGTTCATTATTTTCATTTTTAGCAGATATCGGTGCTTTAACATACCAAACAGCTAGCATCGTCACAATTGTTAAAAATATCAAAGCAAATTGGTTTTTCTTTATCACATTAATCCCTCCTACTTATCAATTAAATATATGACAGCACAGAGATTAATATTACCAAATAATTATTAAATTTTTATTTTTCTTCTTTTTTATAATCTGAAACAGATTTTGTATTTATTTCATAATTAACATTCTTGTTAACATTTAAAGATATTTCATCGCCTTGTTTTGAATTGTCATTTCTAGGGCGTTTTCTTGTTCCATTTATCACAATAACTGACATATAAAAATAAGCGGTCATTAAAATCATTCCCCAATAGGCAATACTGTAATAAGGTAAAACAATTGTAAATATCATCATGAGGATACTTGGCAAAATCATTGTTGAAACGCAAATAGCTAAGTATTCACGATATAAACGCAACTCACCAAATCTTCTTGTTAAAATCCAAATAACAAAGGTCCAAACAAATGGTAAAACGACGATAAAAATTATGCCGTAAATTCCATTTTGATATTTAATTTGGGAAACTGCTGATGATTTTTGAATATCAGCAAAAGTATTTGCGACATCTTTCCAAGAAGTTTCTGCATTAAAAGCACTAACGTCTTCTCCCATGTTCTTTAATTCATCATATTCAAGATACCCTGTTTTTGTACGATTCAAATTATTGTTAACAAAAATATCAACAATTTTTTGCGTTACTTTAGTTTTTTCTTCATCTTCAAACATTGACCATGATTGATCTAGATATAACTCAGGATTGCCATTTTTATTTTTTGCATATCCATGATTAAATATATAATAAACGCTTGAGTATGTAAATATTACCAAAATATCACGTGAAGTTTGTTCTCCTTTATCGTTATATGGTTTTTTATTAATAATATAATCCGTCAAAGGAAAAGCAATTTCAGCTGTTTCTTCTTTTACTTTGTTATTTTCTACTACTACGCGATTAGTTTCATATACTAATGTTATTGTCATCGGCAAATTATCAGCACAAACAAATGTTTTTTCGATAACATTACTAGAACCTTGAAACTTAATATCGCTAACAGCAGTATTATTTTTATTCATTTCAAGAGTAGGAAGCCCAGCTTTTTCATTTAACGTCTCATTATCAATCATTTCCTCAAAATACAAATATTTTTCAGGTTGTTTTTCAATAAATCTATGGCATGTTAAATTAGAAATAAAAGTACATGATACAAAAGATATTAGTATGATTAATAATACAATAAAAATATTCATATCACGATGAGCTAACATACGTTTTGGTAATATAAATGATAGAATAAAATTCCATACCTTTTTCATATATAATCCTCACTTTGTAATATAGTATATATTTTGATGGTCAAATCTAGTCAATAGATCATTTGAACCATCTATTATAATCTCGTGTCCTTGATCTAAAAAATAAGTCAAAAAATTTTTCAGAACTAAAACATCACTAGTAACAATTTTTTCTACTTCCTTATTATATAGATAAAGTCCATTAGCATTTTTAGTAAGAGATAAAAATTCAAAGTTTGTAAAAACCTTACTACTCAAGTAGTATTTTATTTCAAGTGCTTTTAATTTTTCAATTATTTTTAGCAATTCATCGACTGTTAAATTATTATTTAATAAGATAATGCCCCATTTGTCGCTGTATTTATTTTTTATTTTTTTCAAATATTCCCACATTTGACGTTTTGAAAGGGTTAAGGCGTCAATAAACATGAATGGCATCTCACAATTATCACTCAATAACAATTCAACAACACGTTTTTGGGAAATCATTTGCAGTTCAAGTAAATTATTTTGTTCAAATAACATTGATTCTGCAATATAAATTCTACCTTTAATTTCCCTAGTATGGCTATTCCAAATTAGCTTTTGTTCGATTTTCGTTATTTTTGATTGTGCGCGATCTTTTTTATAACTATATTCGTTCATTTTTTGACGATAGTACAAATAATGATCCTTAACAAAATACTGATCTTCATTTATTTCAAGATATTCTACTACTTTTAACAAATCAGCTTTAGAATTAATTTCAATTCCACTACGAAGATAGGTTAAAATGTAATTATCTTTAGTTTTCTTCATCTTTTCAAGAATTCTTTTATCAATTTTTTTGTTTATTAGATATAATAAACTTTTGTCGCTACATTTATATACAAGAAACTCATCATTTTCAATGTATTTTAATGCGTAATTTTCAATTGTTTGTAGTATTTCTTTAAAAGTAATATCTAAAAGACCAACATATCTGTAATATAGTATTGTAAAATCGTTATCAAAAGGATGTTTGGTGATGTTGTCGATTGCTAAAAGGGAACTATTTTCATTACTTTTTCCTTTTTCAAAAGTTAATACAACTCCATCATGCCAATCAACTTCTGTTTTTTTTGTGAATTGAAGATTCAATAGTCTTTCAAGTAAATCATCATAGGAGATACTTACTTCAAATTGGCCATTAAAATATTCGCTAAGTGTTTCCGACAAAAATACAGAATTATTTTTTCCAGAAACGAAACACCAGCAATTATGAAATTGTTTTTCAGCAAACTCCTTTAATTCATTAATAGCCTCATTTTTTTGACTAGTAACTAAATTCACATACAATTTATTACTGCATTTCTCAGATAATAAATTTATACTAGTCTCATTGTTTAAATAATATAAAACTATTGCTTTTAATTCTTCATTTATGACCGGAGAAATTACAATTGTTGAAAATTCCATATCAAATAAATGTTTTTTACTATATGGATCAAGATAATCTTTTTTTAATTCCTCACGTTTTATAATTTTATTATTTTCTAAGCTTAAAAAATCTTCGATAATGGTACCTTGCAAATCATCAAAACTAATGTTTTTTTGGAAAGTTCTTGTGTTTTTTAGAGTGTATAAATCAATTGCATCAATATTTCTATCTAGTTCCTTAAAATTTTCTGAACAATCATTAACAAATGTTACAACTGTCACTTGATAAAAACTTAATTGGTAATATTGACTTAAAAATTCCAAAAAAACATTGCGGTAAAAGGTACTCATAGATTCTCCTCAATTACATTTCAAGATTAATAGTTACTGGTCCATCGCATACTATTGGTAATTTCATATCTGCACCAAACATGCCTGGAAAAGTTGGAACATTGTATATTTCGTTTAATATTTCAATAAATTTTAAGTAAAGCATATTAGCAGTATCTGGTGGAGCTGCTTTTACAAATGATGGACGATTTCCAGATGAGGTATCGGCGTAAAGTGTAAACTGAGAAATTGCTAATATTTGACCATTAACATTTACTACCGATAAATTCATCTTCTTATTTTCATCTTCAAATATACGTAAATTAACAATTTTTTTAGCCATTTTTTGAACTTCTGCAATCGTATCAGATTGAGTAAAACCGATTAATAACAATAACCCTTTTTTTATACTGTTAATTTCTATTCCATCAACAATACAAGATGCTTCTTTTACTCTTTGGACAACTACCCGCATTATTTAAAATACCTTTCTATATCATAAATTTCACTTATTTTTCCTAAAAGCAAAATAACATGATTAAGTTCATCAATATTCTTAACTTTAAGTTTAAATTTTGTGATGTTTTGCCCACTTTTATCTTTAGTTGATGTTACTGAAGTAATTGTAACTTTTGTCGCATTTACCGCATTTATCATTTCAGCAACTAAATTTCGTTTATCAATGGCGTGAATCTTTAAAGTTGTATCATATTCATAACCAGAAAAATCTTTTTTCCAATTAACCTCTATATAACGTTCGCTTTCATCATTTAGCATATTGGGACATCCCTCACGATGAACAATAATCCCATATCCTTTGCTGATATAGCCATATATTTTATCACCATAAACAGGTTGACAGCAATTTGCCAGTTTAATATGAGGTTTATCAAGCCCTTCTACAATCACTCCATAAGCATTATTTTTAGCGTGTGAAACTCGCCGATAAGCATTTTCTTCACTATATTGTTCTAACATCTGTTCATCATCAAATTTTATATCATTGATGCCTAAAATTCTATTAAGAACTACTTGTGGTGAATAGTTAGAGCATCCAATTTCATAATACAAATCTTCTAAAGAACTAATATTATTACGTTCAAAAAGCTCTTTTACTTTTTTATCATCCAATTGGCTAACATTATAACCAAACTGTTTTGCATATTTTTCAAATTCGTTTTGACCTCTCAATACAAATTCATCACGTTTTTGCTTATTAATGAAAGCTTTGATTTTGTGACGTGCATGAGATGTTTTGGCGTGTTTTAACCAATCTTTTGTAGGGCCTGAAATATTTTTATTAGTTTTAATCTCTACGACATCACCAGTTTTTAATTTATAACTTAGTGGAACTATTTTGCCATTTACAATTGCTCCGACTGTCGTATCGCCTACGCGTGAATGTATTCTATAAGCAAAATCTAAAGGCATAGAACCAGCAGGTAGGTCAATAACATCACCCTTTGGTGTAAAAACATAAACATTGGCATCAAATATGTCTTCTATAATGTTGTCTAATGGGTCCTTGTCAGAACTCATTTCAACATAAGATGACAAATCTTTATACCATTTTAGTTTCTTACTAATTTCAATTTGCTCTTTTTCTGGTACATATTCTGCACCCTCTTTATATGCCCAATGTGCTGCAACACCATATTCAGCAATTGTATCCATCTCGTAAGTTCTTATTTGAATTTCAAATATTTTTCCATTTGGTCCTACAACGGTAGTATGAAGAGACTGATACATGTTCGATTTTGGAACGGCTATATAATCCTTAAAACGTCGTGGTAGTGGGGTCCATTCACCATGAATAAGTCCCAAAACTTGATAACATTCCTCAATGCTATTTACAATAACTCGTAGAGCTAATAAATCGTAAATATCATCCATAGTTTTATTTTTAGATACAATTTTCTTGTAAATACTATAGATGTTTTTAATACGGCCTCTAATGTCATAGTTTTTAATGCTATGTGAATCAAGCATTTTTTTAATTAGCTCAATCATCATTGCAATATCATCTTCACGTTCACTTTTTCTTTCAACTATAGCAGCAGCAATTTCATCATATTCGGTTTTGGAAAGATATTTTAAACTGAGATCTTCTAGTTCTGCTTTTATGCGATACATACCAAGGCGATGAGCCAATGGAGCATACAAATCTAGCGTTTCTTTAGCTATTCGCATTTGTTTTTCTTGATCGTTATGATATTGAAGCGTACGCATATTATGAAGTCTATCGACTAACTTAACTAAAACTACTCTTATATCTTTTGACATGGCCAAAAGTATTTTTTGATGATCATGAGCTAAAGCCTTGTCTTTAGTCATGTATTTTAATTTACTAATTTTCGTGACACCATCTACTATAGAAGAAACATCTTTACCGAGGAGTTCGGCCATTTTTTCTTCTGTCATATCAGTATCTTCGATGACATCATGGACCAAACCAGCAGCTATTGTCGAAGGTCCTGTATGAAGTTGTGCTAAAATATAAGCTACTTCAATGGGATGTTGAACATATGGTTCGCCAGATTTTCTAAATTGCCCTTTATGGCATTCATCGGCGATATCATAAGCTTTTTTTATTAAAGCAAGACTCTCAGGATTATTAATATAGGTTTGAGCAACATCTAAAACATCTTTTATTGTCTTTGCTTTTTCTGCTTGATCATCTTTTTTAAACTCATCGATAGTTTGTACTTTTTCAGACATTACTCACACCTCCTTTTTAGTTTAGTATTTTATTAAAGTAAAAATGTCATAGCCTGATAGTAATTCTCTTCCTTTCAATGGTAACAATTCTACTAAAAAGGCTAAGCCTACAACAATGCCACCTAATGATTCTACTAGTTTTATAGCAGCTTTCATCGTTCCGCCTGTAGCGAGTAAATCGTCAATAATAACTACTTTTTGCCCTGGTTTAATGGCATCTTTATGCATACATAGTGTATTATGACCATATTCTAAATCATAAGTTTCAGAAATAACTTCACGTGGCAATTTATTAGGTTTGCGAATAGGGACAAAACCAATTCCAAGTTCAGAAGCTGCAGGACAGCCAAAAATAAAACCTCTCGATTCTGGTCCAGCAATTAATTGTGCTCCTTTCCCCTTACAGAAACTAATAATTTCATCACAAGCCGATTTAAACACCTTCCCATCAGCCATTAATGGTGTTATATCTCTAAACAAGATACCATCAATAGGGAAATTTGGAACTTCAGCGATATAATCTTTATAATTTATCATAATTACACTCCTAATTTAATTATTATAGTTTTTACTACTTATCTATTATATCATTTTTTTATTCTTTCTTAAACTATTTTGCAAAAAAATAAAAAAGAATCAATATTCACGATTCATATATTTCATTTAAATACTTATTGATTCTTTTATTTATATTATTTATGGTTTACGCATAAAATAAAGGGAGGTAAATTTATGACAAAAACATCACAAGGAATAAGAAATTCTTTTTTTTACAATACTTTAATAGTTATATCTAGTGGATTTATCATTAAATTACTAGGTTTACTAAACAAAATAGTTATAACTCGTTTATTAGGAACAGCAGGAATGAGTCTATATATAATGAGTTTTCCTACCATTTTGCTTTTTATCAATATATCAAGTTTCAGTTTAAACATTACTATCAGCAAGTTAGTAGCCGAAAGTTTACAACACCATTTCCTATCCCCCAAAAGATTAATTAAAGAAGCTATAAAGCTTTCAATTTTTATGTCTATAATCACTATTTTAGTATTATTTTTGATAATTAAACCACTTACCACAAACTGGCTTAACAATCCAGATCTATTTTTTCCAATACTATCAACAATAATTTTAATTCCTCTTGTTGGTATAAGCGATACTTTAAAGGGATATTTTAATGGTTTGAAAAAAATGACAATCCCTGCAACAGCTGGTTTTATTGAACAACTTACAAGAATTATATTTTCAATCTTATTCATAGTTATTTTTAAAGACTATAATATTGTATTTGTCACAACTCTTGTTTTAGTTACACTATCCATAGGTGAACTTTGTTCTATTATCTATTTAACAATTAAATTAAAAAAATATAAACCTCTCAATATAATAAATACGACAGGAGAAAAAAGAAGTATCTTAAAGGTCGCAGTACCTAATACTTTTACTAGGCTTATTGGAAGTATAACTTATTTCTTTGAACCCATCATCTATACATCTGTTCTTCTTTTCATAGGATTTAAAAAGGAAAGTATTCAAACAGAATACACAATCATAAATGCCTACGCTATTCCATTACTCACTACTGCTTCTTTCTTATCAATAGGTATTGCGACAACATTAATACCTCATATAGCCGAAAATTATGTCTTAAAAAAGATGGACAGCATAGCCTATTATGTTCATAAGACCCTTGTTTTCGCAATCGTTCCCGGTCTCTTAATTGCTATACTACTATTTTTATACCCTGCTGAATTCATGAATTTAATATACAACACATCTAAGGGCGTTAGTTATATAAGACCTTTTGTATTTTTGTTTAGTTTATATTATATTCAAGCTCCAATAGTTGCGATTCTTCAAGCTATCGGTAAATCAAAGCTAATTTTTTGGTGTTCTACTATCATTAATTTACTCCGTTTAGTGCTTATTGCAGGCCTATCATTTATCCCAAAAATAGGAATTACCAGTATTTTTTACGCGATAACAGCTACTGCTATCATATCTACAATCATTGTTTTTTTGTTTTTAGTAAAATACCTAAAATACAAACCAGATTTTTCTAATATTTTAAATATCATTCTACTTTTCTTAATTACCTTTGGTATAGGCATTCTTATTAAACGAATAATTCCTATAAATTTCATTTTTAATTCCTTAATAATTGCAGTTTTATTTGCTTCGCTTACTATATATCTTAAGCTTTTGGACATCAAGAGTTTACATATAAATAGTAAACATTAATCTATTACTTGTCAGTTCCATGAAAAACATATTCAAGGCTACCGTTTTTTAAAAAAGCACAATCAATGTTTTTAATTTCTTCTTTTGTTATATCTTTTATCATATTTGCAAATTCCTTTTCCGTAAGACCAGATAAGGATACATTCTTTTTTTCTATCTTTCCACTTACGATAAGAGGCAAAGGAAAATAATTATTTTTATTATCATTATATTTAATAATTGATAATTTTCCATTATTTTCAAGAATTGCATATTCCACTTCTGATAAATTAGACACATCTTTATCGCGTAGTTGTGACAATAAATCTTCCATATTATAACATTGTTTTTTCATTTCTTTATATTCTAATTTTCCTCTATTAATTATTAATGATTCTTTACCATCTAATAAAGTTCTTATTGATTTCGACTTTAAAGTTATAAAAGCCAAGATTTTTTGAATTATTGTTAGAGAAATAATAGGAACTAAAACATACCAAACTGAAGCATCGAAATTTTCAATACCTATTACCATTATATCAGCTATTGATAGCAAAATTAATAAATCGAATAAACTTAATTGACCGATTTCTCTTTTTCCCATTATTTTAAGCATCACTATCAAAACAATATAACCAAGAATTGTACGTAAAGTTATTAATAATATATCATTCATAGTATATTTGCTACCTCCTACTCATATAATTTAATGGTGAAATATATGAAAATAATTATTAAAAAAATTAAAGAATTATTATTATCTCTTATTATTTTTATCCCCATCGTGGTAATTTATACTTTATTAGCATATTTCCAAAAAATAAACATTAACAATTCTTCTTTTACTTTATCAACTTATTTAATTATGCTTGGCTATTTTCTTATTGTAGGTTTGCTGACAGGTTTGATTGAAAAACGTAAAGGAATTATAAATGGGCTAATAAATGGGGCAATAATAATACTCATTGGATTTTTATTGGCAATTATAACGCATGCAAGTTTTTCAATTATGAGTTTTGTTAAATACGCATCTTACTTATTAATATGTATAATAGGATCCATAATTGGCGTTAACTTGAGTATTTCTATTTTCAAGTATCGTGTGCGAAAAATGCATAAAAGTAAATAAATAAAAAATTGAGTTCTTTTGTAGAACTCAATTTTTATTTTCTTTTTAATTATTGCTTATTTTAGTTTTCTTCTTTTCTCTAAAGTTTTAAAATCAATATCTAAAGCTTTATAAGCTGTTGTAGTTGCAGGAACAAAGATATACGCAAAACCATATTTTGCAAAACTTCTAATATTCGGTACGGTTATATTTTTGTTATCCAAGGCAAGAATTTTTCCTTTTTGATTCATTTCAAGCGCTTCTTCAATCATTGCATTAGAAAAATTACATAAAATTATTCCTAAACATCCTGTTAAACTGGCTTCATAAAACTCGTCCTCATCCTCTACTTCGATCCAGTAAGGGACATTAGCACGATTCTTAGCTTCATACATGGTTGCCGCATCCGTAATAGAACCAACAGCAGCAATATGTTCACATGTAATTATTCTTTTATCGTCAATATATCTTGAAAACATTTCGCCACCACCATTTTGAACAGCTTCATTTTCGAGTTCTCTATATCCTGGTGTGGTTGAACGTTTCAAAACAACTTTAGTTGTATAGCCAGATAATTCAAGTACATACTTATTGATACTAGATGAAATTCCTGATAAACGTTCCATAAAGTTCTGTGCTATTCGATATGATTTTATTACATCTCCTGCTTTTCCTCTTATCGTAACAATAACATCACCACGATTAACATGTTTGCCATCTTCTTTGACTATGTTGTATCTTATACTAGGAGCAATTTTTTTAAGAATGCTCATTGCTAGTGTCACCCCTGAAACTACGCCCGTTGCTTTAGCGATAAAACTACCCGTAATTTCAGATTTTGGTGATATTAAATGCTTTACTAAATAATCTGAGGCAGCGTGATCTTCTTGAACATATAATTCAATTTGCTCATCAGTCACTTTCATTGCCATCCCTCAAACAAAGCACAAAATATTAATATTATCGAAGTAATTAATAGTATTAATAAAACGAGTAGTATTATTTTCAAAATAGAAATAGGATATTTTCCAACAACCTTTCCTGTTTCTCCATTAACACAAAAATTATATTGTTTACGATTAAACATAAATAGACATATCCATACAGGTATTAAAACATACTTATATTTGATTTTGTCAAAAGTTACATCTAAATCAATATAATCGACAACATCATAAGAATAGCCACTAAGTATAGCATTTTTTATACGTTCTTTTCCAATAACTTTTGCTTTTTCCCACCCTTCTTCACGTGTCAAATCGTAGTGCTCAGCGTAGAAGCCAGCTAAATAACGACTATCGTAAAGATAAGAATCATTAGTATTGTAAGGAGATAACTTATCAATTTCTTTTTGAGCAATTTTCTTTCCTGATGAAATTAGTATGTCATCCAAACTTTGCTGATGTACTCCTGAAATACTAAACCATCTTATACGAACTTCTGTACGACGATTTTTTCCAGAGCCAACTACCACGGTATAGCGTTTTCCTAAACGACCTTTATATTTTGTAAAAGTCTCTGTATCGTAAGTCCAAGAAGGTTCGTATACACCATTAAGAAGAGGATTAGGCAATTCTTTTTTTACCTTTCTAGGAGCAAAAAAACGTTTTTTCAACCATACCTGGTAATTACTTATGGCTTGTTTTGATGATACCTTAAATGGTATAACCCGATTAGGTCTAGCTCCAACTATATCGTTTGTATCAACTACTGCAGCTGAACCACAAAAGGGACACAAATTGGTAATTGCGGCAGCATCAATAACATTATTAGCACCGCAATTTTGACATCTCACCACTTTTGCTTCTTTTTCCCAAGAACTATCTTCGGCATCATTTAAATCAAACTCTTCTTGAGATGTTTCACCCTCAAGTTTTAATTTATAATCACAATAATCACAACTCATTGTTGAAGTTTCAGAATCATATGTTAAATTAGCACCACAACCTGGGCACTTATATACTTTATTATTGACCTTTTCAGTCACTTCATGAGTTTCCATAAAAATCTCCTACTCTGCTTTATGTCCACATTCACTACAAAACTTAGCATTATCTCCTAATTTCGCTCCGCAAGCGCTGCAGAATTTTGAAACTGGCATTTTTGTACCACATTCGCTACAGAATTTGGCTCCTTTTTGAACTGTTGCGCCACAATTAGGACACTTTGAAAAAGTCGTAGTATCTTCTTTTTTATCGGCAGGTGCATCTTTAGCATTACTCATAGCTTGCCCCATCATTTGTCCCAATGACATACCTGCACCGATACCAATACCAGCTCCTGCTAAACCATTACCTTGATTATTAGCTGCATCACGCATAGCACCTGCAGCTTCATAAGTAACGTATGTACCCATTTTATCACCAATTACACCCATTGAAGTACGTTTGTCAAGTACTTTTTCAACTTCTTCTGGTAATGAGATATTTTCAACATACATAGCAGTTATTTCTAAACCCATAGCCGCAAAATCGTCAGCTAAGTCTTTCTTTAGAATTTCTGCTAATTCATTATATTTTGATGCTAAATCAAGAACAGGGATTCCTGCTTCTCCTAATGCATCGCTAAATCCTGTAACAAATACTGTTTTTAAATGTTCTTTAAGAGAAGAAACTACATAACTTCCATTAGTTCCAGATACTTGTCTTATGAATTTAGGAGCTTCAACCACTTTAAAAGCATATTTACCAAACGCTTGAATACGCACAGGGCCAAATTCCTTATCACGCATTATAACAGGATTACTAGTTCCCCATTTTTGATTGATAAATTGTTTTGTATTAACATAGTATACATCACATTTAAAAGGCGAATCAAAACCCCATGGTAATGACATTATTTTTGTTAAAATAGGAATATTTTTAGTTTCAAGATTATGACGACCTGGACCAAAAACATCGGCTATTTCGCCTTCTTTTACTAAAAGTGCTACTTGTGATTCGCCAACTATCAATTGGCATCCATACATTATTTCATCACGATCATCCATTGGATAACGATATACGATTGTTTCCAATGACTCATCGTTCCATTTAATAACCTTTAATAATTGTCTTCTTAATTTCATATTAAACTTCCTTTCATTTATACTGCATAGTTGCATATACAGCTTTTTTCCAACCTTTAATTTTTTTATTACGCCATGCATCATCTTCATCCGCAACAAATACTTGTTCAACTTGATGCATATTTTTGATTTCATCAAGACTAGTATATACACCCAAAGCGAGTCCTGCAAGATACATTGCTCCTAAAGCGGTTGTTTCATGACACATTGGTCTTATAAGTTTTGTATTCATTATATCAGCTTGAAACTGCATTAAATAATTATTTACAGAAGCACCACCATCAACACCTAAATACTGAATAGGACTAGCGGCCTCTTCTTGCATAACTTCCATAACATCACATGCCTGATAAGCGATAGCTTCCAATGCGGCAACTGTTATATGTTCTTTTGTAGAAGCTCTTGTAATTCCAAATATAGCTCCCCTAGCATCATTATCCCAATATGGTGTACCAAGTCCCACAAAGGCAGGCACTAAGTATACACCATTACTGCCATCAGTTCTAATCATTTTTTCACAATCACTAGATTTTTCAAAAAAATCTAAGCCATCGCGCAGCCATTGAATAGCAGAACCAGCGACAAATACTGAACCTTCTAAAGCATATTCAACTTTTCCTTTTATTTTCCAAGCTACTGTTGATAACAAACCTTTTTTTGATAAAATTAATTGATTTTTTGTATTCATCAAAATAAAGCATCCCGTCCCATAGGTACTTTTTGTATCACCTTTTTCAAAACAACATTGTCCAAATAACGAAGCTTGTTGGTCACCAACAATTGCAGCTATAGGAATTTCATAACCTTTAAAATAAATAGAGTAAGCATTAATGCCTGAAGTATCAACAACTTTTGGAAGTATGTTCTTAGGGATATCAAATTTTGTTAAAAGTTCATCATCCCACGCCACATTATTTATATTAAACAAAAGTGTGCGCGAAGCATTTGAAACATCGGTAATGTGATATTTTTGATTTGAGAGTTTCCATACTAAGTAACTATCTATTGTTCCAAATAACAATTCTCCATTTAATGCTTTTTCGTAGGCGCCCTTTACATTTTTCAAAAGCCAAACTATTTTACTTGCAGAAAAATATGGGTTAATTAGTAGGCCCGTTTTCTGAAATACTAGCTCTTCTATTCCTTCTTTTTTCCATTTTTCACAAATTGACTGTGATTGCCGTGATTGCCAACATATCGCATTATGAATCGGTATCCCTGTTTTTTTATCCCAAATAATGGTAGTTTCTCTTTGATTAGTAATACCTATTCCTTTGATATCTTCCCATGATAAATTTGCATTTTTAAGAGAGCCAACCATTGTTTGAACGACAGTTTCAAAAATCTCTTCAGGATTATGTTCAACCCAACCACTTTTGCGGCATATTTGTGAAAATTCCATCTGTGATAAACCCACAATTTTACCATTTTGATCAAAAATTATACTTCTAGTACTCGTAGTACCTTGATCAATAGTCAAAATATATTTTTTATTCATTTTAATTTCTATTCATCTTTCGATTGAGCATTTTTAATTGCTTGTAATGAATCCCTAATTTCTTGTAATAATTTAATATCTTCAGGAATAACAGGTTCAGCTGGTGCGGCAGGCACAACCTCTAAAGCTTTTTCTTCTTCGGCTTTCTTTTTAGCTTCGATGCTTTTAGCGACAGCCTCAGCCTTATTGTGAACCATATTGATGATTTTAACAATTGTAAAAATGACCAATGCTATTAATAAAAAATTAATAATAGCTTGAATAAAATTTCCATATGTTATATACGCACGATATAATTGTCCTCCGGCTTTAACAAAAGCGCCATTAGAACTTGTAAAGTCTTCTGTAGCAGTTCCCGCTTTTATTATACCTATATACATTTTTTCAAAGCCATCTTTTGAAATAAGTGAAATAATTGGCATTAAAAGATCTTTTACAAGAGAATTTACTATCGCAGTAAAAGAACTACCCATAATGACACCGACAGCCAAATCAACGACACTTCCTCGAGATATGAATTCTTTGAATTCTACTAAAATATTTTTTCTTTTTTTACTAAATTCTTCTCCTAATAATACTTTTTTTACTTTTCTCATGATGTCCTCCATATTTCTAACAATTATTATAACACAACTACTTATTTTTTTCAATTAATTTCTATGACGGTTTGTCAATCATCGTGCACAAAATTGT
>ULNH01001794.1_pt1 | contig 30090 bp, 25 predicted proteins | sample 1951871 | NCBI WGS metagenome assembly ULNH01 (sample SAMEA4835572, study PRJEB28245) | human gut metagenome | biome: gut microbiome; material: fecal sample | place: Denmark | collected 2008 | reverse complement strand
CAATTTTGTGCACGATGATTGACAAACCGTCATATGTTATTTTTCTTTAAAAGCTTTTAAAGCTACTTCTTTTAAATAAACACCACTATTATGTTTTTCATATGATGTGAAGAAACCATTGTAATATACTTTGTTGTAAACGTAATCTATTATTCCTACATTATAAATTCTGTTATTCATAACATTAGATAATTGACTAGTTGCAAGATAATCTCCAGCATATGTTATGAAATTCTTTAGAGCACTGCCGGGCATCCTTATAATGTAAAACTCATTATCAAAAGGCATTGCTTCATAAATATCTTCAATTAAAAGTGGTCCTTTATTAAAAGTTGTTCTAATAGCACCAGTATTTATTATTGCGATATCAACAGGTAAATCTTCTTTAACTTGTGTAAGAACAATTTTAGCAATTTCACTTTTGGACATTTTATTATTCAAATTGTTTATTACTACTTCTCCTTCGAAAATTTTACTTTGATATTTGTCATATATTTTCATAATTTTTTCATCACTGTCATAGTCTGATGGATAAAGATGCGTAATTGTCGGAGTTGAAGCAATTTTAGCTGTGTCATCAATAAGAAAGTTTATATTTCCAATTGAGTAATTTTTAGTATTTGACTGAATAACAGGAAGCTTAATACTATCATTTCCTAAATAAGTATTTATCTTTTGGTGAGTATGTCCCGTAATTAAAGCATCTATTTTATAATTTCCTTTAAGTGCTGCGATGGCACTATTATAAGATTCTTCGTAATCATGAATAGATGCAATTACGATATCGCAATCTTTAATATTTCTCAATTCATAGGCATATTTCTTAGTGTTTTCTAAAGGATCTGTAAAAACATAATCATCAACATATTCAGTATTAATAGAACTTTCTAGTTTGCCAATTAAGCCAATTATTCCGATAGTTAAGTTACCAATTTTTTTAATTATGTAAGGCTCTGTCCAATTAAGCCTTTCCGAAGTGGATTTTTTTAAAATGTTGGCAGCTAGAAAGGGAAAATCTGCTTCACCATTAGTCAAATCACCATCCTTGAACCGGGCAATTTCTTCTATTCCCCAATCAAATTCATGATTACCTATAACAAAGGCATCTATGCTCATCTCGTTTAACACTTCTACCATAGCGCGCCCCTTCGTTTCATTGGAAAGATATGTTCCTTGAAACATATCGCCATTAGCTATTTTTAAAAGCGTTTTTTGATCATAATTTTCATTACATATTGTAGCAACTTTATCCATACCACTATATTTACTATTTGTAAAAATTGCTCCATGAGTATCATTGAAAGCTATTACATTTAATTCATTAACTTTGAAATTGTTATATAAAGTGTAAATAAGAGGTATGCTGAAAGGACTATTACAAATTGTATCTTCAGCGATTGCTTTAACTGTTATTTGATATTTTCCATCAGGAAAGTTGTTAGCGCTTAAATCAATTGACCACTGGGTTTCTGTGGTTTCACAATAGAAATTGTCATTAATAAAAATTTCATATGATGTAGCCCCTTGAACCGATGACCATTTAACTACATCATCATTTAGAGAAATATATGGTCTTGGTAGAAGTTTTTTTATTTCGCCACCGCCATTAGGAGTTGAAATTCCACAGCCGCTAAGCAAAATAATATTTATTATTATTAGAAAAAATGTAAATAGTTTTTTTATTTTCATAATTTTACCTCAAGTTATTATAACAAATAACTTCATTTTTTGCAAGAAAGTATTCTCATTTAAAGCGTTTGAAAAATTAAAATAAGATATTTATCCATTTCACTCGCTCAAAATTAAGATAAAAAGGCTCATGTGAATATCACATGGCCTTATTATTTAATGTCTATTTTTTGAAGATATTTTTAAAGTCTTTTTTTAACTCGTTTAAAACAGACTTTGCAGTTTTTTTGCGAGGGTATTTTATGTTAGCATGAGCTGCAGCTAAACGTGCAATTGGTACACGGTAAGGTGAGCAAGAAACATAATCTAAACCAATTTGATGACAGAATTCGATAGATGAAGGATCTCCACCATGTTCGCCACAGATACCTAAATGGATATCTTCACCGCGAACTTCACGACCTGCTTCTGCAGCCATTTTCATTAGTTTACCAACACCATTTCGATCAATGTGTGCAAATGGATCATTTTCAAATACTTTCTTGTTGTAGTAGTCTTCTAAGAATTTACCAGCATCGTCTCTACTGAAACCAAAAGTCATTTGTGTTAAGTCGTTAGTTCCAAAACTGAAGAATTCAGCTTCTTTAGCAATTTCACCAGCTGTTAAAGCTGCACGTGGAACTTCAATCATTGTACCTACTTTATAGTCTAATTTAAAGTTCTTTTCTGCCATAACTTTTTCAGCTGTTGCTGCTACTACTTCTTTAACATATTTTAATTCTTTTACATCACCAACAAGTGGAATCATAATTTCAGGAGTAATCTTAGTTCCTAAATTCTTTTGACTTACTTCAATTGCAGCTTCCATAACGGCTCTTGTTTGCATTTCGGCAATTTCAGGGTATGTTACAGAAAGACGGCAACCACGATGACCAAGCATAGGGTTAAATTCATGTAATGATTCAACAGTTGCTTTCAATTTTTCAAAAGTAATGTTCATTTCATTAGCAAGTTCTCTAATGTCTTCATCACTATGAGGTAAGAATTCATGTAGAGGTGGGTCTAAGTAACGAATTGTAACAGGACGTGGGCCCATAACTTCATAAATTCCGATGAAATCTTGACGTTGCATTGGTAAGATTTTTGCTAATGCTTTACGTCTATCTGCTTCATTATCAGCAACGATCATTTCACGAACTGCCATAATACGATCTGCTTCGAAGAACATATGTTCTGTACGGCAAAGACCAACGCCTTCTGCGCCGAAACTTACTGCCACTTTAGCATCACGTGGGTTGTCGGCATTTGTTCTAATTTGTAATGCACGATTTTCATCAGCCCATTGCATCAATGTCGCAAAGTCACCTGATACAGATGCATCAACAGTAGGGATTTTTTCACCATAAACATATCCTGTTGAACCATCGATAGAAATCCAATCAAGTTCGTTGTATTTAACGTCATTTACTGTAAAGTATTTTTCTTCTTCTTTAACTAAAACTTCACCAGCACCGGCAACACAGCATGTACCCATGCCACGTGCAACAACGGCTGCATGGCTTGTCATACCACCACGAGCAGTTAAAATACCTTGGCAAGCTATCATACCTTCGATGTCTTCTGGACTAGTTTCAAGACGAACTAGGATTAATTTAGCATTTTTATCTGCTGCTTTTAATTCTTTTGCGCGTTCAGCTGTGAAAACAACTTGACCACAAGCAGCACCTGGAGATGCGTTAAGACCTTTAGTAATTGGCTTAGCTGCTTTAAGAGCTTTTAAGTCAAAGCCAGGGTGTAGTAATGCATCAAGAGATTTTGGTTCAACCATAAGAATTGCATCTTGTTTTGAAATTAAACCTTCATTAACCATATCGATAGCAATTTTTAAAGCTGCTTGAGCTGTTCTCTTACCATTTCTTGTTTGTAACATGAATAATTTACCACGTTCAATTGTAAATTCCATGTCTTGCATATCATGGTAGTGTTTTTCAAGAGTTTCAGAAACCTTTTTAAATTGATCGTATAATTCTTTATTGTCTTGTTCTAGGTGGGCAATAGGGAAAGGAGTTCTGATACCTGCTACTACGTCTTCACCTTGAGCATTAAATAAGTATTCACCATATAAAACTTTTTCACCAGTAGATGGGTTACGTGAGAAAGCAACACCTGTACCAGAGTCATCGCCCATGTTACCAAATACCATTGATTGAACGTTAACAGCAGTACCCCATTCATAAGGTATATTGTTAAGACGACGATAAACGTTAGCACGTGGATTATCCCATGATCTAAAAACTGCTTTTACAGCTTCTAGTAATTGAACATTAGGATCTTGTGGGAATTCTTCACCTTTAAGTTCAGCGTAACGAACTTTGAATTTTGCAACTAATTCTTTTAAATCATTTGCATCAAGATCTGTATCTTGAACAACGCCTTTTTCTTCTTTACGAGCTTCAAGCAAAGCTTCGAAATTAGCTTTATCGATTTCCATTACGACGTCTGCAAACATTTGGATGAAACGGCGATAAGAATCGTATGCAAAACGAGGGTTATTAGTTAATTTTGCTAATCCTTCAACAGATACATCATTTAAACCTAAGTTTAAAATTGTATCCATCATACCTGGCATTGATGCTCTTGCACCACTACGAACAGATACTAATAGCGGATTGCTGCTGTCGCCAAATTTTTTACCATACATATTTTCAATAGTATGTAGAGCAGCATAAATTTGGTCAACAACTTCTTTAGAAAGTGTGCGACCATCATCATAATACTTTGTGCACGCTTCAGTTGTTACAGTAAAGCCTTGAGGAACAGGTAAACCAATTGATGTCATTTCGGCTAAGTTAGCGCCTTTACCACCAAGTAATTCACGCATTTTCGCATTACCTTCACTGAACAAATAAACATATTTACTCATAATTTTCTCCTTTTGATAATTTTGGTTTAAAACCTACGGGTGTAATTATATCACAATGAACATTTTTTTGCAAATAAAAAGAAAGAGAACAAAAAGTTCCCTTTCTTGAAAAGTTTTATTGTGAAACTTTTTCTAGCATATCTAATATATTCTTTTTACTACGATAGCCAATTGCACTATCAACTATTTGACCTTTTTTAAATATAAGAATAGTTGGAATACTTGATATATGATATTTATTTGCTAGTTCAACTTCGTCATCAACATCTACTTTTATGATGGTAATTTCATCTTTTTTTGCTTCTGCTACTTCTTCTAATACTGGTGACAACATTTTACAAGGTCCACACCATGTTGCAAAGAAATCAACTATGACAATGTCTGTTTCATTAATTACTTTGTTAAATTCTTCTTTATTTACAACTTTCATCATAATCACCTCAGTTTATTTTATCACATTTTTTAAGTTTTAAACATTTAAATGCATAATTATTACTTTAGTGTTGTAAATGAAATATTTTTTTCAAATACAAAATATTTCGATTTTTTCTTAGTTGTAATGTTTTATAAGATAAAACGGCTAGTATTATCATTATCCCATATGATTGATAAATAAAAGCTATTATAAAAAGTGCGGCTATTAAAAGCATTGAAACTAGCGAAAGTAAATCGTTTAAATATTCTTCTTCATAAATACAATTTAAAAAATGTCTAATAAGTTGAAACCCATCCAAAGGATAAATTGGCAAACAATTAAAAAGTGCTAAAATTATGTTTATTTTCATGAGGTCTTTCGTTATAACTCCAGGAATATAAATAGTTATTAAGACAATTAAAATATTAACAATTATTCCTCCAAGGGAAATTAATACTTTTTTTAATAATGATAATTTATAGTAATCACTAACATTAATAAATATACCTATGCCCGTTATCGATACACTACTTATTTTTGCTTTAAATAACCTTATTAGAAATAAATGACCTAATTCATGAAAGAACAAAGAAATTAATAAAATGAGGGATCTTTTAAAAAATCCCCCAAATAAACATAAGACTATCAGTAATAAAAATGATGGAGAAATACTAACTTTATTTAGTTCATTCACTTTCAATTTCATATAAACTAAAATGCTTATTTCCTTTAGATATTTCAATCTTAAATTGATATTTACCATTTTTATACGGCGCAGCACCAATTATTTCGTTTGTTTCGAGATATTTATACAAATAATGATCAATACTTTCTAAACCAATATAAGTGTACAAGATATCATCTTTTCCTTTGATAGTTACATTATAAAGTCCATTTGTTTTTTTGATCTTCACTATTATGCCACTTTCAAAATTATTAACTCCATTGTAATTTTCATTAGTAATAATATTTACGCCATCGATATATTCAATTGTCTCATATAAAGTTAAATTCGCAGCAGGGACTACAGTAGAGTCTTTAAATTTTCCTACTAATTTATCTGTTATTTTAACGATGTTCGCATGATTTAAAACTGATTCTTTTAAGTCTAGTTTTGTATACTTGCTGAATAGAATTACCGCTAAAAGAACGAAGGAACTAAGAAAAATTCTAAAGAAAAGTTTATCGAAATACGAATGTTTCGCTTTTTCGCTTGTAAAAGCAGGTGTTTTCTTTTTTAAAAAATGTGTCTTTTTTCGATTTTTAAAAAACTTACGCTTGTACTTTTTCTCCATCATATCACCAATAAATTATATGCTTAATTAGTACTTATTATTAATAATTTTATTATGAAACAAATACTATTTAGCAAATAAATTGGTTTTTTCACGCATACTATAATAATTATTTCCGACAATGATATGATCTAATACAATAAATCCTAAATACTCTGCCTGTTTTATGAGACGTTTTGTGGCGATGATGTCGTTTGAGCTAGGCTCAGTGTTCCCACTTGGATGATTATGACAAAGAATGATGGCAGACGCCGCAAGTTTATATGCCCATCTGAAAATAGTTTTTTCATCGATTAAAGTATTGTTAATTGTACCGATGGAAATAAGTTCTTTTCTTAAAAGGTGTCCTTTTGTATTTAAATAGAAGGCATATAGATGTTCTTGTTTCAAATTAGATATTTCATTTTTTAAACTGTTGTAGATATCTTCAGGGGAAATTATGGCATTATTTGTTAAACGTGTACTATTAACTCTTTTTCCTATTTCCAAAGCGGCCATTATAGATGTGGCTTTACTAATGCCAATGCCTTTTATTTTTAATAATTCTGTCAAAGTTATATCTGCTATTTCATCAAAACTATTAAAATGACTTAATATTTCATTTGCTAAAGATAAAACATCCTTTTGATGGCTCCCTGTCCTTAAAACTATTGCAAGTAATTCTGCATCTGAGAGATCCTTAATATTGCTTTTTGCACGTTCGCGTGGTCTGTTCCATATAGGAGTTTCTTTAAAATCCATTTTCCCCTCTTTTAGGGTAATTTTATTTCAACAATGGTCTAATTTCACTAATAAAGTATAAACTTCCTATAAAAAGATTAAAAGATAAAGGATTCTGTTTCACATATTCTACCGCATCATTAACATTATTAATTATTTTTTTATTGGAATGCGAACATAAACGATTTAGTTCTTCAATTTCGCTATGTCTTTTGTATGTGAAAGCAGTTAAAATAATTTCATCAAAATATGGTTCAATAAGAGAAAGCATCATTTCTTTATCTTTATCACTTGAACATGAAAAAATACATCTTTTATTTTCATAAGGAAGAGTTTTTACAAAATCCATAATTCTATTAATACAGTCGCTGTTATGACCTCCATCAATGACTATTAGTGGATTACGCGACACGATTTCTAATCTTCCAGGCCATGTTGTCTTCTTCAACCCTCGCTTTAATATTACGTTGGAAATTACTATTTTCTCGTTTAAATGATTTCGAAAATTGAGAGAATTAAATACTTCAATTGTTTTTATAGCGATCATTGCGTTTTCTATTTGGTGTATTCCTAATAACTGCAATTCGATTTCACCATATTTTGGCAATATGAAAGTAGTTTTTTCCAGACTACATTGGTGTTGTGGGTATGTGGTAAGCAAAGGAAAATTAAAATTTCCAGATAAATTATGAAGTTTTTTATACTTTAAACATACATTTTTTAACTTTTCATCTTTTATGCCTATAACTGCTGGTATATCATTTTTAACAATTCCTAATTTGTTAATCAATATTTCCTCTAAAGTAGATCCTAAAACATTCATATGATCCATACCAATATTGGAAATAACGCTGATTATGGGCATAATTACGTTTGTAGAATCCAAAACCCCGCCTATCCCTACTTCGATTATCGCAAGATCTAATTCCTTATGTTCGCTGAAATATATAAATGCCATTAATGTGATGAATTCAAAAAAAGTAGGGATTTCATAATCTTCGCTTTCTATTTGATCGAATTTTTCGATAATTGCATTTCCAATTTTTAGTATATCCTCATCACTAATCATATCATTATTAATCATAATTCTTTCGTTAAACTTAACAATATATGGTGATGTAAAAGTTGCGACATTGAGTCCATTTTCCATAAAAACGTTTTTTAAATAGGAAACAACAGATCCTTTTCCATTTGTTCCAGTGACATGAATAGATGGAAAATGTTTCTCAGGGTTATTAAATAATTTACATAAATACTTCATTTTATCAAGAGATTTTTTCCTACTAAATCTCTTAAGATTTTGAATCCATTCGATTAATTCACTCGTTTTATTAAATGTTTTATACATACTATGAAATCTTTTCTATTTTTTTAAGAAGCTCTCTTACATCATTTAACTGTTGTTCATATTGTGATAGTTTTGCTCTCTCTGCGTTAACTTTTTCTGCTGGAGCCTTACTAATAAATGATTGATTATTTAACATTTTATTTGAGCGTTCTACTTCTTGAATTAGACGTATTTCTTCTTTTTGAAGCTTACTTATCTCTTCATCGATATTAATTAAATCGTTTAAAGGAACAACAACCGTAACTTTTAATAGCACTTTGTTGACTGCATCAAGAGGAAGATTTTCGGAATTTTGTGTTATATAGTTAATTACATTGTAATTTGTGAAGCGTTCTAAGAAAGGTTGAACAGTTAGTAATTCATTTTTAACATTTTCATTCTCGCAAAGAAGGGTTAAAGTAATTTTTTTACTAGGTGATACATTTTTCTCAGCTCTGATATTTCTAACCGCTGTGATAATATCAATCATCAAATCAACTTTTTCGGAAGTTTTCTTAAGTGTCTCCTCGTCTTTTGGTAGAGTGAGTGGCTTTGGCCATGCAGATACCATGATAGAACCTTCGTTAAATTTTTGATATATTTCTTCTGTTACAAATGGCATAAATGGATGTAATAGTTTCAAAATGGTAATTAGTACTTCTTTTAGAACAGCACATGTATTAATCTTTTGTTTTGATGTACCATTATTGAATACTACTTTAGTTAGTTCTATATACCATGCTGCAAAATCATTCCATGTAAAATTGTAAATTGCGCGAGCTACTTCGCCAAAATCAAAATTATCAAAGTTTTGATTAACCGTTTTTATAACACTATTAACCCTTTGTAAAATCCATAAATCGATGTCAGATAAATTATCATAATCAATAGTTTCGTTATGATAATTTTGATTATCTAAATTCATTTGAATATATCGAGCTATATTCCATATTTTATTAATATAATTCCATGCAGCAGCGATTTTTTCTTCTGAATATCTTAAATCGGCACCTGGTGTGGAGTTGGTAGTTAGGAAATAGCGAAGGGCATCGCAACCATATTTTTCAATTAACATGAAAGGATCAATACCATTTCCTAATGATTTACTCATCTTACGCCCTTGTTCATCTCTGATTAGTCCATGAATGAAGCATTTTTCAAAAGGTCTTTCATGCATAAAATGTTTAGATTGAAAGGCCATTCTAGCAACCCAAAAAAATATTATATCATAGGCTGTTACTAAGCAGTTCATAGGAAAATAGCGGTCTAAATCTGCGGTTTTCTTAGGCCATCCTAGTGTTGAGAAAGGCCATAAAGCACTTGAAAACCATGTGTCAAGAACATCTTCATCTTGTCGCCACCCATCACCAGGACAGGTTTTTGAAACAATTACTTCATCTTCTTTGTACCAAGCAGGTATGCGGTGTCCCCACCATAATTGTCGTGAAACGCACCAATCCTGGGTATTTTCTAACCAATTTTTAAATGTATTATTAAAACGTTCAGGAATAAATTCTATTTTTTCCTCACTATTTTGCATATCAAGAACATCGCTTGCTAGTTTGTCCATTTTAACAAACCATTGTTTTGATAAACGTGGTTCAACGACTACACCTGTACGCTCAGAATGGCCAACAGAGTGAATCATTTTTTCTATTTTAGGACATAATCCTTCTTTTTCTAAATCTAAAATAATTTGTTTACGAGCTTCAAAACGATCTAATCCCTGATATTTACCTGCCCACTCATTCATTGTGCCATCTTCATTCATACATATAATTCGTGGCAAATTGTGGCGATTACCAACTTCGAAGTCATTCGGATCATGAGCAGGAGTTACTTTAACAACACCTGTTCCAAATTCTTTATCAACATATTCATCGGCTATTACAGGTATTTCTCTCGTAGTTAAGGGGATTATAACTGTTTTGCCAATAGCACTCTTGTATCTATCATCTAATGGATGTACCATCAATGCTGTATCACCAAACATAGTTTCGGGGCGCGTAGTCGCTATTTCTAAATATCCACTTCCATCAGTAAAAGGATATTTTATATGATAAAATGCTCCCTCGATATCTTTATACTCAACTTCAATGTTTGATAAAGCTGTTTTACTTTGAATATCCCAGTTAATTATTCTTTCACCACGATATAGTAACCCCTCATTGTAAAGAGTTATGAAAACTTCATTGACAGCATCATTAAGTCCTTCATCTAGGGTAAAACGCTCTTTATTATAATCTAGAGATAGTCCTAACGCTGCCCATTGTTTTCTTATAATGCTAGCATATTCAGCCTTCCAATCCCAAGCTACTTCTAAAAATTTTTCACGGCCAAGGTCATAGCGGCTAATACCTTGTTGTTTTAATTTTGCATCTATTTTAGCTTGTGTTGCGATTCCTGCATGATCCATTCCAGGAAGCCACAAACAATCATAACCATCCATACGCTTTTGTCGAATTATTATGTCTTGTAATGTAGTGTTCCATGCATGACCAAGATGTAATATACCAGTTACATTTGGTGGTGGAATAACAATAGCATATGGCTTCTTGCTCATATCGCCGCTGTTAAAATATCCATTTTTTAACCAATAGTCATATTTACCATTTTCTACTTCTGTATGACTATACTTCGGTGCCAAGTAATTTTTTTCGTTCATATTTAACCTCCATAAAAAAGCCCCCTTGAAATCCAAGGACGCTTATTGTTAATAATAGCGCGGTACCACCCTAGTTTATGTAAAAAATTGTTTACATACGCTCAAATGGGATTAACGCTCCTTTACGTCAAAGCTTACTAAATATTTCTGCTTTGCTCCTCCTAGGCTACCTTCAACTTGTCCATTTAAGTTTTTCACCAACCAACTTATCTCTAAAAGATGAACAATATTTACTCCTCCTAATCATAGGATTTAACATAACGCATTAATTATACCAAAAATAAATAGTGTTTTCAAGAAAAATAATCTAATTTATTATTTTATATCACCATTAATATATAAATCAGAACGTGGTGATAATGAAATATCAAAGATTTTTACACCTTCAGGAGCTGTTAAGCGTTTAAATTGTTGTGATTTAAATCTACGAATAAATCTATTATAATAATTTTCAGCATCATCTACTGTTAGATTATACACTTCTTTTAATAAGAAGAGTAATTTATTTTTTGAAGATCCATTATCTAAAAGTTCTTCTAAAATGAAGTCATTGATATCGTAACTTCCTATGCTATCTTCGGTTTTTTGGGTATCATCAGTTAATTCAGGGGTTATTGGAGCATCTGCTATTATTGTTAAAATATCTCTCATTTGATCATGTTTTTCAGCAAAATGTCTTACTAAGGAGCGAACTGCTGTTTTGGGCAAACCTGCATTTATATCATACATTGACATATGATCACCATTGAAAGTACACCAACCTAATGCAATTTCGCTCATATCGCCCGTTCCTAACACAATACCACGATATTTATTGGCAAGATTCATCAACAAATAGGTCCGATATCTAGCCTGAGCATTTTCGTATGTGATATCATGAGTGTTATGGTCGTGTCCAATTAAAGTTAAGTTATTCAAAACTTCGTCTTTTATATTTATCTCTTTAAAATCGATATCTAAGGTGCTAACTAAACGTAAAATCTTATCTTTTGTTTTTTCGCTTGTAGCAAGAGCGGGAATCGATATGGCATGAATTGTTTTTGTTGAAAGTTTTTTACTTTTAAAAGTTTCTACCGCTATCAAAAGAGCTAGAGTTGAATCGAGACCACCACTAATGCCAATAACGATATCTTTAGTGCCTATATGAGAAAGTCTTTTTGATAGGGCAGCAGATAACACTTTTATTACTTCTTCGGCCATAGTTTCACTTAACGCAAAAGGAAGTTTTACTGGTTTTGTATGAAGTCCTCCACTAAAGTTTTTTTTTAATTCAAAAAAGACATTTTTATTAGTGATTCCCTTCGTTTTAAAAACTTCATGGTAAGCATGTTTTTGAAGTCTTTTATAACGAATTTTTTCAATATCAATATCCACATAGTTAATTATCGTATCATCTTCAAAGTGTTCTGAATTATATAGCACATCTCCCATCACGGAAGCAATTTGATGGCCAGTATACAATACATCACTACTTGTTTCTAAGACCCCATTAGAACAATAAATATAAGCACCAGTACCTTTTATTGCAGCGGCATTAACAAGCGTTGTACGCAAATCTTGTTTAGCATTTCTAAAAGTACTTGCGGAAAGATTAAAAACAATTTCAGCACCATTAGCATATAAATCAAGGTGAGGACTATGATTAACCCATAAATCCTCGCAAATCTCGATACCAAAATTAAATCTATCAGTGTTTTCACTAAATAAAAGTGATCCAATTGGAACATTTTGCCCTAAAACATTAACATATCCTGCTTCACTATACCATCTACTACCATCTTCAAAATAACGATTTTCTTTAAATTCACGATATGCAGGAAGATTAATCTTTGGTACAATTCCAATAATATCATGATTATTGATAACGTATGCTACATTATATAAGTTATTCTCCCATTCTAGGAGTCCGCCAATAATAATCAAGTGGTCTTCGTTGGCATCTATAATACTTTTCAAAGCTCGATCATGTTCAATTCGTAATTCGGTGTTGAAAAACCAATCATTTAATGAATAACCTGTTACAGCAAGCTCTGGAAACACTAAAATAGCTCCGTATTTATCTTCTTTCATAACTCTGATTATTTCTTTAGCATTTTCCTCTGGTTTTCCTAAAATTGTTTTAGGAGTAATCATTGCAATTTTTACAAAATTTTGGTCATAATTATTCATTTAAAAACCTCTTTTCTAATTATTTATTTACTATAGTTTATCGGCAACAAATTTTTATCTTTTGTTTCTTTATATTTTGATGATGAAACATCCAAATCAAAATCATCAATTATGATGAAGTGATCACTATATTTTGAAAGCAATGTTGTATTATTAATAATTCTACGACAATTTAAATTATGTCTATTGAAAACAATAAAATTATTTTCATTAATTAGTAATTCTGGTTCTATCCATGTAGGAATATCCTTCAAACTATCAGCACCTATTACAAAATATGGATGTCTCAATTCTCTTAGAGTTTCGTATGTGCCATTGAAATCCTTATGTAATTCTATAAGGTTTAATGATACGCTTGGAAAAAGATCAGCAATTTCTTTTAAACTATCTATTCTAGAAGAATTATTGGATAGTGTTTTTAATTTATATGAGGAACCATTTGGAAGAATTTCAACTTTCTTAAGTAGCATATTAGCTAAATAACCTATTATTTCAAAATGAGCAACAGTAATAGGATTAAATGATCCACCAAAAACGACTGTTTCACATTTAGATAGCTTTTCACTTATTTTAGCACATATTTTAATTTGGGATAAAAAATTTTTTAAAGCTTGCTCAAGATTATTGAAGTCACCAATTGAAAAAGCCCGAGGATAGTTTTTATTTTTAAATTCGGTGAAGCACTCAGCATCATCATAAAAGACAAATGCCGACTTTGCATATACTTTTTCAAGACTCTTAGATGATAAAATAGCGTCAATGTATTCGCCACCACTACTTTCAAATTTTTCAATAACGCTAGTAGGGTAAATTACAGCACTATGTACCATTACAGAAAAATTATTTTTTAGTAATAATAAAGCTATATCTAAACTCTGTAAGTGGTTACTAACAACAGCAATTCTTCTCTTTTTAGACCACTCAGAATCTAATAGATGAGTTTGAAATAACTTGTTTAGTTCTATTTCATAATTATTTGAAAAAAGATTAGCCATATTTTACCTCATTTTCTTTTTATATTTTATCATATAATAAAAATATTTACAAGAAAAAAACTATCTAAGAGCTAAAGTCTTAAATAGTCTTAAATTGTTTATTAACAAGTTCTGTAAATAATTTACCTCGTTCTTCATAGTTGCTAAATTGATCGTAACTTTGAGCTGCTGGTGAGTATATAACTATTCCCTTAAAGTCGTCTAATAGCTTTATTAAACTTTTAAAAGCGCTTTTTAAAGTAGTTTCTTTTACAAAATCTAAGTTTAATAAACGAAAGTTTTTTTCCAATTTTTCGCTTAATTCCCCATAGCCTATTATTTTATAAAAACAATTTTTTTTCTTCTTAAGTAAGAAAAGCAGTTGTGCATAGTTGTCATCATTGGTTTTGCCTCCAAATATTAAAATTACTTTGTTTTTGTTTTGAAGACAAGCATTTAATAAGACCAAAGTACAGCTAGGATTGGTTGATTTAGCATCGTTAATGATGGAAAAATTTTCATTTTTATATATTAACTCATTACGGTAATGTTCTTTTTCAAAAGTATTTAAACCTTTGTTTATTTCTATCAATGGTATACCTTGTTTTAGAGCTACAAAACAAGCGATAATCGCATCAAACAATTCAAAGTTTGTAGATAGTTCATCATTGCGTATAGTAAATACTTTTTTATTATTAATTAGTACTTCTTTGCTTCTACAATCAATGCTGATATCGTCAATCATCAGACTATTATTCTTTTGAATTACTTGATAGATTTTAATAAAGTTGCATAGCTTTACATTAATTCCTAATATGGCTATACCTTTATCTTGCTTAATACAATCTAACATATGCAACTTTGTATTTTTATAATCCTGAAGGTTCTTATGCCAATCTAAGTGATGTTCAGTAATGTTTGTAATGACTCCTACTTCCAACTGTAGTTCACTAACATCATGTAACATAAAACTTGATAGTTCTATTACAAAGTAATCTTTTTCAAAATCTGCAGTAGTTTCATTAAAAATAGGATTTCCAATATTGCCGCAGAGATGTACAGAATACGCTTTGTTAAGTAAACATGCGATAAGTTTAGCAGTTGTAGTTTTTCCATTAGTCCCTGTTACCCCAATAATGTGTTTAGGTTTAAACAAACGATAAAATAATTCAATATCATTTATTATTTGTTTCTCCTTTGAGTGCGCCTTTTCTAAAAGTATAGTTTCAGGTTTTATTCCGGGCGACTTAATTACTACATCAATTCTATTTAAAAGGTCATCAATTTTAGTGATAGTATCATTATCAGTAAATTCTAAATACGTGTAATTATGCTTGTCAAAAAATCTCTTTACAGCTTGATTAGAAACGCCATTTCCATATAATAAATAACGTATATTTTTATAATATTCCATTTAATGCCACTCCTAATATTCCACACAGTAAACCTACACTCCAAAATAAAAGATCAATTTGCCATTCGTTCATTCCATAATATTCAAATGTATGATGAAGTGGAGCCATTGGAAACACTCTTTTGCCCTTTGTTAGTTTAAAATATGTTACTTGTATTATAACACTTAAAGTTTCTATAACAAAAGGCAAACCAATGAACAAAAGAATTAATTCTTTTTTTAATATTAATGCGGTTATAGCTAAAATTGCCCCAAAGGACATTGACCCAGTGTTCCCCATAAATATTTTAGCGGGATGAAGGTTAAAAATCATAAAAGATATCAAACTTACCATAAAGCTAACTAATAAAAGTGTAATATCAATGTTATCATTTTTATAAGCAATTATAGCGAATGCTGCAAAAGCGATAAACACGAGTCCTGATGCCAATCCATCGATTCCATCAGTAATATTGACAGCGTTTGAAGTAGCCATTATGACTAAAACTAACCATACTCCATAGATAAAAAATATATTAATACTTTTTCCAAACAAAATAATTTCATTATTGTAACCTGATAAATGATAGAATAAATAAGATAATAACCCCACAAATATTTGCATTATTATTTTTGTTAAAGGTTTAATCCCCTCATTATTATGGAAATGAATATTTCGATAGTCATCTATAAAGCCTATTACAAAATATCCTAAAATTGTTACCCATAAAAGTAAATTATTATACGTGAGTAAAGGCCGCTTCAGAGCGATTGAAATTAAAAAGTAAGTGAAAAATCCAATTAAAACCACGAGGGAACCACCTAGGGTAGGCGTTCCAGCTTTTTTTAGATGTTCTTTAGGACCATCAATTCTTATTGATTGACCAAGTTTTTTTTCTTTTAAGAAAGGTATTAAAAAAACAAAACCAAAGTATGATAAATAAACACCCAATACTAAACAACCAATTATCATTTTCATATTATCAACGTACTCCCTCTATGTACTTTTTTACTAATTGCTCATCGCTTAAACCATCATTATCAATAGTGCCTTTTTCAGAACCTTTACCAAGTATCAAAATAGTATCATTTGAACAAGAAATTTTAAAAGCTTCTTTAATTGCTTCATATCTATTGGTAATAATTTCATACTTTTTATTTTTAATCCCTTTAGCAATATCATTTATGATATTATTTTCACTTTCAGTTCGAGGATTATCATTAGTAAGAATTATATGATCACTATAAAGTGATGCAATTTTACCCATTAATGGTCTTTTTGATTTATCTCTGTTTCCGCCACATCCAAAAACTGTTATAATTTTACCTGTTTTTATGCTATTAAAAGTTTTTAAAACAGAACTAAAAGCACTAGGAGTATGAGCAAAATCTATTACTACCTTCCGTGACATACAATTTATAATGTTTTGGCGCCCAGGAATTTTTTCAAATGTCTTGATAAATTCAGAAAATAAATTTGTATCAATATTAAGACTTTTAATTAAAACAAAAGCAAGAGTGATGTTTTCAACATTATATTCACCTAGTAAATTAGTGACAAAACAATATTTTCTATTATGAAATTCTATTTCAAAAGACATTTCAGCATTAGATAAAGTTAATAATTGATATTTGTAGGAATCTAATTTATTACTCTTACCATAACTAATTACTGGATTTATAACTTGATTGATTAATTTCTCGTAATGCTTACAATCATCATTTAATACAATAAATCCATCATTTCTAACTTGAAAAAGCAAAGTTCGCTTAGCATTAACGTATTCCCCTATTGTTTTATGATAATCTAAATGATCTTGAGTAATTCTCGTGAAACCTACTGCATAAAACTCTAAGCCCAAAATGCGATGCTCCATTATCGCTTGACTACTCACTTCCATAATACAATAACCTTTTGAAAGCTTTGCTTTTTTTATTATGTTAATGATCTTTAAAATATTTGGTGTAGTATTAGGAAGAGGGATATTAACGACTGTATTGTCAAGTTTTTTATAAAAATAACCATTTGTTCCAATCAAAATAGAATTTATTTTTTTTATTTGTAGATATCTAAATATAATTGAGGTCACAGTTGTTTTTCCGTTAGTTCCAGTTATGCCAATAAATTTAATATTTTTCAATAATTTATGGTAATGCATTTTAACAACTCTTGAAAGTTCCTGATAAATGCTATTAGTGAGTATGTAATTAATATTTTTTATCGTTTTTATTGAAAAACTTTTTGTAGAAACGATTGTCTTCGCACCTTTTGAAATAGCTTCCTCTATATAAGTTTTTGCTTTTTGGGGAGATTTCTCACAACAAAAATACACATCATTTTCCTCTACTAAACGTGAATCGTCCTTTATATTATTAACATAATGATTATTAGTTATTTTTTTATTTTTAAAATATTTTTTTATTCTCATATTAATTAGTAAATAACATTACTACTCCTTCCTCAACTATTTTACAGCCAGCCTCGGGAATTTGAGCTATTATTTTATCTCCATCACCAATTATTTCTATGCGATATTGTTTAGCACTCAAAACCTTGCCTAGTTTTGATCTTTCCATACCGATGTAATTTTCCACTTCATAAGTTTTTTTATCTATCCAATATCTAGCATCAAGTGGTATACCTCCAGATTGAAGCGGTATTTTAAGAGCGGAAAACGAAGAAATCAGTACCTCTTTTACCATAGGAGCTACCACTACCCCCCCATATTGAATGGTATTTTTAGCATTTTCTACTGCCAAATATACGGCAACACTTGGATCATTCATCGGAGCTATTCCTAAGAAAGACAGAATATATTTCCCTTGTTGATAAATTCCATCTTTTGCAATTTGGGCAGTTCCTGTTTTTCCGCCTACCCGATACCCTTCTATATAAGCTGACCTCGCTGTTCCTAAAGATGCAACATGTTCAAGCGATGAGGCAACAGTTTTTGACGTTTCTTCACTAATTACTCTTCTCACCTCTATTGGTGTTTCTTGTTTTATTAAATACTCACCATTTTGATAATTGCTTGCTATACCTTTTAAAATTGTTGGTTTGTTCAATATTCCTCCATTGACACTCGCACAAGCAGCGTTAACTAATTGGATAGCAGTTACGCTATTCCCTTGCCCAAATGAGGATGTTGCTAATTCTACATTGCCTATTTTTTCAGGATTAAATACTATTCCACTACTTTCTCCTAGCAAATCAATATCAGTCTTTTTTCCAAAACCATACTTTTTTATATATTTAAAAAGACGCTCCTTACCAAGTCTTAAACCTATTGTCATAAAACCTGGGTTGCATGAGTTTTGAAGAACTTCTAAAAATGTTTCTCTTCCGTGTCCACCCGCTTTCCAGTCTTTTATTCTTGCACCATCTACGACCATATAACCTGGATCATTAAAATATTCATCAAGTTTGAACACTTTTTCTTCTAAACCGGCTGAAAAAGTAACTATTTTAAAGGTGGAACCTGGTTCAAATGATTTCCAAATAGGTAGATTTCTATTATAAAGCTCTTGACTATATTCTTGATAGAACTCAGGATTAAAAGTTGGTCGAGATGCCATTGCTAAAACTTCACTATTTTTGGGATTCATAACAAGGCCAATTATTTCATCAGCTTTATACTGCGTTACGGCATTATCCATTACTCTTTCTAACGACACTTGAATATCTATATCAATTGACAAATAAACATCAAAACCGCTCGTCGGTGCTTTATACTTACCATTTTCATTGGCTATTAATTCTCCATGAGCATCGGTAAGAATCTGAACGGCACCACTTGATCCTTTTAAATATTCATCATAAATATATTCTACTCCACTAATTCCCTGGTTGTCAATTCCCACTATTCCTATTACTTGAGCTAAATAATGCTGATATGGATAATACCTTTTAGTATCTGCTACAACATAAATCCCTGGTAAATTACTTTTTATTATTTCAATAGCTTTATCAACTTCTATTTTTTTTCCAACAGGTTTTAGAATTTCTACTGATACATTTTTATTAAAGTGAACACTAACCTCTTCAACACGACATTCAAGAATTTTAGATAATACTTGCGCCGTTTTTTCTTTATTCTTAATTTGCTTAGGGATACACACAACCGTAGGTGCAAGAGTTGATCCAACAATTAACTTGCCATTGCAATCATAAATATTTCCTCTTCTACCTTCTATGGGGGCATCTCTCGCCCATAGTTCAAGCGCTCTTTCAAAATATACCTCTTGAGCAAATACTTTTATATAACATAATCTGCCTATTATTATTAACGCTATTATAAGTATTAAAATATACATAAATCTAATGCGTTTTATCTCTTTTTTTAGCATTATATCACCATTACATTTTATGAAAATATTGGACAAAAATGCTAATTTGAACTTCTTTTCTTTTTGGATATTAATTAAGTATTATAATAGACAATAAAATACAAATTTGTTATAATAGACGCGTATTTATAAAATGTTAACTAAATCTAAGGAGAAAGTATGCGTTATTTTTTAGAAAATTCGAACAACATGGTAGAAATCAAATCGCGAGGTGCTGAACTAACATCCTTTATGCACAAGAATGTTGAGTATATTCATCAACCTTCTCCACTTGACTGGAATCGTAGTGCCCCTTTTTTATTTCCCAATATCGGTGCATTAAAAAATAAAGTTACTTATATCGACGATAAAGAATATACTTTACCAAAACATGGTTTTTTAAGAGACCTCGAATTAACTCTTATCGCTAAAACAAATAATTCATTAATGTTTATGGCCAAAGATAGTCCTGAAACTCTTGCGGTATATCCATATCATTTTAATATGACAATAACATATACCTTGGCCGGGGACGAACTAAGTTGTTCAATTGAATTAATCAATCCTTCTACAACGCCACTATACTTCAATTTCGGTCTGCACCCTGCTTTTAGAGTTCCTCTTTTTAACAATGAAAGATTTGAGGATTATTTGATTGAATTTCAAAATCCAGTCACTTGTAGTATACCGACTGTAGATTTATCAAATGGCTTAGTAGATTATGAAAAGGTGAGTCGAACATTTAAGAAAGTTAAAACATTACCACTTAATTATGCCGATTACCAAAATGATGCTTTAATAATCGACAAATTTAAAGATCATCACATTTCTTTATATAATCCTTCAACTAATAAAGGCATTGACTTTACATTTAAGCCTTTTAAAACACTAGGTATTTGGACACCAAATCATGTTAAGGCTAACTTTATTTGTTTAGAGCCTTGGAATGGATGTGCTGATAACTATAATTCTAGAAATTTTATTGATAAAAAAGACATCATCGAACTTGAAGGAAAAGGTGTTTGGACCGCTTCATTTAAAATTTCCATTAGAGATTAAAAAAAAGGCATAAAATGCCTTTTTATTTTGATATTCTTTTGATAGCACGTAATTTAGCACTATGAGATCGATTATTGTCAAGAAGTTCTTCAGCAGACGCTGTAATAGCCTTAGGAGTAAGTAATTCAAAAGATATTGTATAGCCAACGGGCACAAATGGCAAGCCCTTTGGTAAATCGAGAGTTACTTTCTCTTTGAAGGTCTTTTTACATATTCGGTCTTCGAGAGAATGAAAAGTAATTACCGCGATAACCCCCCCTACACTTATAATATCTAAAGCATCATCAAGAGATTTTTTAAAAACACTTAGTTCTTTATTTACTTCAATTCGAAGTGCTTGAAAGACTTGTTTAGCTGGATGTCCCTTTTGGCGAAGTACACTTGCTGGAAGGGCTTTTTTTATAACTTCTACTAGTTCAAAAGTTGTATTTATTTCCTTTTTATTTCTTTCGATAATAATTTGATGGGCAATGCGTGGCGAAAATTTTTCTTCACCATACGTAAAAAAACAATTTTTGAGTTCTTCTTCGGAATAATTATTAATTATATAATGAGCATCAAGCGTCTGACTTTGATCCATGCGCATATCTAAATATGCGTCGTGTTGATAACTAAACCCACGTTCTGGTATATCAAATTGAAAACTTGATACACCCAAATCATATAGTATACCATCAACATGGGTAATACCAAGTTCATTTAAAATGGCTTTTATGTTAACAAAATTATCTTTCACAATTATATAATTTTTTCCTATTTTTGATAATCTTGATGTTGCTTTTTCTATAGCATACTCATCTTGATCAATACCAATAAGCATACCGGAAGTTAATTTTTCTAGAATTAAGCTGGAATGTCCACCTCCTCCTAAAGTACAATCAACATAAACGCCATCAGGTTTTATATTTAGTAAATTAATTGCTTCTTTAGCGAGAACAGGGATGTGTTGATATTCTTTTTCCATAATAAACCTCTCTTTTCTTAACTAAAAAAACGCTCTCCACGAGCGCTTTTAGTTAGACTATATTAGTCTTCTTTCTTTTCTTCTTTTACCTTAACTTCTTTTACTTGGCGTCCATTATAGAAACCACATACTGGGCAAACACGGTGAGATAGTTTAAATTCACCACAATTAGGGCAAACTACCATACCAGGTACTTGGATTTTATAATGAGTACGGCGTTTAAGTTTACGAGTTTTAGAAGAACGACGTTGTTGAGCTATAGCTCCCATCTAAAACACCTCATTTTCATTATCGTTTTCGGCAATGTCTTCATTTAAAACTATGTTGCGTTTTTTCAAAATTTCATATGCATCGTCTCTAACAACTCTTATAGGGATATTGACAATAATGTTTGACCATACAATCTCATCAAGAGAAATGGTATTATTAGTAACTTCTATTGTCTCTTCAGCCTTGTTTGTACCATGAACTTCATCTACTTCGATGTTCATATTATAATGAACAGGTTCTAAGGTAAGAGCACATGCGATATCAGCAACTGCTTCGACAGAAGCTTTAATGCGATAAGTATTAAAGTCAACTCTTTCTAGAACTCCTTTGACACTTACCTCACCTATGTTCAAAATGTCATCACGATTGATATTCATATTTGAAAAATCAATAATTGTTTCAAATGGATAAGGAAAAGTTTGAATTTTCATTAGTTGCTGCAATGTCCACTTCATAACTAATCCTCCGAAACATTACTATTATACTATAATTGAGATAATTTGTCAAATAATATAGACTATATTTTATAGTTTCTTATATTAACTAGTTACTGTCATTAGCAGTACTTTGTTCATCTTTAAAATTGTGAAAATATTTAACTATATTTTGAGCAGAGGATATAAAACTTTGGCTACTTGTATAATCTAACCCTGTAATAGTAATTCTTTTTATATAAATAAATAAAACTAGAAACTTAAAATACTCAAAGTAAAAGTCAGTTTCTTTCATTGAAAAATATTCTTTAAACATAGCGCGAAAATCAAGGTTTAAATCATCATTTTCAATGTATAGTTTTGCCATGTCAAGGCTAGATATTCCAATTTTACCTTTATCAATGCTTGTTATATATCGTTCGCCTCTATTGATGACTAAATGTTCTAATTGCGGATTATTATGCACAAAAGAAAATTCGACACTTTCTCGATCTTTAATTATTTGAATAATCTTTTTTTCTAATTTAACTAGTTCAAATTTAGCATCTAATATATAATGATAATTACTTAAAATAGGCATGCTGAACACTTCTAATGGTCTCGTTTCAACACTTCTAATAAATTGTTCTAGTAATGTAAATTTATAATCTAACTGTTTAGTAATTTCTTCAAATTTTGGCCGAGAAGTCATCGGTGAAAGTTGCCGTTTAAAAGACGTTTTTTGATGAATATAGTTTAAATCATTAAATAAAGTCTGAGCTTTTACTTCAGGAATTAAAGTATTCGAATTATTTACAAAGTTAGTCAAAAAATAAGTATTATCACCTTTGGAGAGGTAACTTTTTTCATTATTTAGAAGTGGATACAAAATATTGCTGATACCGATATTTGATAAAAATTCGTATTTTTGTTCAACATCAGAATTAGTAAATTTTAACAAGTAAGCACCATTAGAACCATTTAGAATAATAGTTCGATGAGTATATTTTTGGATATCCAAGACATCAATATTATATTTTTCTTTAACATTTTGGGTAAACTTTAATTGATCACTATTCATCGCTTAATAAATAATCTTTGTTTATTAATATACTCACTATTGTTCGCATCTTGTAAAACTTCATCTATTGAAACTTTGTTTAAAGAACATATCTCATCAATTTCATCTTCATTTTTGAAAAAGCATACTTTGATGGTTTTTTTGTTTGTGGTTGTATTGTTTATTCTTTTCGTGGGTAAATTGTCTTCTTTAACTTCAATTTTTGAAGACAAGACTTCATCTATTTTATTTGATATTTCCGTTTTTATTTTTTCTAAATTACTTTCCTCAAAATCTGAGTTTTTCGCCATTATTCTTTCAGGAGTAATAGTTGGAACACCTTTATTTTCTTGACAATCAACAAGTTCTTTTTCCGTATAATCAATAACGAGATCAAATGATGTCTCTATTCCTTTATTGTCAATTTCGAAATATTCAAAGTTAGTTATATCGATATCTGTAAATTCGTTTTTGTCATGAGAAAATACTATCGAAAATGGTATATCCTCAGCGAATGTTTTAATTGTCGTTTCTTCATCATCTAAATAATAGTCACCTTTAATTGTAACATTACCTTTTACTTCTTCTTTGCATAAACTAAAATCATCAATTAAAGCCTTTATAGTTGATACTTTTAGTAAATTTGGTAATTTAACAAAGGCGTTACTATTTACTTTAATTTGCATATAATCACCTCATTACATTATATGTCTTCTAATGAGGTATATGCTTAAAAAGGTTCTATAAAAAATCTTCAATTATATCTAAAACTGAGTTTAATCCATAACCATTTTCAGAGGATACTAAAGTGATACAAGACATATCTTCTAGCGAAAGCTCATTCATTATATCTTTTTGCGTACGATAATAGAGTGTTTTACCTATTTTATCTATTTTAGTAGCGATAATTCTTACATTTAAATTTAAATGTTTTAGATATTCATACATAAGTTTGTCATCTTCTGTCGGTTTATGTCTACCGTCAACAATTAAAAAAACAATTTTTAAGTTTTGATTGTTAGTTAAATACTCCTCAATCATCTTGCCAAAATAAATTCTTTTTTCCACGGATTTTGATGCATAACCATATCCTGGTACATCAACAAATGTAAAGGAATCATTTATTCTAAAAAAATTTAAAACTTGTGTTTTCCCAGGTTTACTAGAAGTATATGCTAAATTTTTTCTATTACACAAAGCGTTGATTAAACTACTTTTTCCAACATTAGACCGCCCAACAAAAACAAATTGAGCCCCTTCTAGATTGGGCATCGTATTTTTATCTACTGCTCCTATAATATATTCAGATTTTGTAATTTTCATAGTGCCTCCTTTTGAAGAAAACCCGCAAAAATGCGGGTTTTAAGTATTCAATACAATTATAAGCCATATTCTGTACCCGAAGGTGGTAATCATTTATCTCAATTAAAAACTAAGTATTACTAGTTTTTAAAAGCAACTCATCAGTTCAATTTCCTTTGAGTCGTGCCCCTACCAAAATTTGGGTTGCTAGCTTGAGGGGTTTACCCGTTCCACTTTCTTGTTTCCAAGAAACTCGTCTCTGTGGCACTTTATGAAATAAACCATTGTTTCCATTAGGTTATCTTTCGCCGTCAATTTTATAAACTGCCTTAACTTATTTATTAATTAAGCACAAACACTACAGGCATCGCAGCCTGTGCTAGTATGGACTTTCCTAACAATTTCTTGCTCGATTACCCATTGTATTGATTAATATTAATTTTCTGATTTTTCTTTTTGTTCAGTATCTTCTTTTTGAGATTCGGGTGCAGGTAGAGCATCTTTTCTCGATAACATAACTTTACCTTTTTCATCAAAGCCTATTACTTTGACTACGATTTCATCGCCTTCATGAACGATATCTTCAACTTTCTGAACACGATTACGATCCAAATTAGAAATATGAACTAAGCCTTCATATCCAGGCCACAATTCAACGAAGCATCCGAATTTCATATTTTTTACTACTGTTGCATGATATATTTCACCAACTTTTGCTTCTCTTGTGATGCTTTCAATTTTAGCGATAGCCTTATCAATCCATTCAGACTCTGAATGCATTACAAAAACGCGTCCATCTTGTTCTATATCAATTTTAACATCGTTGCACTCTTTAATGATATCTTGAATAATCTTTCCTCCAGAACCAATAACATCTCTAATTCTTTCAGGATTAATGCGAATCATTCTTACCTTTGGTGCATAATCACTTAATTTTTCACGTACAGTAGGAATAGTTGTCATCATATGATCCAAGATTTGGAAACGACCTTTTTTAGCTTGAGCTAAAGCTTCTTTAATTATTTCTCTAGTTATACCTTTAATTTTGATATCCATTTGAAGGGCAGTAATACCATTTTTTGTTCCTGCTACCTTGAAATCCATATCTCCATAATGGTCTTCTAATCCTTGGATATCTGTCAAAATTGTATAATTGTCACCATCACTTATTAATCCCATAGCAATACCCGCAACAGGAGCCTTAATAGGTACGCCAGCTGCCATCAATGCCATCGTGCCAGCACAAATAGATGCTTGTGAGGAAGAACCATTTGATTCTAATATCTCACTAACAACTCTGATTGTGTAAGGGAACTCATCTTCAGACGGTATAACTTGAAGAATAGCTCTTTCCCCTAAAGCACCATGGCCAATTTCTCTTCTTCCTGGAGAACCATATCTGCCTGTTGAACCAACACAAAATTGAGGGAAATTGTAATGAAGCATGAAACGTTTTCCTTCTTCAACACCTAATCCATCAATTATTTGAAATTCATTCAAAGAACCTAATGTAACTACAGATAAAGCTTGTGTTTGTCCTCTTGTGAAAAGAGCGGAACCATGTGTGCGCTCAAAAATATCAACTCTTGAAGATAAAGGTCTAATTTCATCAACCTGTCTACCATCAGGACGAATTTTATCAACTGTGATTAGTCTACGAACTTCCATAGCAATCATTTCTTCTAATAGCATATTTACATATGACATTTTCTTTTCTTTATCAGGATCAAGAACCCATAATTCTTCAAAATGTTCTCTAGTGCGATCGCAAATTTCATCACAAGCTTCTTGACGTGCTAATTTTTCATGAATAGAAATTGCAGCGACAAGTTCTTCTTTTGCATATCCTTCAACAGCTGTTCTAATGTCAGTTGGAATAGCAAAAAGGTCTACTTCCATTTTTGGTTTTCCTACTGCTTTAATTATTTCTTCTTCAAAGGCTATTAAACGTTTAATTTCCTCATGCCCAAACATCAAAGCTTCAAGCATATCATCTTCTGATACTTGCTTTGCTCCTGCTTCAACCATATTAATAGCATCTTTAGTTCCTGCAACCGTTAAATTTATGTCACATTGTTCTAATTGTTCTGTAGTAGGATTTAAAATTAATTCACCATTCATACGTCCTACAACTACACCAGCAATTGGACCTTCAAAAGGAATTTCTGAAATACATAATGCAATACTAGAACCTAACATGGCTGTCATTGGCGCAGAATAATCAGGATTAGCACACATAACCATATTGACTACTTGAACTTCATTTCGAAATCCTTCAGCAAAAAGTGGTCTAATAGGACGGTCAATTAGTCGTGAAACTAACGTTTCGTGTTCAGTAGGGCGTCCTTCACGTTTTAAAAATCCACCAGGAATTTTACCACCCGCATACAATCTTTCTTGATATAATACGGTCAATGGGAAAAAGTCAGTGTCTAAAGTTGTTTTACTACCTACTGCAGCAGATAAAACAGCTGTGTCATTATAGCGAACTAGACAAGCTCCACTAGCTTGTTTGGCTAGTTCACCAATTTCAACGATAATTTTTCGTTCTCCTTCTTTACATTTTTGGAGATATTCAAAAACTTGTTTTTCCATAAATCACCTATATAATAATAAATTTTATTAAAACATGTTTATAAAACATGAATAAATAACAATTAAATAGGGCACAAACGTGCCCTAACTGCTATTTTCTTAATCCTAATTTTGCAATTAAATCACGATATCTTTGGATGTCAGCATTTTTTAAATATGTTAAAAGGTTACGACGATGACCTACTTTTTTAAGTAGACCACGACGGCTGTGGAAATCGTGAGGATGTGAACTTAAATGCTCATTAATCTTTAAGATTTCAGCTGAAAGAATCGCAATTTGAACTTCTGGTGAACCAGTGTCACCTTCTGCACGTGCAAATTGGCTAACGATAGCGGCTTTTTGGTCTTTACTAATACAAGACATATTTTTCCTCCTTTTATATTTTTGCCTATATCATCGAAAAGCGTTTCTAGATAAACTAGACGGAAGAAAATCGCTAAACATTGAAATAGGTCTTTATTATTATACAACAACTCAAAGAAAAAAGCAAGAAAATAACTATTTTAGTATCTTCTCGCTTTGTTATGTTACAATTGATGTGAGACTTCTTGAATTGAAAAAAGATCTAAATCCTGATTTAATTTTAATAGCAACCAAAAAAAACAATCAGAAAGGATTTAGAACTATGATTATTATATCACGAATTCCCCATAAATCAAGAACAAGACATCATCGACAAATCAACAATAACTATTTTAGTATCCTCTCGCTAAGTTAGCGTCAGCCTCTATTTGCTTTATTAATGCTTCTTTTGTAATAAATTTTTTTTCATCTCGTACATATTTTAAGAACATGACCTTTATTATTTTCCCATACACGTTGTCCTTAAAATCAAGAATATTAACCTCAATCGTTGTATTATCATTATAATTTATAGTTGGATTATGTCCAATATTACAAACCCCGCGATATTTACAATTATTTATGATTACATCTACAACATAAACTCCTCTTTTAGGAATTACGTAAGGCTCATATAACGCAACATTAGCGGTTGGAAAACCGATAGTCCTACCTACTTGGCGACCCGCACATACTTTTCCTATTATTTGATACGGTCTTCCTAATAGCTCTGTGACTTCTTCGATATTTCCATCTTTAATTTTATTTTTTATCATGAAAGAACCTATTTTTTTCTTTTCTAGCTGAAGTTCTTCGACTATTTCCACTTGAATACCTAATTTTCTCAAAGTATCAGCATTGCCAAGTCCTTTATTTCCAAATTTAAAATCAGGGCCAACAACTATTATTTTTATATTTAATTTGTTCAAATACTCTTCAACAAAACTTTCAGGAGATATGGTTGCAAAATTATCATCAAATTTAATTATAAATACAGAATCTATGCCATAACTTTCTAATATTTTCAATTTTTCTTTTAACGGAGTTATGCATTCATATTTATCGCATTTGTTTAAAATAATATCCGGATGAGGGTCAAAAGTTATTACAGCACTCTTAATAGCACCATTATAACGCTTTTTAAAATCACTAATTTTCTTAAGTAATTCTTGATGCCCGATGTGGACACCATCTAGTTCTCCCATCACCGCAACATAGTTGTCTTGTAGAGAACCGACCATATCAGTAATTTTAATTACTTCCATACTCTAACCGCCTGATAGTAAGGTTTTTCAACCTCAATATATTTGTATACTGCGAGTAAATTATCACTATCTGTAAAAACAATGTAATCATGATGTTCAGTAAAAGTTTTAGAGCTTATCTTCATGCCGTTAATGACTTTTTTGTGTATTTCGTTATTTTCACTACAGTTAAATTGATAATAGCTACTGAGACATTCAAGTGATTTAATAAGGTGAGGATTTTCTAGAGAAATTTCTTCTAGTTTGACAGCATCATTAAGTTTAAAGTTACCGCTTTGTACTCTCACCAAGCTTCCCATACAGCTGTTTACACCTAATTTTTTACCTATATCATAACATAATGATCTAATATAAGTACCTCGCGATACTTTTGTAATTATTTTAAAACTAGTTATGAAACCATCGCGCTTAAGAGTATTAATTCTTTTGATAGAATGAATTGTTATTTCGCGCTTTGGCAGGGTCACTTCTTCGCTTTTTCTTGCATATTCATATAATTTTTTTCCTGCAACTTTAATGGCCGAATAAATTGGAGCTTCTTGAAGCTGCTTTCCTATAAAAGAATTTAAAACTCTATCGATTTCTTCTTCAGTAATAAAACTAGTATCCTCGATTGGTGATTTCTCACCTTCCAAATCGTAAGTTGTAGTAGTAAATCCCAGGATTACTTCGGCTTCGTAAACTTTATAATCATCCTCTAAAAATGGTGCAAGCTTTGTGGCATTGCCCACCATTACAATTAAAACGCCTTCTGCAAGTGGATCTAAAGTTCCTAGATGACCAACATGTTTTGTACAAAGAATTCTTCTAACACTACTCACTACATCGTGACTAGTCATATTTTTCTCTTTATATATGTTAATAATACCATTCATAATCATCACCATCGTATTATTTTATCATATATTTGAAATTTCTGCAATTTTTTTTATACTTTTCTTAATCATTACTGTTGTGTTACAATTGATGTGAGACTTCTTGAA
>ULNH01030949.1_pt1 | contig 30161 bp, 26 predicted proteins | sample 1951871 | NCBI WGS metagenome assembly ULNH01 (sample SAMEA4835572, study PRJEB28245) | human gut metagenome | biome: gut microbiome; material: fecal sample | place: Denmark | collected 2008 | reverse complement strand
ATATCACTTACGACAGCTAATCATATCACTTACGATGGCTAATCATATTACTTACGATGGCTAATCATATTACTTACGATAGCCATCAATACTAGTTATCATCATTACACATATTTTAGAGCATCAGGTACAAAAAAGGCTGCGTTACCCCGGTGGTAACGCAGCCTTTTACATATTTCATTCTTATCCCTTTAAAACTTTAAAAACTAACGGGATATTTGATCTTTACCAAAGCTCCAGACGCTCATTCTTAGGAATGAACATCTTGTCGCCCTGCTTTACACCGAATGCCTCATACCAGGCATCAATGTGAGGAAGAGCACCATCTACACGCCACTTACCAAGCGCATGAGGATCGTTCTTCACACGGTTGCGAATCTCCTTCTCGGTGATGTTCTGACCCCATACACCTGCGTAAGCAAGGAAGAAACGCTGATCAGCAGTAAAGCCATCCTTGTTTTTCAAAGGCTTCTTGGCTGTCGCATTCTTGAAGGCATTGAAAGATACCATCAAACCACCGTGGTCGGCAAGGTTCTCACCCAAAGTAAAGCGACCATTGGCATTCAGATCAGGCAATACCTTGATGTTGCTGAAGAAATCAGCATACATATCGGCACGCTTGTTGAAGCCCTCAGCATCAGCAGCGGTCCACCAATCCTTCAGGTTACCGCTGGCATCATACTGGCGACCCTGATCGTCGAATCCGTGAGTCATCTCATGACCAATCACTACACCGATAGCACCATAGTTGAATGCCGCGTCTGCCTTGGCATCAAAGAATGGATACTGAAGGATACCTGCTGGGAAACAGATCTCATTGGTGGTAGGATTATAGTATGCATTCACAGTCTGAGGAGTCATATACCACTCATCTCTGTTGACTGGCTTACCAGCCTTCTCAGCAATCTCCTTATTGTTGCGGAACTGACGGCAAGCCATCACGTTCTCATAGAAACTCTTGGATGGATCGATGGTAAGTTTGCTATAGTCAGTCCACTGGTTAGGATAACCGATCTTGACATAGAACTTATCGAGCTTATTGTGGGCAGCAGCCTTGGTCTCTGCACTCATCCACTTCTGAGCATCGATACGCTGACCGAGACTCACCTGGAGATTCTTGACCAGAGTCTCCATCATCTTCTTGGATGACTCTGGGAAGAACTTCTTGCAGTAGATTCTGCCGAGTGCCTCACCCATCTGAGCATCTACCTGAGAAGTGGCACGCTTCCACAATGGATGGTCTTCTTTTCTGCCACTCATGGTCTTGCCGAAGAAATCGAAGTTTGCCTCACGGATTTCATCGGTGAGATAAGCAGAAGAACTGCCGATGACACTCCACTCCATCAATGCCTTCAAGGTCTCAGCATCCTCAGCAGCAGTAATCTTGTCGTAACCAGCCATGAATGCAGGCTGACCCACAATCATCTCCTGGATATATTCGCTCTTGATGCCCTCGCCGTTAGCCAATGCCTCAAGAGGAATGTTTGGATAATTCTCCTTAAACTGCTTCAGGCTCATCTTGTTGTAGTTAGCCTGTGGGTCACGGAGTTCGGTACGGCTCTTGGAGATAGTAGCAAGACTGGTCTCGTGGAGGAATACCTTCTGTGCCTTCTTGGCAGCATCGGCAGCAGAGAAGCCATAGAGCTGGAACATCTTTGCCACGTAGGTCTTGAAAGCCTCACGGATGGCTACGGTAGCAGCATCGTTGTTGAGGTAGTAATCCTTGGCACCGAGAGTCAAGCCACCCTGCATCACATTGTAGATGTTCATGGTTACGTTCTTCTCATCAGCACCGAAACCGGTACCGAAACCTACGCCCAAGCCCTGCATAGCATACTTCACCTGCAAGTTCTGGAGATCTGCCTTGGTCTTGGCAGCAGCAATCTCGTCGAGGAGAGGCTTTACGGGAGCAATGCCCTCCTTATTGCGGCGGTCGATATCGAGCGCCAACTTATAGAAGTCGGAAAGCTTCTGCTCGATGGTTCCAGCCTTGTAGGTCTTCTTCTTGAGCTCATCAAGAATAGAGTTGATACGCTTGTTGCTGTTCTCAGCCAACTGTTCGAAACTACCATAACGGCTGTAGGCAGCAGGCAGCGGATTGTTCTTCTGCCAGCCACCGGTAGCAAACTGATAGAAATCATCAGCAGGCTTTGCTGTCTTGTCAAGATTGCTCAAGACAAGTCCCGACTTGTTCTGAGCATCAGCAGCCAAAGGCATGGCTGCGAGCATCATCATCGGAAGGATGTACTTCATTTTCATTTTCTCGTTATTTATTATTGGTTATAAAATTTTCAATTTTTGCAAGTTTTGTCCCACACGCCCTGAAAGGGCAGAAGCCCCTAGCCCAGGGCATCGCCCTGGGTAATTACGGACGCAAACCTGTCGCCCTGTAAGGGCAAAAGCTTTAAAACTCCAGACAAAACATAAAGCTTTTGCCCTTACAGGGCGTCTTACTGATTGCCATTATACCCAGGGCGATGCCCTGGGCTAGGAGCTTTTGGGCCTTCAGCCCGTACTTGAACCACATGCGGAAGTTCAGTTTATTATAACTTCTTCACTTCCTCCAGCTCTTCGGAGAGCATCATCCAGTTCTCGTTTTCCTCATCCAGGCTCTTCATCAGCTCGGTATATTCGGTAACGAGTTCCATATTCGTAGCATTCTCAGGCTTCATCAGGAGGGCATCAATCTCAGCCTTGCGGGTTTCGAGCTTTTCAATCTTCGTCTCGCATTCCTTCACCGCCTTCTCAGCCTTGCGAATCTTCTTCTGCTGCTCCTTGTGCTCGGCATAGCTGAGCTTGCCGGAGGATGCCTCGGAAGAATCTGCAGATGATGATGAAGAAGAGGAAGAGGATGAAGCGGAACCCGATGGAGAACCGGCAGATGCCATTCCTGATTGATTCGCCAGTGCCTGACTGATGCTCTCGGCATTGTGGGCACGGAGATAATCGTAGATGCCACCCAGATGCTCACGTACCTTGCCACCGGCAAACTCATATACCTTATCTACCAGTCCGTCGAGGAACTCACGGTCGTGGCTCACAATAATGGCGGTGCCGTCGAATGCCTTGATGGCTTCCTTCAACACATCCTTCGACTGCATATCGAGATGGTTGGTAGGCTCATCGAGAATCAGGAGATTCACCGGTTCGAGCAGGAGCTTGATCATCGCCAGACGACTGCGCTCGCCACCGCTCAACACCTTGACATACTTCTCGGAAGTTTCGCCACCAAACATAAAGGCACCCAGCAGATCGTTCACCTTGAGACGCATCTCGCCGGTAGCCACATTGTCGATGGTCTGGAAGATGGTAAGCTTCTCATCGAGCAGCTGTGCCTGGTTCTGTGCGAAATAACCTATCTGCACGTTATGACCTATCTTGAGATTGCCCGTAAAAGGAATCTCGCCCATGATACACTTCACCAGAGTAGATTTACCCTCGCCGTTCTTACCTACGAACGCCACTTTCTCACCACGCTTGATGGTAAGGGTCACATGGTCGAAGACGGTATGATCGCCATAATCCTTTCTCACCTCATCGCAGATGACCGGATAATCGCCGCTACGGAGACAAGGAGGGAACTTGAGATGCATCTGCTTGGTATCCACCTCATCCACCTCGATAGGAACGATTTTCTCCAACTGCTTGATGCGGCTCTGCACCTGTACAGCCTTGGTAGGCTTATAGCGGAAACGCTCGATGAAATCCTTGATATCGGCTATTTCCTTCTGCTGGTTCTCGTAAGCGCGGAGCTGCTGCTCGCGGCGCTCGGCACGAAGTACCACATACTCATCGTATTTCACCTTGTAATCCTCTACTCTTCCGCAGGTAATCTCCAGGGTACGGTTGGTTACATTATTGATAAAGGCACGGTCGTGACTTACCAGCACCACCGCCTTGGCACTCTGCGCCAGGAACTGCTCCAGCCACTGGATACTCTCGATATCGAGGTGGTTGGTAGGCTCATCGAGGAGGAGTACATCCGGCTTCTGGAGCAGGATCTTTGCCAACTCGATACGCATACGCCATCCACCGGAGAACTCTCGGGTAGGACGGTCAAAATCTTCACGGGTGAAACCCAGACCGCTCAACGTGCGCTCTATTTCCGCCTCGTAGTTTTCACCGCCCATCATCATATAGCGATCATGTTCCTGGGTGAATTTCTCCACGAGCTGGGCATAGCTCTCGCTCTCGTAGTCAGTGCGGTCGGCCATTTCCTGCTGCATCTTGTCGAGGCGCGCCTTCATCTCGGTATTGTGGGCGAAAGCCTTGCGGGTTTCCTGCTTCACGGTGGTATCATCCTGCAGTTTCATCACCTGAGGCAGATAGCCGATGGTGGTTTCATTAGGGATAGCCACTACGCCGGAGGTTGGCTTCTGCAAGCCACAGAGAATCTTCAGCATCGTAGATTTGCCGGCACCGTTCTTACCTACCAGGGCAATGCGGTCGCGGTCGTTGATTACGAAGCTTACATCATTGAAAAGTGGCTTTACGCCAAACTCTACTTTCAGTCCTTCTACTGAAATCATCTATTTGTTTTTTTATATTATTGAAGCTTTTGCCCTTTCAGGGCGACATTACATTTTCATTTATAACTTTTAAATCAAGTTACGGGATGAGCAGGGAGGAATCTCCGTAGCTCAGGAAGCGGAAATCATGAGAGAGGGCATAATCATATACCTTCTTCCAATCACCATGCAGGAAGGCACTCACCAGGAGAAGCAGGGTGCTCTGAGGCTGATGGAAATTGGTTACCAGCATCTTCACAATCTTATAGGTATAACCTGGAGCAATGATGATCTGCGTGCTGGAATGAAGGGCTTCCAATCCGTTGCGGTCGAGATAATCGACGATTGCCTGTATAGCCTGCACCGGAGTGATGTCATCCACCAGATTGCCATCTGCCGACAGCTCGTATGGATCCCACTGTTTTACATGCAGGTCCTCTTCACTTGCCTCAGGATGCTTGATGAGATGCACTCCCATATAGTAGAGACTCTCGATGGTGCGCACACTGGTGGTTCCCACGGCGATGACCTGGCACTCGTGCTTGATGAGCTTCTCCAGACTGCGACGATGAACCACGATATATTCGGTATGCATCTGATGACCTTCTATCTCAAGACTCTTCACCGGCTTGAAGGTTCCCGCTCCTACATGAAGGGTTACCTCTTCACGGTCGATGCCATGCGCATCCAGGTCCTGGAGCACCGCATCGGTGAAATGCAGACCGGCTGTTGGGGCAGCCACACTACCCTTGATCTTGGAATATACGGTCTGATAAGTAGTCTTGTCACTTTCTTCTGTCTTGCGGTTCAGATAAGGAGGGATAGGCAACTCTCCCACTGCTTCGAGAATCTCGGCAAAGGAAACATGCTCGTTGTCCCAGTCGAAATCCACCCAGTAGTTGGTGCCGCCACCTTTAGCCACCATTTCAGCCGCCTCTGTGCTGAGCGCATCTCCACGGCGCATGGTAGCAGAGAGGGTAAGCTGATGACCCTTGATCTCGAAGTCGCGCTTCAGGCTTCCCTCTTTCCATTTCTTCAGGTTACCAATCATACAGAGCCATGAGCAGTGACCCGAAGTCTGGAACATCAGCTCATAGTCGGTAGGTGCAGCAGGTTCCATCAGGAACACCTCGATGAGGGCTCCCGTCTCCTTGCGGAAATGCATACGCGCCTGGATTACCTTGGTATTATTGAATACCATCATGGCACCCTTTGGCAGATAGTCGGGAAGATGGAAGAATACATCATCGCTTACCTCACCATGCTTATAGACCAGCAGTTTACTGTGGTCGCGCTGTGAGATAGGAAACTTGGCGATGCGCTCATCTGGCAAATCGTAATTATAATCACTAATCTTAATATGTTTTGTATCCATTACTTTCTTTGAAAATTGAACTTTTTATTTTTGAAAATAGTGATGCCCCCAAGAAGGCTCACTGCCTGATTACAACCCCGTCATCAGAACGACGGCACGCAGGATGACATATACGAGGGTGAGCATCAGAACGGTCATAATCATATCGATGTCATCGCAATCATATCCCGTACTGGTATATTGATTCGAAACATACTTGATTTCCGGTGACATACGCCGGTACATACGATGGAAGAAAAGATATACCAGCGTACCAACCACCATGCCCAGCAGCATGCCGCAAACGATGTCCAGCGGATAATGAACGCCCAGATAGAGGCGAGTCCAGCAGTTCACCAGCGACCATGCTATCAGGGTGAAGGTGAGCATCCTGCTCCTTACAAGGAGCGAGAAGAACACGGCTAACGCCATGGTGTTGGCTGCATGCGCCGAACAGAAACTGTAGTCCTTCAGACGAAGATTATCCACTACCTGTACGGAATATTTTACCAGCGGATCGTTGGAAGGTCGCCATCTGGCCGCAAGCGGTTTGATGATTCCCTCGGCAATGCCATCGGCAAAAAGAATGCACAGGAATGCGCAGCCTACAATAAGACCAATCTGCCCGATTGTCTCATTATTGCGCATCACGATGATAAAGAGTACAAGATAGAGCGGTATCCAGGTGAAACCCGAAGTAAGTGCCATCACCAACTGGTCGAGAATCACATTATTACTGCCGTTGAACCACTGCAGTATCTGAAAGTCAATATCCTGTATCGAACTAAAATCCATTTACTTATTGTTTTATATTTAATGTTGAATGTAGAATGATATCAGTGTCTGACGCTCCATCCACTTCATTCTCCTAGATTTCCTCGAGGTGCTTGGTCTCGATCCATCCTTCTCTTCCATCGCCTACGCGGATGCCACGCCAGTCGGTCATACCCTTGTCGATGATATCTACACGGGTACCCTCGTGGAGTACAAACTGATCGGTACTGGTCTTGGCAGGCGTCTTCTTGATGTTCACGGAAGGTGAGATGATGATGGCACCCTTGCGGTTGTCGAGCGCCTGCTTCTGCTGATAGGCAAAGAGATTGCTCAGCAGGAAGACGAGGAAGAAGCCGATACCGCCAAAGAAGCCGATCTTGCGCATCAGGATGTGCAGACCGAAGAGATAGAGCAGCACGAGCAGCAGCGCCATGATGATGGAGATGATGCCAGTCTTCGCCCAGTTATCTACACTCGTGAAGTTGACCAGCGCCTTATACCAGGTAACAAAGAACATTTCGCTTACCGGGGTAATCTTGTCGATGGTCTTGCTGCGTGCAAACTGGAGATTGAAGTTGATGTCCTCATCTCCAGGCGAGAGCAGGCGGGCACGCTCATAGTTGAGCACCGCCTTGGTGATATTGTCTGTACGATAGTAGGCATTGCCGAGATTGTAGTAAATCTCGGCAGAGGCACCATTCTTGAGCAACTCTTCGTAGTCGCGGATAGCCTGCTGGTAGTTGCCCTTCTGGTATTCCGTATCGGCATTGTTCTTGGTGATTGCCGATACCGGAGAAGCGCCGAAGCCCAGCATCACCAGGAGCAGCCATACGAAGGAATATCCGGCAGGATGCTTCTTGGCGTTCTTGCGAGTCGCATTGATTGCATTTTCTATTTCCATAATCGCTGTCATTGCCGATTCGAAGGTACGGTTCATATTGCCGGCAGGATCGCCTGGAGCATAACGCTCGAACTCGCACTCATCGAGAGCGGAAGTAAACTTCTGTATTGTAACATCGTCCACATCGTGGGCGAAGAGTTTCTCACGGATATTCTCACGAGAGAGCTGCTCTACCGGCATGTTCAGCTTGTAGCTCATATATCCCCAGAGGGCACGCATCACCTCATCGTAGAACTCGCCCTGCTTGCCCTGCAGCATCAGCTTGTTGGCCATGCGCAGACGCTTGGTGGCTATCTTGCCCGCCTTGTTGGAGCGTTTCTTCACGATGTCGGCATTCTCGATGGCTCTGCGGTGGAATACCACCAGCAGCACGAAGAAGGCGATGAGCGGAATGAGCAGACAGGTCCAGTAACCGAAGCTTCCGAAGAACATATCATCTGCCTGATGCTGTGAGGTCTTGCCCAACATGATGGTATGGATATCCTTGTCCTTGCTGGTATAGTCAGCCGACTCGGATGTTGATCCATCTCCCTTCTCCACGTTCAGAGTGAAAGGTTGGGTCTTGATGGTCTTATACGCATTCTTGCTGGTATCATAATAGGTGAACTCCACGGCTGGAATGGTATAGCTGCCCTGATTGCGAGGAACAGCCAGGAAATCGTAGATCATATTACCCTCCACTCCATTGGCGGTGAGTCGGGTCTTATCTGTTACCTTGGCATCATACTTGTCGAAATCCTTCGGGAAATTCACTACTGGCTGCTTCAGCAACTTGAGGTTTCCGATACCTCCCACAATCACACGGAGCGTGATCGGTTCGCCTGCCTTGATTTCCTTCTTGTCAAGACAAGCAGAGATATTGAACTTTCCTACTCCACCCGAGAAGTTGGCAGGGCGCTGAGGCAACGGATCTACCTGCAGGGTGATACCCGGAGCCTTGATGTCCTTCTTTACCTCTACATATCCGGAGCCGCCATTGAAGAAGGCCTCCATAGGGTCAACATTGCGGTTCTGCTGTACCACGATGCCCTTGAAGGTGATGGAAGGAATCTCCAGCTTACCGGTCATCTGAGGATACATCACATACTGGCTCCAGGTGACACACTTGTAAGGACGGCCGTTCACCATTTCGGTATGGAAGGTCTTCTGCTGTGGCAGAGGCACTTCCTGGTTGTGGAATCCCTTCAGGTCTGGCATCTTGCCTTCCAGCTGGGTGAGTTCCACCTGTGTATATACCTTGTAGGTAAGCAGGATAGGTTCCTGCTCGTGTACTCTCTTCTTGTTGGCAGACACCTTGATGAAGAGGTCGCTGCCTGAGATGGCAGAGCCTGCGGTACGCATACGAGGTTGGTCGTAGCTATTCTGTCCGTGCATGCTAGGAGCGCCGTTGGTATGCTGGGCGTGACCCGACACCGTAATCCTCACGGCGTGAGAAGCCAGGCTCCTACCCCCCACGACAGCGTGGGAAGCACCAATGTTGAAGGTACCATTCTTTGCCGCATAAAGGGTGTAGGTGATGGTTACAGATGAAGAGGACGAGGTATGTCCGTTGATCATCTGATAACTGGATTGCGAGGATGTGTAAGGGCCTGCGATGACTTCGAGTCCATCCTGCACTGCACCCATTCTGAATTCCTCTACATCACGGGTGTTGATGGTATAGGCGACACGGAAGTTTTCTCCAGCCGCTACGTGCGATGGAGCCGACACGGAGATATGCTGGGCCACCGCATGCACCTGGTAGCCTAGCAAGCATATCAGCAATATCAAATACCAACCTATTTTTTTCATATCGTATCTTAATAATAGCTAAATATTATATGTAAACCGTATTTTTATCTTATCTAATCTTTTACCAATTCTTGTCGTAAGCCTTTCTGCGTGGCTGGCTCATCGCCTTCTGCAACTTGCGCTTGGTGGCTTGCTCCTGCTGAACGGCGGCATTCAGGAGCTGCTCGGCATTCTCGCGGCTCATCTTGTCCTGGTTCGGCTGGTTTTGGTTCTGATTATTCTTGTTATTCTTATTCTTGTTCTTGTTATTCTTATTATTCTTATCGTCGTTTTTATCCTTGTTGTCTTTGTTCTTGTCTTTATTCTTATCCTTGTTGTTCTTGTCCTTGTTCTTATCCTTGTTGTTCTTGTTCTTATCCTTGTTCTGCGGATTGTTCTTGAGCAACTTCTTGCAGAGGGCAAGATTATAACGGGTCTCATTGTCCTGTGGATTGCATCTCAGCGCCATCTTGTAGTATTCGATGGCCTGGGCATATTCCCGATGGTTCTGCATGATCACGCCCATGTTGTGATAGCTGGCTGCACGACGGAGGCGGTTGGTTTCCAACTGGGCAGCATTGGTAAACTGCTGTATCGCCATGGAGTCTTTCTGCTGCGCCATGAGCGCACAACCAAGATTGTATATCGCCTGTGGATTCTTCTGATTCTTGGAGATAGCCTTGCGATATTGGGTTTCTGCCACTGCCCATTTCTGGGATTTGAAGGCACGATTACCCTGACGGATCAGGTTGCGATCAGTCTGGGCTCCGGCTTGTGCCGTACCCACCAGCAACATTGCCACTGTTACTATTATATAATGTATATACTTCATTTTTACATCTATATTTTAAAGCTTTTGCCTGCTTTATTTCGGCAGCTTCAAGGAATCCCTTTTGAAGAACTTGATGTTCCTGAGCAACGGATTCTTTACTTCCAGCATGCAGACCTCGATGATGAGCAGGAGAATGATGAGAATGCCCACAGCCTGAAACTGTTCATCGTAGGCACTGTATATCACGCTGGTCATATCTCCCTTCTGCAACTTGGTAAGGTCATCATTCAATGCCTTTTCTGCATCGCTCGTATTATCCACATGGATATACTGACCCTTGCCAGCCTGCGCCAGTTCGCGGCACATCTGCTCGTTGAGGGCAGTCATCACGGTATTGCCTGCGTGATCCTTCAGATAAGAGCCATCGCCCATCGGGATAGGAGCACCCTTGGTATTACCGATACCGAGGATAAACACATTGATGCCCTTCTTCTGGGCAATCTCGGCTGCCTCCTTGGCACCATCCTCATGGTTCTCACCATCGGTAATCACGATGATGGCTCTACCCACATTGTCCTGCTGGGTAAAACTCTTGGTGGCAAGCGAGATGGCATCGCCGATATTGGTACCCTGAGTCTGGATCAGCCCCGGTGTGATATTCTGCAGGAACATCTTTGCCGATACATAATCACTAGTAATAGGCAACTGCACGAAGGCATCGCCTGCAAAGACGATCAGTCCGATCTTGTCGTTGCTGAAGTTATCTACCAGATTCTCTATCAGCATCTTGCTCTTGTCGAGACGGGAAGGAGCCACATCCTCGGCAAGCATGGAATTGGAGATATCGAGACAGATCATCGTCTCGATGCCATTACGCTTGTCGTGAGAAATCTTGCTTCCCATCTGAGGGCGAGCCACCATCACGATGACGAGTGCCAAGGCAGCAAGCATCAGCACAAACTTCACCGTAGGACGGTATTTGGATATGTCGGGCATCAACTGCTTGAGCAGTTCCGGATCGCCCAATCTTTTCAGCTTAGCCTTTCGCCTTCTCCAGCCTACCAGACGAACCAGTATGAGCACCGGTATCAGCCAGAACAGCCAGAGAAACGTAGGATCTTCAAATCTTAACATATTTATATGATGTTATAATCTATTTTGTCTAAACTCCTCTTTCATCAAGGAATTCTTCTGAACCAAGTGAGGCGGAGCAATATCTCCAGGAGCAGTACCAGGAGTGCACCCAGGGCAAAAGGCTGATAGGCCTCATAACGCTTGGCAAAATGCTTCACATTAAACTTAGACTTCTCCAGCTTGTCGATGTCCCTGTAGATTTTCTTCAACTCGGCAGTACTCGTAGCACGATAGAAGTTTCCATCGGTGGTCTGAGCGATGTCGCGCAGCGTCTGGGTATCGATTTCCACCGGGATATTGACATACTGCACGCCTCCTGCCACAGGCATCGGATAAGGCGCCACCTTGTTGGTTCCCACTCCGATGGTATAGACTCTGATGCCGTAACTCTTGGCTATTTCGGCAGCGGTCATAGGCGAGATGTCACCCATGTTGTTACTACCGTCGGTGAGCAGGATTACCACCTTGCTCTTTGCCTTGGAATCCTTGAGTCGGGTCACGGCGTTGGCAAGTCCCATACCCACAGCGGTACCGTCGTCGATGAGTCCGCGAGCCGCAATATCGGTGCGGGTGTCATGCAGGAGTCTGAGCAGACTGGCATGATCGGTGGTCATCGGACATTGCGTGAAAGCCTCTCCGGCAAAGATGGTGAGTCCGATATTGTCGGTAGGACGGCCGGAGATAAACTCGGTAGCCACATCCTTCGCCGCCTCCATACGGTTTGGCTTCAGATCCTCAGCAAGCATAGAGGTTGATACGTCCATGGCAAGCATGATATCGATACCTTCTACGGTCTTGTTGTCCCAGGAATAGTGGGTCTGCGGACGGGCCATGGCGATGACGATGAGCACGAAGCAGATGCATCTCAGCACCATCGGCAGATGGATGAGTCTGACGCGCATGCTCTTGGGAGCATACTGATAGATGCGGGTATTGCTCATGCGCATCGTAGGCTCGCTCTTCTTCCTGCCCAGGAAATACCATAATATATAAGGTATCAGCAGCAGGAGCAGCAGAAAATATGCTTTACTTGCAAATTCCATTTCTTAATTTCTTTTTATTGTTTACATCACCAGCTCTGGATTTCCGAGCCTGATGACATTACATCACCATCTCTCTTTCTGAGCCTGATGACATTTACATCACGAGCATCGCTACCTGATAAACGATGTAGCCGAAGATGGCAACTACGCTGATGCCGCCCACCCAGAGCAAGGTCTTGATGAGTCGGCGCTGCTGCTGCGACTTCTGGTCTTCGGTGCTGAGCGTTGGAACAATCTTCTCCTCCTTAGGCTGCTCATCGGTCTTCGTCTGGTCGATGAAGTTAATGGCATTCACCAGGTTGGCATCGTTCTCGTTCATCGGAATCTCGTACTTGGCAAACTTCACCAGGTCGGCGGTAGAGAAGAGCATTCTCAGCTCGTCTATCATCTTCTGGTCGCCCGAAGCACGCAGGTGCTCGATGATTTCTCCACTGGTCATCTCCATTGCATTGAATCCGAAGCGGCTCACGATATAGGCACGCAGCGTATTGGTCAACTGGGTGTAGTACTCTTTCTGAGTCTCCTGGCTGGCACTGGTATGATGATGCTTGATGTCATTGATTTCACGCAGCGCCTTCTCATGGGCAGGCACCCTCTTCACGATGCGGATGCGGGCGATGATAGGCTTGTTCTTCTTCAGACGGTTGCGGAGATAAATCATTGCACCACAGATGATAATCATCAGCAGGCTCAACCAGAAGGCGAAGCTCCACTCACTCCACTCGAAAGGATTATCCTGTACACCCTTTGCCGGATAGAACTGGTTAGGATGCACCGTATCTACCGGAACGGTGAGCACCTTCAGCGCCAACGGATTTCCGTGATAGCTCTTGCCGTCGATCTTCACATCGAGTGCAGGAACCACATACACCTTCTCATCGAAAGAGGTAAGCGTATAGTCGCGGCTCACCTGGATGCGGTCATCACCCATCTGCATCGTGTCGCCCTTGCTCTGCTCCACCACCTCTACACCAGGTACTATCTGGTCCTGAGGCTTGAAGGATGGCAGCACGATTCTGGCACCCTTCCGGGCTGTAGCCTTGAGGTGCAGGATGGTCTGCTGTCCGATAAGCAGCTGCAGGGAATCCATGCGCTGCTCCACGGTCTGACCGATAGCCAGCGTAGAGCAACCCATCAGCGCCATCGTCAATATGATATTCTTTATTTTCATGTTATCTTACTTTAGCCTCTCTGTTTGAACAGCATCAGGAGCGCCTTCGAGAAGTCCTCGTTGGTGGCTACCGAAGTCCAATCTACCTTGCTCTTGGCAAAGAGCTGTCGCAGATTCTCCTGCTGTCGCAACCAGTTTTGGGTGTGAGCCACTCTCAATTTCTTCGAACTGGTATCGATATACATCTCGTGTCCCGTCTCGGCATCCATCACCTTGAGCAGTCCCACGTCGGGCAGCTGCTTGGCACGTGGATCATACACCTGGATTCCCACCACATCGTGCTTCTGGTTGGCTATCTGCAGCTGATGCTGATAGTCCTTGCTATCGTAGAAGTCGCTGATGACGAAAGCCGTGCAATGGCGTTTCATCACCCTCGTGAAGTATTCCAGGGCACATCCGATATCGGTACGCTGACTCTCGGGATGAAAGTCGAGCATCTCACGAATGATGTAGAGGATATGCTTGCGTCCCTTCTTGGGAGGGATATATTTCTCTATTCTGTCGGAAAAGAAGATGACACCTATCTTGTCGTTGTTCTGGATGGCACTGAAGGCAAGGGTTGCAGCTATCTCGGTAGCCAGGTCGCGCTTCATCTGGCGCATGGTACCGAAATCGAGCGAACCGCTCACATCCACCATCAGCATCACGGTAAGCTCTCGCTCTTCTTCAAAGACCTTGACGAAAGGGCGATGGAAGCGAGCCGTCACATTCCAGTCGATGTCTCTCACGTCGTCGCCATACTGATATTCGCGCACCTCGGCAAAAGCCATTCCCCTACCCTTGAAGGCAGAATGATACTGGCCGGCGAAGATGTTCTGGCTCAATCCGCGAGTCTTGATCTCGATCTTCCGAACTTTCTTTAAGATATCTTGTGTATCCAACTTAATTTACTTTGAATTTTGAACTAAATCAAGGCACTTCAACCTTGTTGATGATGCGGCTGACGATTTCCTCGCTGGTGATTTCGCTTGCCTCTGCCTCGTAAGAGAGGCCGATGCGGTGGCGGAGTACATCGTGAGCCACGGCACGTACATCCTCAGGAATCACGTAGCCACGGTGCTTGATGAAGGCGTAGGCTCTGGCTGCCTTGGCAAGTGAGATGCTGGCACGAGGACTGCCGCCAAAGGTAATCATATCCTTCAATTCGCCCAGGCCGTAACGGTCTGGATAACGGGTAGCGAAGACGATGTCGGCAATATACTGCTCAATCTTCTCATCGATATACACCTCGTTGACGATGCTGCGAGCCTTCAGGATTTCCTCGGCTGTAGTAACCGGAGTCACGGTAGGCAGACCGCCCTGGATGTTCTCACGGATGATGAGCTTCTCTTCTTCGATGGTAGGATAATCGATGATAACCTTGAGGAGGAAACGGTCCACCTGAGCCTCAGGCAACTGATAGGTACCCTCCTGCTCTACCGGGTTCTGGGTAGCCATCACCAGGAATGGATTAGGCAAATGGAAAGTCTGCTCGCCGATGGTTACCTGATGTTCCTGCATCGCCTCAAGCAAGGCACTCTGCACCTTGGCTGGAGCACGGTTGATCTCATCTGCCAGGACGAAGTTGGCAAACACAGGTCCTCGCTTCACATGGAAGGCTTCATCCTTCTGCGAATAGATCTGCGTACCGATTACGTCGGCAGGCAACAAATCGGGTGTAAACTGTATGCGGCTATAGTCTGCACTAATCAACTGTGACAATGTTTTGATTGCAAGAGTCTTCGCCAGACCAGGTACACCTTCCAGGAGAATGTGACCATCAGAGAGAAGACCGATAAGGAGACAGTCAACGAGGTGCTTCTGACCTACGATGACCTTGTTCATGCCCATTACCAGGTTGGTAACGAACTGACTCTGTTGTTCAATCCGGATATTCAACTCACGGATATCAATAGCTTCTGCCATAATCTTATTATCAATTTTACGTTTAATTCATTCTAAAAACTGAACAAAGGGCACTTCCAAAATGCCCTCCGTTCTCAAATCAAACGCAAAAGTACTCAATTATGAGCACAAAAGCGAATAAAGCTAACTAAATTATATTAAAAAAGTTTCACAAACGCTATTTTTAGAAACTTTTAATAAAGCAGGCACACGAAGCATCAGCGATTGCGATGCTTCATATACCATGGATGTACTAGGAAATTATACATCAGGAGAGAAACCACTGTCAATCCGAAAGTCGGATACAGAAGTTCCTTATACACAGGATTCAAGATCACCGAATCCATACTAAGGCCCTTCGGATACAAGTCCTTCACCAGCCAGAAACCCAATCCGATTCCTAAGCTCAACCCCAGTTCCCACGCCAGGAAGAAGGAGCTCATACTGGTGCCACGCTGGCAATGCTTGGCAAGCTTGATGTAGAAAAGCAGGAATCGGCTTCCAATGATACCCACTCCCAAGGCAAGCAAGGCAGGTACAAGCATCTCTTCGGCAAAATCCTGTTCACTTATGGACACAAATTCTGCTGCCGCGATCAATATCAGTCCCACGATTACCTGACTCTTCAGCTCTGCATCAGCAAAAACGTATTTTTCTGCCACCAATGCCAGAAACAGTCCGCAAAAAAACATCGCATAGACGGTGAGAGAATGAGGCAGCGACAGATAGAAGCCCGGTATCACCATGATGCATACAATATTGACGAACAGCGGAAATCCCTGAGGCAGGAAAAAGCGGTCGCTGCTGATAAGTGACACGTTTTCTGACGGAGCCTTGAACGGGAACTTCACTCTGGAAACCAGCACCAAGGCAACCAATGCCAATACTGAGGCTACAGGAAAAACGACTTTCATACTGAAGACATTATAGACCAGAAGCGACAGCAATGGACCTACCGCAATGGAAAAGCGGGCAAACCAGGAGGTGATATAATTCGCCTCCGTACGTTGGAAAGATTCACAGGTATCGATAATCAGCGTACTCGCCAGCGACATCTCTGCCAAGCCCAGGAAAGCGCCCTGAATCAGACGCATCACCACCAGCATCTCGAAGCCCACCTTGATATTCCAGAAGGTTTCCAGATAATAAAGGACGACGAGACTGACTGCCACACCCAGGATGGATATCTGGCATACCCTATTGCGGCGATAGCGCTGCACCAGATAGGAGCAGAAGCCACCCAGAAGAAAGATGCCCAAGCCATAAGCAGCATAAACCACGCCCATCTGAGTAACGGAATATCCCTCCTTAGCCATAAAATAAGGTATGCTTATGAGGAGCATGTAGATGCTCGTCATCAGGAAGAGATTGGCGAAGCAGAGACACCAGAAGTCACGGTGCCACAGATTAAAATGCACCGGGGTATTTTGCGTATCCATCTTAGTAACTCTCTTCTGCGCTTGGATACTCCACGCTCTTCACGGCGTCGATATAAGCCTTTACTCCCTTCTGCATCTCCTCGCCGACCTGGGCAAAATGACGCAGGAATTTTGGCTTGAAGCCCTGGGTCATACCGAGCGCATCAGCATAAACCAACACTTGTCCGTCACAACCGTTACCAGCTCCAATACCGATAGTTACAGCGTTTACCTGACGTGAAACTTCAGCCGCCAGTTTGGCAGGAACCTTCTCCAGAACGATGGCAAAACAGCCAGCCTTATCCAGTGCTTTAGCATCGCTGATCAGCTTCTCTGCCTCTGCATCCTCCTTGGCACGGATGCCGTAACCGCCAAACTTATTCACGCTCTGAGGAGTAAGTCCGAGATGGCCGCAAACAGGAATACCGGCATTGATGAGTGCCTGAACTGTATCCAGGATTTCCACGCCACCTTCCAGCTTCAGCGCATCCACGCCCGTCTCCTTCATCATACGGCAGGCATTGCGCAAGGCATCTTCCTTGCAAACCTGATAGCTGCCGAAAGGCATATCACAGAGCACGAGTGCATGATTGCAGGCGCGGGCCACACTGCGTGCGTGGTAAATCATCTGATCTACGGTGACAGGCAATGTATCAGCATTTCCAGCCATCACATTGCTAGCCGAATCACCTATCAGGATAGTATCGATGCCAGCAGCATCAATGATGCCTGCGGTAGTGAAATCGTAGGCAGTAAGCATCGTAACCTTCTCACCTGCCGCCTTCATTTCGGCGTAGGTCTTGGTTGTGATTTTCTTTTTGTCTGTAGATAAATATCCCATATAATTGTGTTTACTAAAAAGTATTATTCTTATCAGTCTATTTTTCAGATTATCTTAATCTCTGTTCTTCTTTTCTACAATCTTTTCCAGTTCATCGTATCCGAATCCATTGTAATCGGCTATCACATAGTCGCTGTATGGCTGGATGCTCTCTGCAGAATTGGTAGTAGCGAGCCCGAGGGTAAATGCACCCGAAGCTCTCACGGCCTTCAGTCCGTTGAAGCTGTCTTCCAGACCCACACATTCCTCCGGCTTTGCTCCGAAGCAGGCAGCACCCTTGAGATAACAGTCTGGATCCGGCTTGCTCTTGGCAAAATCTTCGCTGGTGAGCACGCGGTCAAAATAGGTCTTGAACTCAGGATGATACTTATACACCTGCTCCATCTTCTGCAGATTGCTGCTCGTCACCACAGCGCACTTCACACCATGCGCCTTCACGCCTTTCAGGAAAGTTTCGAATCCAGGAATGTAAGGATACGACATATTCTGCTCGAACTCATCGAGCCGAGCTGTTATCTTAGCCTGTTCCGACTTGCAATCGGTGTATCCATCAATATGAGCGAATGTGGCATCATCAGAGAAGTACTTGTCGTAGATCTGAACCAGGGTCTGTCCCTTGATGCGAAGCGCAAAGTCAGGCATCTCCGGATGATACTCCCTGCCTATCATTCCCCAGAACACGGAATACTGGCTTTCGGTATCGAAAACCACGCCGTCTAAGTCGAATAATGCTGCTTTTATCATTACTTTTTATATTAAATAAATACTATCTAACATCTTTTTCGGGTGCAAAGGTACACATTTTTTTGCTAACTAGCCCCGAAATAACTACTAAATATACAAAAAAAGCTAATTTTATTTTGTTTTATCTACAATTTGCACTACCTTTGCATCGGTTTATATACATTAATAAATATAGATAGAAAGAAACAAAAACAAGATAGAATGAATATCATAGAGAAATATTTCCCTCACCTCACCGACGAGCAGAAGAAGCAGTTCGCTGCCCTCGACGGTCTGTATCGCGATTGGAATGCCAAGATCAATGTCATCAGCCGCAAGGATATCGACAACCTCTACGAGCACCATGTGCTCCACTCTCTGGCTATTGCCAAGGCGATCAACTTCCGCCCGGGTTCAGAGATTCTCGACTTCGGATGCGGCGGTGGTTTCCCGGGCATCCCGCTCGCCATCCTCTTCCCTGAGTGCAAGTTCAAGCTCATCGACGGCACCGGCAAGAAGATCAAGGTGTGCAATGAGGTGGCTGGCGCTATCGGACTCAAGAACCTGGTGGCTGAACACCTGCGCGGCGAGGACGAGAAAGGCAAGTACGACTTCGTGGTGAGCCGTGCCGTAATGCAGTTGCCCGACCTGATGAAGATCATCAAGAAGAACTTCAAGAAGGCTGGTCAGAATGCCCTGCCCAACGGTTTGCTCTGCCTCAAGGGCGGCAATCTGAAGGAGGAGCTCAAGCAGTATTACAAGATTTCGGAAATCACCCCTCTCAGCACCTTCTTCGATGAGGAGTGGTTCAGCCAGGACAAGCAGCTGGTTTATGTTCCTGCTTAAATTAAAGAAAAAAGTAAAATGCTACATATCGAAAGATTCCAAGTCAACATGTTGCAGGAAAACTGCTACGTGGTCAGCGATGACACCCTCGAGTGCGTCATCATAGATTGCGGCGCCTTCTATCCTGAAGAGCGCAAGGCAATTACCGAGTATATCAGAAAGAACAATCTGAAGCCTGTTCATCTCCTCGTTACCCATGGTCATCTCGACCATAATTTCGGCAACGATACCATCTACCAGGAGTTCGGACTGAAGCCGGAAGTGGCACAGGGCGATGAGAAGCTGATGAAGGGTCTGGCTCATCAGGCAGAGACATTCTACCAGATGCAGCTCGACACCCACTTCCCTCCTATCGGTCATTTCTTTGAGGAAGATGAGGTAATCAAGTTCGGCAATCACGAATTCACCATCATCGAGACTCCAGGCCACAGCAACGGCTCCGTATGCTTCTATTGCGAGGCAGAGCACGTACTCTTCTCGGGCGATACCCTCTTCAAGAGTTCTATCGGCAGAACCGATTTCCCTGGCGGCAGCATGTTCCGCATCATCAACAGCCTGCGCCATCTCGGCATGTTGCCGGATGAAACACAGGTGCTGCCAGGCCACGGTGAGGCTACCAGCATCGGCGAGGAATTGGCTCATAATCCATATATGGACCGATAGATTCAGGAAGATACAGCATTCAGAATTCCAAGGATTCAGAAGATACAGCATTCAGATGATTCAGAAGAAATCGAACACAGAGAAAATCATCCTGGGCATTGACCCCGGCACCAACGTGATGGGCTATGGCGTGATACGCGTCATCGGCAACAAGGCAGAACTGGTGGTGATGGGTGTCATCGACATGCGCAAGGAGAAAGATCCCTACTTGCGACTCGGCAGGATTTTCGAGCGGGTGACTGGCATCATCGACTCCTATCTGCCCGACGAGATGGCGATAGAGGCTCCCTTCTTCGGCAAGAATGTGCAGTCGATGCTCAAGCTCGGCAGGGCGCAGGGAGTGGCTATCGCTGCTGCCATCCACCACGACGTACCCATCCACGAGTACGCTCCGCTGAAAATCAAGATGGCGATTACCGGACAAGGTCAGGCTTCCAAGGAGCAGGTGGCGGCGATGCTGCAGCGCATGCTCAACATCCGGGAAGACGAGATGCCGAAATACATGGATGCCACCGATGCCCTGGGCGCTGCCTACTGCCATTTCCTTCAGATGGGCAGACCCGAAACGGGTGCCAGGCACTATAGCAGCTGGAAGGATTTTGCTACCAAGAACGCCAGCCGCATAGAGAAAGGTACAGGCATGACGGGTCCGCAGGCAAAGCTTCTGGCGGCTATCAACCGTACCACGCACAAGTAGCCCAGCCCGGAAATATCATCCTGTTATCAAGCAACATATCAATAAAAAAATAAGAGAGATGCAAAAGATTATCAGTATTCAGAATGGCGTAACCCGTATGCCGGAATGGCGTATGGCTGAGCCAGTTAACTTCGAGGCATGCGACGGCGAGCATATCGCTATCGTAGGTCCCAATGGTGGAGGTAAGTCGATGTTCGTGGACATCCTTGTGGGCAGACACCCGCTGTTGATGCACGATCCTGATTACGACTTTTCTCCTAGTACCAAGCCCCTGGTGAGCGACAATATCAAGTATATTACCTTCCGTGATACCTACGGAGGCGACAACGACCGCACCTACTTCCTGCAGCAGCGCTGGAACCAGCTGGAAATAGATGAGAACACGCCTATCGTCAAGGATAAGCTGGAAGAGGCTTATCAGATGGCTGGCGAAGATACGCCGGAGCGCAGACAGCTGCAGGAACACATCTACGAGCTGTTCCACATGCACCACCTGCTCGACAAATACACCATCCTGCTGAGCAGTGGAGAGCTCCGCAAGTTCAAGCTTGCCTCTACCCTCTTCTCAGAGCCTCGTGTGCTGATCATGGACAATCCTTTCATCGGTCTGGATGCCGACACCCGCGACCAGCTCAAGGAGCTTCTCAAATCACTCACCACCGAGCATCATCTGCAGATCATCCTCGTATTGAGCAAGAGCGATGACATCCCAGACTTCATCACCCACGTGGTAGAAGTGAAGGATATGAAGGTATATCCTAAGCTTACCAAGGAAGAATATCTGGCACAGCGCAACCCCATCCCTGCCCACGTATTATGCGAAGAATTAGAACAGGCCATCATCGACCTGCCATATAGCGACCGGGAATATCACAGTCAGGAAGTGGTGAAGATGAACAAGGTTCGCATCCAGTATGGCGAGCGCATCATCCTCAACGATCTCGACTGGACGGTTAACAATGGCGAGCGCTGGGCGCTGAGCGGACAGAACGGTGCCGGCAAGAGTACCCTGCTCAGTCTGGTATGTGCCGACAATCCGCAGAGCTACGCCTGTGACATAGCCCTCTTCGGCAATCCTCGTGGCAGTGGCGAGAGCATTTGGGATATCAAGAAGCATATCGGCTATGTATCTCCAGAGCTTCACCGTTCCTATCAGCGTGATATGCCAGCCATCCGCATCGTGGCGAGCGGCCTTACCGATTCTGTGGGTCTCTATGTAAAGCCAAAGGAAGAGGATATGGACCAGTGCCGTTTCTGGATGAAGGTATTCGGTCTGGAGGGTTTGGAAGACCGTGGTTTCCTGAAGCTGTCAAGTGGCGAGCAGCGCCTGGTACTTCTGGCACGCGCCTTCGTGAAGGATCCTGAGCTCCTCATCCTCGACGAGCCTCTTCATGGTCTTGACAACAGAAACCGCCGCCTGGTAAAGGATATCATCGAGGCATTCTGCAAGCGAAAGAACAAGACGATGATCATGGTTACCCACTATAAGGAAGAGCTCCCTGCCTGCATCGACCACAGCATCTTCCTGAAGAGACATACGAAATAGGAAAAAGCGTATGGATTCATTATTTCTACTTCAGTTTGCATGTTTCATATTCATGCTCATCAATGCCTTCATCGTAGCCCTCTCCCATCTGCATGTAAGATGGGAGAACAAGCGGTATGAGCGTTCTCGATGGATGATTGTTGCTGCCCTGATAGGACTGGCGATACAATATGTGATGCAGATGACTTTCGGGTTCCGTGCTATGCACGATAATCTGGGGGCGGTCATCAACATCCTCCTCTATACCCCCTGCTTCTCGCTCATCTCCATGGGAATCTACAACATAGAAACCACCCGTGCTAACCTCAGAAAGATGATACTGATGTGTAGTGGCATTTATGCTGCCATCATTGTGGTCTTTTGCGTGGGTATCAGTCTTCATCATAGCCTGTATATCAGAGAGGGGCTTTATCTGATGCTGACTCTGTTTTGCGTAAATGTTTTCTATTGCATATACATGATTATTCAGGAGATGATTAGGCGTAAGAATATGTTGGAGACAATGGCTGCAACGGATTTGTTGCCTTACGTAAGATATTCGCGTGCCAGTGTAATCATTCTATGGCTCGCAGTTCTCGCTATGCCAGTTGCCATCTTTTCTACCACCTTATTATATATAGTAGGTCCAGCCGTATTGCTTGCCTTGCTGTTCTTCAATCTTACGTTTATCGCTCTCGGCAGCAGTTATATCCCTACCGAAGAACTCTTGGATAAAGAAGTGGAAAACGATGCCTTGGTGGGAACAAAATATAGGTATGGGGGGGGCACTTTCTGCTAAACAGCAGACCTCTGCTGATAGCAGAACAGAATCTTTACAACCACTTTCCGATGAGCGCAGAGATTTCATCCAGAAAAGTATTGATGCATGGTGTGCGAATTTAGGATATAAGGACAGTGCTGTGAATATGCTTACCCTCTCTCGCACACTTTGTATCTCCAAGGATGAGTTATCTGTATTCTTCGACCAGTATCTGAAAACTACATTCAGAATATGGCTTGGTGATATACGTTTCAATGCGGCAAAGAAGATGATGTTGGAATGTCCAGACTATAGTAATGACATTATTTCTGCCGAGTGTGGCTTCTCTGCCCGTACCTATCTGTACCGGATTTTCAAGTCAAAGGAAGGTTGTACGCCTACCGAATGGCGAGAAGAAAATACCAGAAAAACGCATAATATAAGAGTATAAATCGTTAAAATGGGTGTCTACTTCCTACGAAGTAGACACCTAAAACATAGGAAGTAGACACCTGAACATAGGAATGCGACACCTTTTTTGGATGAAAAACACTATATTTGTACCATGAAAGAAATATTTGAAACCATACCAAGGATAGAATTAGCCCTGATTATCATCGGGGTGTCTGTACTCATATTAGGTATTATCTTGGGATATGCCATGATACATGAGTACAGGATGTATCTTGAGAATCATTGGAAGGCTCGCTATAGCTTTCGTGACTTCATCAAGAGAGAACGCTTTTATATCTTTCTTCTGTTGGCTTTCATTTTAATTTCCCTGACAAACCTCTTGTATTTCTTAGAGTGAGTTTCGGTTCAAATGAAACAAAAGGCTTCATAGTAGTCACCCATTTTGATTATTAGGAGAAAACTCCTTATCTTTATCTTTACGATTTAATATAAACGAAATAATATGGCAAATTATTTGACAATACGGATTAGATTGCTGATTGCAATACTTGCATCAGTGCTTCCGCTTTCCACAATGAAAGCTGAAGAAGGAAAAGATGTACTTGTCCCATCGCAAGGCTGGTACGTCGGAGTAGAGGGTGGAATGCCTTTCGGTTTCTCTACTTTCTCAAGTTTCGGACACGACAAGACGCATCTCGGTTGGGCTGCTGGTTTATATGGGGGCTATCGTTTCAACTCTATCTTCTCGGCAGAGTTATCTGCCAAGTATGGAGAGATGAACTTGTCTGCACAAGACTGTTGCGTAGAACGTAACTATTGGTTGGGTAGCGACGGCGTGCTTTACAAGGCAGGTGTCTTAGGCATGGATAGTTGGGAGTATGCTGATTTGAAAAGCCATGTCAGGATGGGCAGATATGGAGCAAGAGTAAATATCAATCTCCTTGGGTTGTTCCATCAAACAGCTAACAGCCGATGGAATTTGGCTGTTTCACCTCATATATATGCAGTAACGACCAAGGCTGACATCCGTACTATAGCCGATGATGCTAAGGTGATGAAAGGTTCTACCAACTGGCATTTGGGTTATGGCGCAGACTTGCAGGTTGGTTATCAACTGACTTCATGCCTGAAATTGGGCATCTATTCCGGTTTGACTCGTCTTACTGGCGAACGTATGGACGGAATGCCAGAACATCTGCATAAGAACAACTTTGTTTGGGAAAGTGGAGTAAGATTAGGTATTAACCTCTCTAAAAAGAAGAACAAGGTAGCAGAAACTCCATCAGTTCCACAAAAGGAGGTTCTACAACAAGAACCAACTTCTTCGGAGAATGTCAATCAGAAAGAAACCGTGGATAAGGCAGAAACAAGAGTTGTTGAACAAGACATAAAAGAATCTGCAAAGGTGACTTTCCCTGTCATATATTTCACTTTCAATAGTATCGACATCCAACAGAATGAAGAGACTAAATTGAATGCTATTCTCAAAACATTGAAAGAGAATCCGAACATGAAGGTGACAGTAACAGGTTGGAGTGACACAAAAGGCAGCGTGGCTGTCAATAAACGTATATCTCGCCAGCGTGCAGAAACCGTAAAAACTTGGCTTGTGAAAAATGGCATAGAGGCAAGTCGCATTACTGCAATAGGAAATGGCAGCGATGACACCCAAGATGCGGATAAGGCTCGCCGAGTAGAGACTAAAGACAATCATAAGTAACCCATAAAACAAGATAGAAAATGAAAGCAAAAAGAATATTTAATATTTGGTTATGGGTGCTGTTATGCGTCCCATGCCTGTTGGCAAGTTGCGATCATGATGTTCATGGTGGTGAGGATGATGGTGGCTTGTCAGTATCGCTCACTTGGGCAGATGAAGCCGACCAAGGTACGGAAGTGAAGGATGTGAAGCTCTGGATATTCAATGCCGATGACGGCTCCTTGGTAGAGGAAAAACATTATAGTAGTGCTAAGGAGGTGGCAAGCCAACGTTTTACTCTGCCTGAAGGATCGTATCGCATCTTGGCTGCCACCAATCTCACAGAACCGTTTACTGTCGGTGAACAGACCAGGGCTTTGACTAATTGGAACAATATCCAAATAGGCTTGACCAATCCTAAGGATGTGAAGCATAATGCTTATTTCGGAGTTGCCGACGTGAGGATAGACAACAAGGAAGGCAACTATGTGGTGCAGAATCCTGTCAAAAGCGTGCTTGCCGAACTGACCATCATCATAGAGAATGTACCTAAAGGTACAGAGATGAGTGGCAAGGCATTAGATGCAGCCTGGTGTCTGTTCCCTACACAGAAGAATGGTGATGGCGACTATGGGTTGCCGAGCATAAAGCCAACGGAAGTGGAAATACCTACTATCTTGGCTACTGAGTCAACCCTGAAATCGGAAGTCATCCGACTGATGCCGACCATACAGGGAAGCCCCGCCTCTCATGTTTATCTCCGCCTCTTGCTGCCTAACGGGACCTTGCAAGAGTATGACATCACCGCTCCTGCGATGAAGGTTGGAGGAAAGTATGAGTTGCGACTCAACTACAACCAAATGCAGCCAAAGATGAATCTGGAAGCTACCATCAACGGTTGGACGAACCTCAACAATGAAGTAGAAATAAAATAATAATAACTTTTAAAATGTTTATAAGATGAAAAAGATGACTAAGTTCTTCGCCCTTGCACTCTTGGCAGGTGCAATGGTTTCATGCAGTACAGAAGATATCGCACCTTCTACCCAGAACGATAAGGTAGCCGTGCAGTTTACTGGTGGTATCAACGTAAACACCCGTGCTGCGGGTGTAGCTTGGGCTGATGGTGACAAGATTGGTATCTTCATGACTGGAGCAAATCAGCCTCTCTCGGCAGATGCAATCAGAGAGGGAGTTGACAATGTTTGCTATCAGTCAAATGGAAGTATAGCCTTTTCACCTATTTCTGGAGGTAAGACTATTTTCTTCCCGATAGATGGAAATGTGGACTTCTATTCTTACTATCCACAGACCACTGTCAATGACTACAAGGTAGCACTTGATGTAACAGACCAAGGGAAACAAGAAACTATCGACTTCATGTATGCCAAGACAGAAGGCTGCAACAAAGCTACGCCACAGGTTGACTTGAAGTTCTTCCATAAGTTAAGCAATCTTATTTTGGAGGTTCAACCAGGTAATGGTCTCACGGAAGAAGACCTTAAGAATATGATTGTGACAGTGAAAGGTCAGAATACCAAAGCCACTTTCAATCTTGTGGATGGGACTATCTCTGGTGAAGAAACTCCTGCGGACATCATGATGAAAACTACCGAAGCTGGCAAGCTGTATGAGGCAATCCTGCTCCCTACAGAAGAAGCAAGCCGAGTGATAGAGTTTGACCTCAAGAATGGTTACGACGCTCCTTTCGTATGGACAATGCCTGTAAAACTTGAGGGTGGCAAAAGATACCACTATACAGTAGTAAAATTGAGTCGTTCTGCCGTAGATATTTCTGGAACCATTAAGTCTTGGACAGAGGCAGGAGACAATAATGAACATATAGCACAATAACAACTCTTAAATAACAAGATATATGAAGAAATTTAGATTCTTATACATTGCTGCCGCAGCATTGCTGTTTGCAGCTTGCGCTAACGAAGAAGACGGTATCGGCAACAATGGTCCTGTTGCAGCCACAGTACAGGCGGACATTTCCAACAATATCAAAACCCGTGGAACTGCAGACAACAACAGTTGGACAGCAGGCGATGCTATTGGTGTGTACGTTACTTCTACAGGAAACACCACAGGAACAAATGTAAAGTATGAATACTCCGAAACTGGTGATTTCGTTTCGGCAAATCCTATTTATTTTAGAGATAGCGAGGAACAGACATTCAGTGCGTATTATCCATACATTGATGACCCCAATAATGACAAATTCGATGAGGATGGTTGGTTAAAGAATGATTGGACTATTGATTACAGCAATCCAAGTAATACCTTATTAGCAAACGATTTTCTCTTTGCCTCGGGAGCAACAGCCAGCAAAGCATCGCCAATGGTTAATTTCATTGACTTGAATAATGTGGGTGAATCCTTGCCAGAGAAAGACCATCGCTTTAAGCACAAGATGAGTATGATAGAATTTACGGTCAGTGCAGGAGAAGGTATTGAGAGCAGGAAGAGTAATCTTCAAAGTATAACATTGGACAAGATAAAGACACAGGGTAAGATAAATGTAAAAACAGGTGCGACAGAAGTCACAGGGACTTCTTCCCTAAAAACCTTACCAGTAACAGGTCTTTTGACCGATCGCAGGGTCTGCAAGTTCATACTCTTCCCGCAACAGTTCGAAAACAAAGAATTGACCATTAGTTGTAGTGTGTTGTATAACGAAAATACTATTAACAATTATACAACAAAGATACCCCTACCAAATGGATTCGAAGGTGGTAAAAAATATACTTATACTATCACTGTTATAAATAATAGTATAGTAATAGGAAATGCAAGCATAACGGGTTGGGGTATTGGCGTAGACAATGGATCTCTCGATGCAGAAATAGAATAATAAGGTGCAGAAATAGGAAATACAGGGTTAGTGAGCTTGGCCGCTCACTAACTCACTAACAATAAAAAACTGAAGATTATGAAGACGATAAAACAAAGAATTTCCTATGCGGTAATGGCTCTTGTTACTATGGGCTTTACAGCATGTACGCAAAATGAAGATATGGCTCCAACGCTGAAAGGGCAGGAAATCAATGCCACTTTCTCTGTTGGAGGTATGCAGACTCGTGTCAATACATTGGGAGACGGTAAAAATTGGGAGGATAAAGATAAGCTGAAAGTAAGTATATTTACGGATTATGATCCTGGTAGTACGACTGTTCTTTCTTTTAATGGCGAAACCTGGTCTCGTACAGGAAGTTTTCGTTGGTTAAATGGATACGAACAACATACTATTTTGGCTGTATATCCATCTGACACGGATTTTGGGAAAAATAATCTATGGTATGATTTACAAACAGACCAAAGCAGCGAAGATAAATTGAAAAACGCTGATCTCATAACTGGATATTGGTACGATGCTCCTCGGTTCGATTTAAACATTCCTATGAAGCATCGCATGTCGCTGGTTACAATAGTATATCATGTTGGAACTGCAGATTATCCTAATATGGATATTAGTGAACCACAAGTGTATTCTAAACACACCAGTGTTAGATTTGGCAGAGACCAAATCCATGGGCAATTTGAAATGAGTACACCTACAGGTAATCCAGATTGGGTACAAGCCTGTAAGCATGACGATGGTATGTTTTCTGCAATCGTTATCCCTGGTTCATACAAAACTGGCGAGATTTTCTTGAAATTCAAGATAGGCGATAAAAACTTCCATGCTAAAATGAAGTCAGATACAGACTTTAAAGAGGGCGAGCGCTACACCTATAAACTCGATGTAGGAAAAGACAAAGTGGAACTAACCCGAATCAGTGTAGATGATTTGAAAGGTTGGGACAGTAACAACGAAGAAGAACTCAAATAACTGGAGGACAAGAATATGAAAAAGATATTTCAATACATCATGCTGGCTGTCGTTACAATAGTAATGGCGTCATGCACAAGTGATATAGAAGAAACAACCACAACAACAGGCAAGAACAACGTACAGTTGGTTGTTGGTGAATTTCCGGCATTCGGAGATTCACAGACTCGTGCTATTGGTACACCTGATGAAGGCAAGACTTCATGGGCTGAAGGAGATGAGTTGCTTCTGGAGATGACCAGTAAGACTTTAGGGACCAAGTATGCTGCTTTTACATATAATGGCAGTAGCTGGGAATTGACAAGTGGCGAGCTGTCTTATAAAGAAGACGAAGTGCCAACCTTTCCTCATGTATATTATGCCCCTAACTACAAATGGGAAGCCGGCAAATTAGTTTTGAAAGAAGGCAAGGTTGCTGGAACCGATGAATACATCGAGGGAAAAGCTGAAATCACCCCTAATGGTCAGGGTATAACCGTAAAATTTTCCGGAGCAACACGCAACTATTCACGCTTGCGCATTGCAACTATGCCAAATATGCCAATAACAGTTGACATCGATAGATACACTCCTGCGGGCAGCAGCGATATGAAATGGGATCAAAATTATGCCCTTACATCTGATGAAAAGGGCAATGCCTATTTATATGGTACTTTTGAAAATAATTCCGAAGTAACAGTGAAATATAGAGAAGCAGCTTTGACAACTCATACATTCTCGCAAGCAACAGAGAGTGCTAAGAGTTATGCTCTGGATGCTACTGTTGTTTCGCTGACTGACGAAGGTATCACTTACGATCAAATTGTGGAAGACGTCAAGAAGGAATTGTATGCGGGCAAGACTTACATCAATCTCATTCTTGCTCCCGATGTGGATGAAGAAACATTGGAAGCAATAAATATCGGACTTAAAGATGCAAGGTCTTGGACTATAAACCTTACTTTGATAGGATGTAAGAAGATTCCTTCAGGAGGATTTATGTACTGGGACATGCTGAAATCCATAGTCCTCCCAGATGTTACAGAAATCGGGGAAAATGCTTTTTCAGATTGTCCAGGGCTTCAAAAAGTAGTTTTAGGCAATCTTACAAAAGTATATGGTAAAGGCAGAGAGAATGGTATCTTTGATGGTTGTGAAACCCGGTTCATCGATTTGGTTTTGTCAAAAGACCAGAAAGTTATGAATGATGGCGAAGCCGAAGGTAGGTATTGTTGGACTGCTGATATTATTACAGATTATGATCTTAGTGATGAACATGTCAGCAAAAAATTCCTCGGGTATGAATTTAAGTCCATAACGTGTAGATATAAATTTGAATAATAAAGTAGATTGTTTAACTCCTAAGCTGGGCAAGGAGTATAAGTTGCTCAGCAACATATATTCACCCGCACTTCACGGGAAAACGACAAGGGTCTATATGCCACGATGA
>ULNH01051758.1_pt1 | contig 30389 bp, 24 predicted proteins | sample 1951871 | NCBI WGS metagenome assembly ULNH01 (sample SAMEA4835572, study PRJEB28245) | human gut metagenome | biome: gut microbiome; material: fecal sample | place: Denmark | collected 2008 | reverse complement strand
TGGTGGAATTTGTCTATCCCAAGGTTAGCATTATTGCCATTTCCGTAGTGTCCGCCGTGGTGCACAACCTCACGCAAAACGTAGTCTTTTGCCTGGTGAGCAACACTCCGGAAATGTTTTCCTACATGCCTTGGTTGGCGTTGCTCGGCGTTGTGGCAGGCATAATCGTCGGCTTTGCCGTGTGGTTTATTTTGCGAACGGTACCGATACGAACATTTGCTTCGGTGTTGGGCGTTTCTGAAGAGCAGTTCGCCGTTGCAGTGCAACCCCATGCAAACGGCAAAACGGGTTGCTCCGTGCAGGAGGCAAACGAACCTCTTGCCGAAAAAAACGATGCAACACAGGAGGTTGTCGGTGAGGCACCCTCCGACGGTCAAAAGGGTGATGCCGAAAATTCCGACGCAGCAAAGGGCGGCAACGAATAAACAAAAAGTGTATTTCCGTGCAACACGGATGCGGGAAAATGTGCGTCAGAAGTCAACGGCACAGATATCAAGGCAAACTTGCGTTGCGCAACAAAATGTACAGGCGGTTTGTAAGCGTGTTTTAGTCTGGTTTGCAATTTGCAACAGCCAGTCGGTCAAATAACCGCCGACAACGCACCTGTTTTGCTGTCAGGCACGTTTTTTTGCAATTTGTGCGTGTGTAACAAGTTTTTGTCGGCACACAAACTCACTATCATGAGCCTTGCAAAGGAAAGAAATATTTTCTGCGTTGCCTCGGGCAAGGTTTCAACGTAAATTTTGCAGTTTGCAGGCTCGTCTGCGTTTTCAGGCACGTCAGGGGAGTTTCACAACGTTGGAAGGTAATTTACACAATGAAAAACATTCTCATTTTCAACGATATATCAGGCTTGGGCAACTGCTCTATGAGTGCCAATTTGCCTGTTTTTTCCAAACTTGGCTACTACTGTATGCCCGTAGTTACGGCGGTGTATTCCTGTCAGACGGGTTTCGGAAATTTTCATTGCAACAAAAACTGCAACTTGTCCGTTTTTGCGCATGATGTTTTGGCAAACAGAGTTCCCGACGTTGCCTACGTCGGTTTTTGCGCCGACGCAGACATTTTGCAACAAGTTTTGGAAATTGCACGCACTTTGCCCTGTCCGCTGTTTGTTGACCCGATAATGGGCGACAACGGCAAATTGTACCCTGTGTTTGACGACGACTACGTCAAACTTATGAAAAAAGCGGTGAAAAATGCATTTTGCATTTCCCCCAACCTCACGGAAGCATGCCTTCTTGCCGATGTGGATTTTGAGCAGTTGCAGGAATTTTCCCGTCAGCCCACGTTTTTGGCGCATTGCGGCAAGGTGTTTGAAAACTTCACGGAAATTTGCGGCTGTCAAAACGCCGTGATAACGGGGGTGCAGTGCGGAGAATATATTGGAAACATAGTTTTGCAAGGCAATGCCCCTGTTAAGTACGTTACAAACGACAGAGTGCAGGTAAACTATTCCGGTACAGGCGACCTGTTCAGTTCCGTCTTGTGCGGATTGCTCATGAAAAAGGTCAGTTTGCTCACTTCCACACAGTGTGCCGCCGATTTTGTTTTCCGTGCCGCTTCCGCTACCGCATGCACCGACAGAAAATTCGGCGTAGACTTTGCCCAAGTACTGAATTTGCTGTAACGTGTCGGCAAAACTTGTACCTGTGGGAAACAAAGTTGTACGTTTTGCCTTTTCAGAATGTCGCACGGTTTTCCGCAGATTGTTTAAGTTGCGTGGCAACGTAAGTGTATTTTCCCTACATCAGCCCTCGTTGCGTTTCACCGTACGACGTTGACGCATCATGCGTAGCCTTAACAACGTAAATCTTTTTCAGTTACTTGCCGTCAGGAATTTTCCCGACGGTTTTTTATTTCAAAACAATCCGATTTTTTCGCATGGCGTTTGAATGTTTTTTTGCGGAAAGTTTGTAATTTCTCAATACGGTGCAGAAAAAAAGTGCCGTTTTTTATTGTTATTTTATTCGGTTGCATATTTTTGCCCACAATACGCAACGTGCCACGGCAGGTGTTCGGTAACGCAGGCGCAGTGTAGGTGTCAGTGTGTTGTACGCCAAAAGCAAAAACTGCAAAAATAAAACTCTGCAAATTGCCGTTGCAGAGTTTTGTTAACAATTCAGCGTGCACGCAGTAAACCTGTTTTCAGACGGTGTGTTTTTTCCGTATGCTGTCCAAATGTGCAAGGAATTCCACCGACCAATCGTACTGTTTGCAAAATTCGCCGAAGTAGTTGCCTTCCCCTGTCAAAAGGTAGTCCCAGTAGTCGCAGGAAACAAGCGATTTGTCTATGTCGAGTTTTGCCCGTTGCCATTCCACGCAGGGGATTTCCACCGATTCCAGCGTTTTGCGAAGTCGCCACACGGCGTCACGGTAGAGAATTTTTCCTTTGTCCGTCGTGCTGTCGGGCCACAAATGCGCTATCGCATCGCCCATGGTGAGCGTTTTTCCGTTGTAGGCAAGCAACAGCGCAAAAAGTTCCTTGGATTTGGAGGAGGAAAATTTGATTTTGTTGCTGTCCACGAAACAGTCGAAACTGTCAAACATTTCCACTTTCAACACACGTTTTTTGTTTTGTATTTTGGAAAGCAGTATTCCAAGTTTTGCCACGTTGTAGGGCTTGTACAAAAATCCCACCGTGTGTTTGCGTACAACGGGCGGAAGGTCCTCTTCCGTAACGGAAAGCCCCGTTGTAAACACAATTTTCAGCGACGGGGCAATATCCGACAACTTTTCCGCAAGTTCCACCCCGTTTATCCTGGGCATGTTGATGTCCAAAAAAGCCGCATCCACACGGTTTTCCGCCACGTATTTGCACACGCTTGCCGCATCGTCCTTGTAAAATTTGTAATCCACGTCGTATTCTTCTATTATCTCGTTCAAAAAAGCATGCAACGCACTCATTTCGTCGTCTACGACAATTACTTTCAATCTGTTTTTCCCCCTTTGGTTTTCTTCAACCGTATGGTTACCTGCGTTCCTTTGCCTACTACGCTGGTAATTACAGGTTCGGTGTCGAAAAGCAAACGCAATCTTTCTTTGGAATTGTTTATTCCGTGCGTGCCGTCTTTTATTTGAGATGTGTCAAAGCCGTTGCCGTTGTCCGTTATTTTCACTTCGATTAAGCCGTCAACCTCTTCGGAAGAAATCATTATGAAACCGTCTTGCTTTTCATTCACTTTGCTGTACTTCAACGCATTTTCAATAAACGGTTGCAGAGAAAAGGCGGGAAGGCAAAAATCGGTAACGTCCACGTTGTAAATGACGTTGAAGGGGTTTTTCTTGCCCGTGTTGATAAAGTCTACGTAGCGCGCCAGGTTTTGCAGTTCCGTTTCAAAGGAAACAATCTCGTTGTCCAGCAACGAAAGGCTTTCCCTCATGTAGTCGGAAAACAGTTCCAATGTGCTGTCGCCTTCCTGCAAGTTTGTGTGGTACATAGATTTTATTTTCGTCAGTGCATTGAAAATAAAGTGCGGTTTCATTTGTGCCACAAGCACTTTCATTTTCAGTTGATTGTTTTGTTGACGGAATGCTTCGGCTTTACTTGCTTTTTTGTCCGTCATTACAAAAAAAGCAATGTAAACGCCTATGAAACACAGTATGCAAATCCAGATGTAGGACACGGACAATCCGTTGACGTAGGGCAAAATACCTGCAAAACAGAGAGAATTTGCCGTGTGCAAGCCTGCGCAGGCAAAGAAAATTCCCGCCGAAAAACCGAAAATGGCATTGTCGGCGTCGAGAATGGCGCAACGCACGTCGGTGATAACGTAAAACACGACAGCCACAAAGAGAAAGAAAAAGTGTCCCAGAATTCTGGCACGGCTGTCAAACAGCAAGACATAAAGGGCAATGTTTATTGCGGCTGCCACAAACAGAGGGTAAAGAGGCAGTTTTTGCCCCTTTTTTTGCAAGTAATCCTGACGGAAAAATATCAAAAACGTCAGTTCCGTTCCCACAAAACCTATTTCAGAGGCAATTTCCTGCACAATTTCCACCTTTTCCCACCCTATTTCACGGTAGAAAAACACCATATCGGGGGAAAAGAATGCAAACACCGAAAGGAACATTGCAATAAACACCGTGATGGCAGTGGAGGTGGAGATTGTCAGCATGGAAACAAATTCCACCAGCATCAGCACCGCCAACAGCAAAGCGGATATCAAAGAAAAAATGCCCAAACCGAAATGTTGGGATGTGTCGGGCGTGCCGTTTGAGGGAAACGCCAGCAATATTATGCTTGCCGCAAAAAGCAACGCAACGTTTGCTGCAACAGACAGGATACGCATTATTTTTTTTGTCTTCATAACATTCATTATACAGTAATCTGTAATTTTCCGTCAATTAAAGTTGAAAAATCTGAAATATTTTTTCACAAAAAGTCGGTTTTTTAGCACTTTTTTAGCAGTATTTTTTCTACAATACCGATGTTAGCGGTTTTGAGGATGGTCGCTGTTTTTCCAATACATTGTGCCGTCCGAGTACCGCAAACATACAGCCGTTTTGTAAACAATGTCAAAGCGGTTTGTTAAGTAAAATTTTGTGAAGGAGATTGTTTTATGAAAAAAGCGTGTAAGTTGGCTGTTGCCAAAAACGCAGTTGCGTTGTTTTTTGCCTTGTGGGTGTTTGCCATGCCTTTGATACCGACGGGTACATTTGCAATTTTTCAGATAGGAAATTTGGTGGGCATTGCGGAAATTTTTGCTAATCCCGAAATCGGAACAATTCTCACGGGCATTTTGATTGTGCCGCAAATAGTTTTGCTCTTGGTGGTACTTATCATTTCAATAAAAAACCTGGTGCTTACAGCGAAATCTGCCAAAAATCCCGAAAACGCAAACGCCGTCAAGTTGAGAAAATCTTGTAAAACAGGCACAGTGGTGGCATTGTTCATCCTTTACGTTTTGTGCTACTGGGCTATTGCTTTGGGATACCTGCCCTTGCATTTTTTCAACGTAATCGTCTACATCGTTTTGCTGGGTGCTTTTATTGCCACAATAGTTTTGGGCAAAAAAGCCAACAAAGCCATTTCAAAAGCGTTGGCGGAACAAAAACCTCTCCAAAACACTCAACCGTCAACGGAAGAATCCGCACAGTAACCTTGTGCAAAAAAACGTCCATTGAAAAATGGACGTTTTTTTGTGCTTTTGTGTAAATCTGAACAAACGTCGTGTTTGTGACACTTTTTTTGCGCAGGCAAATTCACTTCAAGTATGTTTTGCACAAACTTTTTGCAACGTTTACACATTTTTCGTACGTTGCAATTTTATTGTCGAAATTGCTTGTGCTTTTGTGTAATTTTGCAAAAATTGTCGTGTTTGTGACACTTTTTTTGCGCAGGCAAATTCACTTCAAGTATATTTTTGCGCAAAATTTTTGCAACGTTTACGCATTTTTCGGACGTTGCAATTTTATTGTCGAAATTGCTTGTGCGTTTGTGCAAGTTTTGCAAAAGTCCTTTGCGTCGGAAAAACAAAGCGACGCAAAGGCTTTTTGTTTTGTGTGGCAAATTGTTTCATCTTTTTGCAACGGTATTGAAATTTTGTTACCGTTTGCCCGATGCGGGGCACATTTGTATCAGTCGTCGGCGCCTGCGAGCATTTCCATCTTGTCTTTGGGCGAGGTGGGCTTGCTGTCGCCGTGTTTGACGAATATCATTGTCACGAAGGACAGCACCACAAACACCGTGGCGTAGGGGAAAAGCACCGACATTGTGCCGAGGGCGTCCATAAGCGCACCGGAAAGAATGGGCGTTACTACCTGTGCCGCCATGCTTGCCGTGTAGTAGTAACCTGTGTATTTGCCGATGTTTCCGCCTTTGGAAAGTTCCACAACCATGGGGAAACTGTTGACGTTGATTGTTGCCCAGGCGATTCCTGCCAAAGCAAACAAAACGGAAATGAGCCACGACGGGGATGCGCTTGTAATGAAGATGGCACCGAAAAACGCCAACGCCAACAACGCAACGCCAATGAGAATGGACTTTTTGCGACCAATCTTGCTTGCCAGCAATCCCACGGGAATGTAGGCAACAACGGCGGCTGCCTGCGCTATCAGCAAAGTGGTGTTGTAGTCTTTGTTGAGAACGTTTACTGCGTACACGCTGTACTTGCTTGTAATGGCGTTGTATCCGATAAACCACAGCGCAACAGACGCAAGAATGAAAATGAGGGAGCGCAACTTGTCTTTGGGTAGTTTTTCCGTTTCATCCTGCTGTTGCGGCGCTGTCTCTGCTTGCGGTTCCGTCTGAGATTCCTCTTGGTCCAGCGCAGCCTGCTGTTCCAGCATTTCTTTGTTCCAGCGTTTTTCTTTAACCGTCAAAATAAACACCGCAAGCGCCACAACCATTATTGTGCACACGGTAACGACAAACCAAGTGTAACTCATCAGTTGGTTGGAAACTTTGCCCGTGCCGAACACCATTCCCAACAGCAACACCAAAATGCCTCCTGCCGTACCCATGAGGTTGATTATTGCGTTTGCCTTGCTTCTCAGCGGTTTTACCGTAACGTCGGGCATGAGTGCCACCGCAGGCGAACGGAACACCGCCATTGCAACAAGCGTCAGCAGCAACACCACAATAAACACCGCAAGCACTCCTGCGTTGGATTGCGTAACGCTGTGCGCAAATTGATTTTCCGCCTCCGACACCAACGACGAGTAGGCGTTTATGGTGCGAGCGCCCGATTCAAGCGGTGTGCCGTCGGCGTAGTAGTAGGTGGTTTTTGCAAACAGTCCCGAGCCTTCCGTCTTGGGGAAACACAGTTTGTATGTGTTTGAGTCGTGATTGTACACGTAGTAACTGTCGTATGTCAGTTGGTCGTACCAACTTTCAAGTTGTTGCTGTTGCTGAGAAGAAAGGTTGTCGTAACTTTCGTCAAAGTACACCTTTGCGGCGTAGTCGTGCACGGTGTAAAACTCTGCAACTCCGTTGTTTGTTACCGAATGGTACTCTCTGTTTTCCACACGGTAGTTTTGTTCCCAGTAGGTTTGTTTCGTGCCTTGAGAAATTTTGTCCAGTTGGGCGTTGTCGGCAAAGGTCAACCCAACGAAACACACCACGGCGCACAATGTGCCGATGAATATGAAGGGCGTGCGTTTGCCGTAGCGTGTGTCTTTTTTGTCGGAAAGCGCCCCGAACAACGGCAACATGAAAAGTGCCAGAATGTTGTCCAGCGACATTATGAATCCCGACCAAGTCTGGTCCAAGCCGAACTTGTTTGTCAGCATAAGAGGTATTATCGTTTCGTAAGCCTGCCAGAATGCACAAATCAGAAAAAATGCAAAGCCGACAAGCAACGTGCGTTTGTAGTTTAGTTTCATTTTTGCCGCTCCTTGTTTTTGGTATGTAATTATTATATCTAATGTACAGTCAAAAGTAAATACGCAATTTTTGTAAATAAAAATTTTGTTTGCCTTTGACGGGGCAAAAGCGTGTTGTTTGAAAATTTGTTGCTGTACGGTTTTTGTCGAAAAACCGTTTTTCGTCGGTTGTAGCAAACGAAAGGAAGCAGGGCTTGCCCTTTGCGACAAAAAAATTCAATCGGGTAGCGTTGTGGCGTTGGGACGTTTGCCACACGCAGCATTTGCAAAATCCATTTTTACAAAGTTTGTTTTGTACAAGTTTTTTAACACCGTATTGTGTTTTTTTGTTCTTTTGTTTTGATAACGCTTTTTTTGTACCGCTTTGCTGTGTTTTTCGCCGTCATTACGGACAAGTTTTTTTTCGCCCTGCGTATATTACTACAAAGAGGTGGCGTTGTGAAAATAAAAAAAGTCGCAAAAAAACCAAAGCGCAGTTGCACATCGAAAATTCCGTTGTTGCGCAGAGCTTTGCCCGTCATTCTGGTGGTGGTGTTTTCCGCAGTAACATTGCTTGCCGTACTGCCGTTACTGCCCAAAAAACCTTTGCAATCCACCCCCAAACATTATCAAGGCGTAATAGAGTTGTGGAACGTGGAAAGTTTCGAAGGAGGTATCGGAAGCAGAGCGACATGGCTGACGCAACGGGCGGCAAAGTTTGAAAGTGCCCACGAGGGGCTTTTTGTGCATGTAACCACCTTGACGGAAAGTCAGTTGGAGCAGAAACTTGCAGAGGGAGAAAGTTTCGACCTTATCAGTTTTTCCCGTGGGGTGGGCGCAAAGGTGCAAAGTTACCTTCAACCCTACACCGCAAGCGTTGCAGGCATAAGGGAAAATTTTCTCGTTTCCGGTCAGGTGGGCGCAAAGGTGTATGCACTGCCTTACTACTGCGGCGTGTACTGTCTGTTTGCCCGCACTTCACAACTGCATCAGAATGCCGACCTGCTTTCCACCGCTCTGGTCAACACCTTTACACGTAAGGTGGGAAAGCACACCTACAATCTTCAACCGCTTATTTGCGGATTCACCCCGCACAACAGTCCTCTCACCGCCCTTGCAATGTCCGGCGGTCAGGGAGAAATTGCCCCCGACGAAAGCATAACGCAGTACTCCGCCTACGAAAAATTTTTGGCAAACACAACGGCAGTTACCTTGCTTGGCACACAGCGTGACATGTACCGTCTGGCAAAGCGTGAGCAGTCGGGTAAAATAGAAAATCTCACCTTCTATCCCCTTTACGGTTACACCGACCTGGTGCAGTATCTGGGGGTGTCCTCTTCGACAGGAGAAAAAACGCAAAGTTGCATGGAATTTTTGCAATTCGTGGCGTCCGAACAGTCGCAACGCACGCTTGTCAACGTCAGCATGTTTTCCGTTGCGGAATACTCTCTCTACACCGACGAAAGATACGTCGCTTCGGAAGATGGATTGTCTTCCGCCTACGTGCCTAATGTGTTCGGCGACGCAACCGCCGTTGCCAACCAACGCAAAGAGGCAATTTCCACATTGAGGTTAAAATGAACGCTTTGGAAAAAACGCTTGTAAAAATGAAAAAAAACAACGTAAGATGCGAGTGCAACTGCACCTTTGAAAAATTGACAACTTTGGGCTGCGGGGGTAAAATTTATCTTACTCTTTTTCCCGAAAGCGTTTCTCAACTTGTGTTTGTGGCAAAGTATCTGTACCGACACAAAATCACCCACTGTTTTTTGGGGCATGGCAGCAACGTGCTTGCCTCCGACGACTTCTACAACGGAGTGGCGGTGGTAACCTCTTTCGTGCGGGATTTTTCCGTGCAGGGGGATACCGTTGTTGCAAGTTGCGGAATGTCCACCTCTAAACTTTGCTCGCAGTTGGTAAACAGAGGGCTTACGGGAGGGGAATTTTTCGGATGTCTTCCCGCCACCGTCGGGGGAGCCGTGGTGTGCAACTCAGGATGTTTCGGGCAGAGTGTACAGGACGTCGTGCAAAGCGTGGTGGTATTGCACAACGGCAAAAGGGAAAAACTTTCAAAAGAACAGTGCCGTTTCGTGAAACGTGGCAGTATTTTCAAAAACAACGGCGATTTTCTCGTGTTGCAGGTGAAAATGCGTTTTGAAAAATCCACTCCTGCCAAGGTACAGGAAAAACTTTCTCAAATGCGGCAGAAAAAGGCGGCAACTCAACCGTTGGGGTGCCGTTCGGCAGGTTGCGTGCTTTTCAACGACAAAATTGCCCTTTCCAAACTTATCGATGAAGCGCACCTCAAAGGCTACCGTGTGGGCGGGGCGCAGGTGTCGGAAAAACACGCCGGCTTTGTCATTAACCTTGACAAAGCCACCTCGACAGATATATACTTATTGATACGGTACATAAGGAAAACGCTTGCGGAAAAGTTTGGCGTTTCGGCAAAGTTGGAAGTGTGTCTTGTCAATTTTCCTACGGATGCCGAACAACTTTTCTGATTAAAACGGGCGTCGAACCTTTGAAACAAGTGCTTTTCCCTAAGTAAAAAATTGCGTCTTTTCGTAACGTTTGCGTTTTCGGCACAGGAAGTTTGCGTATTTTTTTGTGCCTTTGTGTTTGACGGCGTAGTCATTGCCACAGGCGTAGTTGTATCTTTTGCCGGTAGGGCAAAATGCACACAAAAAACAGGTGTTGTTTGCAGATATTTGCGACATTGCGTTTTAAGGCGGACGCAGGCAGGGCATGTCGGCGTTTGAAAGGAAGGTGAAAAACATGTCTTTTTCCCAAACCGTCAAGGAAGAAATAGTCAGAAACGTCAAAAGAACAAAGAGGTGTTGCGCAACCTCTTTTTTGACTGCCGTGCTGAAATCGGCAGGTTCGCTGTGTATGGACGTCAACGGGTGCTGTTTTTCCATGGAAACGGACAACTCTTCCCTTGTGGATTTGTGCGTAACGCTGGCGCAAACGCACTTTGACGCCGAAAGCACCCTCTACAAGGTGCAAAGCAATGCCGACAGCGACAAAAACAGCAGGTATCTGTGCAAATTCGACGCCAAACTCGGGGAAATTCTGCACCTTACGGAAAGGGACGCCGAGGGGGCGGTGCATATTGCGCCGTTTTCGTTGGATTTGGAAAAGGACTGCTGCAAAAGGGCATTTATGCAGGGATTGTTTCTTGCGTGCGGGTCCGTTACCATTCCCGAAGGGGAAGGGGACGTGTTTGCGCAAAGCAGCCATTCCAACTATCACCTGGAATTGCGTTTCACCAATGCCGATTTTGCGCAATTCGTGTCGGAAAAATTTTCCTTTTTGCAGTTCAGACAGGTGCAACGCAAAAACAGCGTGGTGCTGTACTTGAAGGAAAGCGGAAAAATTGCCGATTTTTTCGTTTTTACCGACGCCGTAAACGCACGTTTTAAGGTGGAAAACGTCATCATAGGACGCAGTTTCCGCAACAGGGCAAACAGACAGCGCAACTGCATCGATTCCAACATCGACAAATCCATTCTTGCAGGCGCAAGGCAACTTGCCGCCATTGAAAAAATCCGAGAAAAGGGGCGTTTCGAAACATTGCCCGACCAACTGAAAGAAGTTGCTCTGGCACGAGAAAGCCATCACGACGCAAATCTTCAGGAACTTGCCTCCGTTTTGGGAATATCCAAAAGCGGCGTCAACCACCGTCTGACAAAACTGCTGGAAATTGCCCAAGACCTTCAGTGAGGTTTGAAATATCTGACAAAAAACTTTTGTAACGGCACATCAACGCATTTTATTACCCATTTACCGCCCGAAACGGGCTTACGACAGAGGAAACAATGAAACCGTTTGTACACTTGCACTTACACACCGAATACAGCCTTTTGGACGGCGCAACCCGCATAGACGACCTTTTGCAGCGTTGCGTGGAATACAACATGCCTGCAGTGGCAATCACCGACCACGGCAACATGTATTGCGCTTGGAAGTTTATGAAGGCAACTGCGGCGTTGAATCACGACGAAAACGGCAACTTCGTGCAAAAAGTCAAACCCATCATAGGGTGCGAGTTTTATATGTGCGAAAACCTGCACAATGTGGGGTACGAAAACAAAGAGTACTACCACCTCATTTTGCTTGCCAAAAACAACACCGGCTACTACAACCTGTGCCGTCTTAATTCCATTGCCTTTGTGGAAGGTTTCTACTACAAGCCGAGAATAGATTTTGAAACTTTGCAAAAGTACTCGGAAGGGCTGATTTGCCTTTCGGCGTGCATTGCGGGACAGTTGCCCCGTCTTTTCCTTGCCGACAGACCGCAAGAGGCACGGGAACTCGCCTTGCAGTACAAGGCGCTGTTCGGCGACGACTACTACATTGAAATTCAAAAGCACGGCATTGCGGAAGAAGACGCAGTAATGCCTCAACTTGTGCAACTTGCCCGAGAACTCAACATCAAAATTGTCGTTACCAACGACGTTCACTACCTCAACAAAGAGGACGCCGAAATTCAGGACATAATGATGTGCGTGCAGATGGGCAAATTCTACGACGACCCCGACAGAATGAAATTTCAGGGGGAGGAATTTTACCTCAAAAACTACGACGAGATGGCGGAACTTTTCCCCAACCTGCCCGACGCCATGGACACAACGCTGGAAATTGCCGAAAAGTGCAACGTCAACTTCGGCAAGGAAAAGTTGCTTCCGCTGTACACACCCCCAAACGGTATGTCCTCACCCGACTACCTGCGCTATCTTCTGGAAGAGGGACTTAAACGCAAGTATCCCAACTGTACGCCGGAAATACGTGAGCGTGTGGAATACGAGTACGGCGTAATTTGCAGCATGGGCTTTGTGGATTACTACCTCATCGTCTGGGACTTCATCAACTACGCCAAGACAAACGGAATACCGGTAGGCCCTGGACGTGGTAGCGGCGCAGGCAGCGTAATTGCCTACCTGATAGGCATAACGGAAGTGGAACCTTTCCGTTTCAACCTTATGTTCGAACGTTTCCTCAACCCTCAACGCAAATCCATGCCCGACTTCGACGTGGACTTCTGCATGGACAGACGTGGCGAGGTTATCGACTACGTTCACCGCAAGTACGGCAACGACAACGTGTGTCAGATAGTAACTTTCGGCACAATGGCAGCCAAAAACGCCATCAGGGACGTTGCCCGTGTGTTGCGACTTCCCATTTCCGAATCCAACCGCCTGGCAAAAATGGTGCCGGACAACTTCAAGTACACTTTGCGCCACCTTTTGGGACTGAAAAAGTACAAAAAGGAAGCGGACACCTACATTTCCGAAGAACTGAAACAGGCTTACGACGACCCTGCCACACACAAGGTGATAGACATTGCCATGAGGATAGAAGGTTCGCCCCGTCAGACGGGCATGCATGCCGCAGGCGTCGTAATCTGCCGTGAAAAGGTTGCCGACCATGTGCCTTTGCAGACAAACGGCGGTTCGCTTGCCAAAGGGGGTATTGTAACCACCCAGTACAACATGATCGAAGTGGAAGAGTTGGGACTGCTCAAAATGGACTTTTTGGGATTGCGCACCCTCACCGACATCAAAAAGGCTTGCGACTACGTGTACGAAGACTACGGCGTCAAGGTGGATTTTTCCCACGACGACTACTCCGACCCCAACGTGTTCAAACTCATTTCCGGCGGAGATACAATGTGTATTTTCCAACTTGAAAGCGGTGGCATGTGCGATTTGATGCACCGAATGAAACCCACGGGTTTGGAAGAAATTATTGCAGGAATCAGTTTGTACCGTCCCGGTCCCATGCAGTACATCGGCGATTACATCGACTGCAAGTTCGACAAGTCAAAAATTCACTACCTGCACCCTGCAATGGAAAGCATTTTGTCGGTAACCAACGGTTGCATTGTGTATCAGGAACAGGTAATGCAGTTGGTGAAGAAACTTGCGGGATTTTCCACTGCGCTTGCCGACAACGTCCGCTACGCCATGAGCAAGAAAAAAACGGACATGATGCGTGAACTTGGCGAACTGTTTGTACACGGAGGCACCTGGCACAACGGCGAAACGGTGCCCGGTTGCGTCAACAACGGTATTCCCGAAGAAACGGCGTTGAAAATCTACAAGCAGTTGGACGACTTTTCTCAGTACGCATTCAACAAGTCGCACGCCACCTGCTACGCCTACGTAACCTACCAGACGGCATGGCTCAAAAACTACTATCCTGCGGAATTTATTTGCGCACTTTTGAACAACCGTATCAACGATATTGCGCAAATCAAAAAGTACATGGAGTACGCCAAAACGCAGGGCATTGCCGTTTTGCCACCCTGCGTCAACAAGAGCAGGGACGTGTTCCGTGTGGAAAACGGAGCGTTGCGTTTCGGCTTGGGAGGTATCCGCAACATAGGCGTCGCCATCGTCAAACAACTTGTGGACGAGCGTGAAGCCAACGGCGAGTTCGCCGACATGACGGATTTGTTTGAAAGATGCCACACCTTCCTCAACAAGCGTATGATAGAAAACCTCATCAAGGGAGGAGCGTTCGACTGTTTCCATCGTACCCGTGCCGACATGTTGCAGTGGTACAACGAGGAATTCACCGAAGTGGTGGAAAGCAGCAAAAAACACGCAACGGGGCAACTGTCCATTTTCGACATGAATCCGGAACTGAAAACGACGGTGCGTCCTGCCCGTCAGCAGGTGAAGGAATTGCCCAAACAGGTGCTGTACAACTTTGAAAACGAAGTGTTGGGATTGTACATGACGGGTTCGCCGTTGGACGACTACGACGAAATAAGCAAAAAATTCCATTTCGATTTCACCACGGCGGAAGTCATGCCCTACGTCCCCGACGATTCCGACAGCGACGAGAAGGTGTACCCCGTCGTCGGCAAAAAATTTGTTACGACAGGGGGAATTTTGCGTGGCATCAGGGTTGTGATAGGCAACGACAACAAAAAAATGGGCTTTGCCACCTTGGAAGACAAATTTTCCACAATAGAAGTGGCAATCTATTCCCCCGCCTACGACAAGTACAAGACGCTGTTTGCCGAAGACAGTTTCATTGTTGTCAAAGGCACTCTGGGTGAGGCAAGGGACGGCTACAAAATTACCCTTCGTGAGATAATCGACCCTCACAGCAAGCAGGCGGAGGAGGCTGGGCAACAGCAACAAGTTGCCCAAACCAACGTTACTTTGTGGCTTAAAATGGACAAGCGCAGCGACGAAACGTACGACAAAGTGGTGGGTATTCTCAAACAATACTCAGGCGACGTGCCCGTCAAGTTCAAAATAGAGGGCAAAACCTTCGCTTCACAGCGCAGTGTACGCCGATGCGCAGGCGTGGAATACGAATTGGGCTTGTTGCTGGGCGAAAAAAACGTCGTGTTTTTTGAAAAATAACCTTTGCAACGTTTCCGAAAAACTGTTTGTTTTTCCTAAATTTGTCTTTTCAAAAAACGCTGCCGACATTTTCCCGTCCGAAAGGAAACAATGTGTCGGGGTAAAAATTGCCGTAAAAATTCAAAATTCGTTTTACAGGGGACGCCGTGCGTCCCCTCAAACGTCTTGTAATGTCGTTTTCACAAATTGCTTGCACTATTCTGCTTTTTTGCCGCATTTTTGCGTCAACGGCAGTAAAAGGAATTTTTTTGCAATTTTCAAAACACACACCTTGGGCGTGTAAAATTTTGTCGACGGCACCTTGGCGTTAAGCGTTTAACGCTGTCGAGCGGTTAACTTTTTTTGAAAATTGCCGTTGTTTCAGTTTGAATAAAGTTTGAAATAGTATATAATACCAATGTTGTTAAAGTAATAACTAATTTGGGAAGCGTGCTGAGGTTATGCACGCAATAGGTGGAAAATGATAAGAAGATTACTTAAAGGGGCAAAGGGATACGAAGCGGCGTCAATATTCACGCTGTTGTTGGTACTGTTTGAAACGGCATTGGAAGTAATTTTGCCGATGTTCATGTCTTACATACTCAACACCCTGCAACTCTTTGCCAACGGCGAAGTGATGAAGGATGCTCTCACCTATCTGGATTGGAGCAACGGGCAGATAGTAACTATCGCAGCCAACAGCTTCACTCTCGTTACGGAAAACATTCTCAAAAACACCGTTCTTACCTACGGTGTACTGATGATAATCAGCGCTGTTCTTTCCCTTTCGGCAGGTGCCGTCGCAGGACGTCTGTGCGCCGTTGCCGGTGCGGGCTTTTCCAAGAATATGCGCAGTTATCTGTTTGCAAAAATACAGGACTTTTCCTTCTCCAACGTGGACAAATTTTCCACGGCAAGCCTTGTAACACGTTCCACAACGGACGTCAACAACGCACAGCAAAGTTTCATGATGCTTATCCGCACGGTAATACGTGCGCCGGCAATGATGATTTTTTCCTTTGTAATGGCGTTCATACGGCATCCCGACATGGCGTGGGTATTTCTGGTTGCAGTACCTCTGCTGGGCGTGGTTATGTTTGCCCTTTCCACAAAGGTGTATCCGCTTTTCCGCTACATGCTGAAAAAGTACGACAAAATGAACGCCGACGTGCAGGAAAACCTGGTGGCAATACGTGTCGTCAAGGCTTTCGTGCGTGAGGACTACGAAGAGGAAAAGTACCGCAACTCCACCGAAGAGGTGCGCAAGGCGCAACTTAAAGCGGAAAAATTGCTGGTATTGATGAACCCTCTCACCAACTGCATTGTGTACGGCACAATAGCCACATTGCTCATCATCGGCGGCACTGACATTGCCAACGGCAAGATAGAATCGGGCACGCTGACGGCTATGATGAGTTACTGCACGCAAATTCTGATATCGGTAATGCTCATTTGCTTCATTGCCGTGCAGATGGTCATGTCCCGTGCATCCATCGACAGAATTTACGAAGTGCTGGAAACGGAACCGGACATCAAGGACGGTCCAGGCACTCAGACTGTTGCCGACGGTAGCATCAAATTTGACCACGTAAACTTTTCCTACTCCAACAACAAGGACAACCTCACGTTGGAAGACATCAACTTGGACATTGCCTCTGGCGAAACGGTGGGCATCGTCGGCGGAACGGGCGACGGCAAAAGCAGTCTTGCGCAACTTATTCCCCGTTTCTACGACGTGTTGAGCGGTAGCGTCATCGTTGGCGGAGAGGACGTCAGAAACTACTCTCTGTTCAACTTGCGTGAAGGCGTTTCCATGGTGTTGCAAAAGAACGTGTTGTTCTCCGGCACTATTCGTGAAAACCTGCTTTGGGGCAACAAGGACGCCACGCAGGAACAAATAGAAGAAGCCTGCAAGGCAGCGTGCGCGCACGATTTCATCATGTCCTTCCCCGACGGTTACGAAACGGATTTGGGACAGGGGGGCGTCAACGTCTCCGGCGGACAAAAACAACGTCTGTGCATTGCACGTGCGTTGCTCAAAAAACCCAAAATAATGATTCTGGACGACTCCACAAGCGCAGTGGACACGGCTACCGACGCTCAGATACGTGCAGGACTCAAAAAACTTGACAAAAACATGACTACGATAATAATTGCGCAACGTATTTCTTCCGTGGAAGGTTGCGACAAAATCGTGGTGCTGGACGACGGAAAGATAAATGCCGTGGGTACGCACGAGCAGTTGCTCAAAACCTGCAAAATCTATCAGGAAGTTTACCATTCGCAACAAAAAGGAACAGTGGAAGGGGGTGAAAACTGATGCCGGGAAATAAGAATTTGGGTACTCCCCGTCCCAAAAACCTCAAAAACACTGTGGGAAGACTCATCGGATACCTCAAACCTTACCGTGGCAGAATGATTCTGGTGATTGCTTTCATTCTCATTCAGTGTGTATGCAACATTCTGGCAACGTCGCTTTTGACGCCGTTGCTCAACGGGCTTTCCACAAAGGACGGCAACGTTCAACTCACCGGCATTGCCGCATTGGACCGCCTTGCTCTCACCGACAAATTGTCCTATCTGTACATCATGGTCGGCATCATCATCGGGGTGTATGTAATCAGTTTGTCTGTAAACTACGCTCTCAACCGCATCATGGTGGGCGTTTCCACAAGCACCATCAAAAACCTGCGCAACAGCCTTTTCCAACACATGCAGCGTTTGCCCATAAGGGTGTTTGACAACACCACCCACGGCGAACTGATGACACGCTACACCAACGACGTGGACACGATGAACGAATTTATCGCCCGTTGTATTCCGCAATTTATCAGCAGCGCCATCACAATTTTGGGCGTATTCACAGCAATGTTCATTCTCAGTTGGGAATTGGCATTGGTGATGGTGGGAATGTTGGCAATTATGCTTCTTGTAGTCAAGGTGTTGGGAGGTAAGTCCAAAAACAACTTTGTGGCGCAGCAAAACGCCGTAGGTAAGTTGAACGGCTACATCGAAGAACTTACGGAAGGTCAAAAGGTAGTAAAAGCCTTCAACCACGAGGAAATTGCCGCAGCGGAATTTGACAAAATCAACACCCATTGGCAAAAGGTTTCCGGCAAGGCAAACAGTTACGCCAACATCATGGGACCCATCCTCAACAACCTTTCTCACTTCTTCTACGCAGGCATTGCAATAATAGGTGCGCTCATCGCCATCAGTCCCACAACGACAAACCCTCTTTCCTACGTGGGAATTGTTGCGGCATTCCTGTTGTACATCCGCAACATTACAATGCCTATTCAGCAAATTTCACAGCAAATCAACCTTATGTTTATGGCTGTGGCAGGAGGAGAGCGTGTCTTCCAGTTGCTTGACACCCCCGTGGAAAGCGACGAAGGCTACGTTACTTTGGTAAATGCAATAATCGACAAAGACGGCAACATCACCGAAACGGCACAGCGTACAGGGCACTGGGCATGGAAACATCCTCACCACGACGGAACGACAACCTACACGGAATTGCGTGGCGACGTGCGTTTCGAGGACGTAACATTCGGCTACGAGGAAAACAAAACGGTGTTGTACAACGTTTCGCTGTACGCCAAACCGGGACAGAAAATTGCCTTTGTCGGTTCCACAGGCGCAGGCAAAACTACAATCACCAACCTTATCAACAGGTTCTACGACGTTCCCGACGGAAAAATACGTTTTGACGGCATCAACATCAACAAAATCAAAAAAGCCGACCTCAGACGTTCTTTGGGAATGGTGTTGCAGGACACCCACCTCTTCACAGGCACGGTAATGGACAACATCCGCTACGGCAGGTTGGACGCCACCGACGAAGAGTGCGTACAGGCTGCAAAAACTGCCAACGCCCATCAGTTCATCAAACACCTGCCCGACGGCTACAACACATTGCTCACCCGAGACGGCGAAAACCTTTCTCAGGGACAGCGTCAGTTAATTGCCATTGCAAGGGCGGCGGTGGCGGATCCCCCGGTGCTTATTTTGGACGAAGCAACAAGCAGCATCGATACACGTACGGAATGGCTCATCGAAAAGGGTATGGACGCCCTTATGGAAGGACGCACGACCTTTGTCATTGCCCACCGTCTTTCCACCGTGCGCAACAGCGACGCCATCATGGTGTTGGAGCACGGCAGAATTATCGAGCGTGGCGACCACGACGACCTCATTGCTCAAAAAGGCAAGTATTACCAACTGTACACAGGTATGTTCGAACTCAGTTGACGGTAACTGCAAAAAACATTCAGACACCGCAAAGGCAACTTTGCGGTGTTTTTTTCGGCAATGCTTTTCCGACGAATTTCACAAAAAAGGGTAATTTTGCTTTACACTTTGAAAAAAAGTTGGTATGATAAATAAAAAGAAGGAAAAATTATGTTGAAAAACAAATCCAACAACGTAATGATGATGCGACAGCCATAGGGAAGGAAACGACAGTATCCATTCCTATGGCTTTTTATGTTGAGAATTAGCAACTTGTGAAACAGGACGCTGGTTCTCTTTTTATTTGCTCATTTTTAAGGAGAAAAGCATGACTACAAACAAAGAAGCGACGTCGGACAGTCGGTACATAATAAGTCTTCACAACGTAACCAAAGTTTTTCACGGCGCAACGGAAGTAACGGCATTGCAGGATGTCAGTCTGGACATTGCAAAGGGGGAAATTTTCGGCATAATCGGCTTGTCAGGCGCAGGAAAAAGCACCCTTGTGCGGTGCATAAACCTGTTGGAAAAACCCACAACGGGAGAAGTTTTGTTTTGCGGACAAAACCTCACTACACTCAAAAGAAAGCAATTGTTGAAGGCACGGCACGAAATTGCCATGATTTTTCAAAATTTCAACCTTTTTCAGCAACGCACCGTTCTGAAAAACGTCATGTATCCCATGACGGGGGACAAAAATTCCAACAGGCAACGTGCTTTGCAGTTATTGGACACGGTGGGGCTTTCCGACAAAAAGGACTGCTTTCCTTCGCAACTTTCCGGCGGACAAAAACAGCGTGTAGCAATTGCCCGTGCGCTTGCCTGCAATCCCAAGGTTTTGCTGTGCGACGAGGCAACAAGTGCGTTGGACAACGCCACCACGGCGTCTATTTTGCAGTTGCTGAAACAAATCAACCAAACTTTGGGCGTAACGGTGGTGGTAATAACACACGAAATGAAGGTGGTGGAAAGCATCTGCGACAGGGTTGCAGTGCTGGATCAAAGCCGTCTTGCGGAAACAGGCACAGTCCGTGACGTGTTTTTGCATCCCCGTTCGGACATTGCCCGTCAACTGATTTTGCCCACAAGGGAACAAACCACGCCCGTAGAGGACAGCAAATGTCTGCGTCTGATTTTTGACGGCAACACCTTCAATCAACCCATCGTTTCCTCTCTTGCCATCGATTGTAACGTGCGTGTCAACATTTTGTTTGCCGACGCCAAAACAATCGACGGCAAAACCTACGGTCAGATGGTAATAGGTTTGCCCGGCGGAGAAACAAGGTACAAAATCGAACAGTACTTGCAGCAATGCAACGTAACATTCAAGGAGGAGGAACTGCAATGAGGTACACATTTCATGAATATGTGCAGAAGTTGCTTTCTGCAACGGGCGAAACGCTGTACATGGTGTTTGTGTCCACGGTGATAGCGGCAATTTTCGGCACGGCAATAGGCATTGTCGTGGCGGTAACGGCAAAAAACGGCATACGTCCCAACAAACCGCTCAACGCCGTTTTTGAAGTAATCGTCAATCTGGGCAGAAGCGTTCCCTTCATCATTTTGCTGATATTGCTCATTCCCTTCACACGGTTTCTGGTGGGTACGGCATTGGGCACAAGCGCTGCGATAGTGCCACTGACAATTGCGGCAATTCCCTTTGTGGCACGTGTCGTGGACAGTGCCTTAAAGGAAGTGGACGCAGGCGTGGTGGAAGCGTCGCAATCCATGGGGGACAACGCCTGGCGCACGGTGTTTTGCGTAATGATACCGGAAAGTTTGCCTTCGTTGTTGCGTGGACTGAGCCTTACGGTAATCAACCTCATCGGGTACAGCGCCATGGCAGGAACGGTAGGCGGAGGAGGCTTGGGCGACCTTGCCTACAAGGACGGCTACGTGCGTTACGACACAATGACCATTGTACTTGCGGTGGTAATTCTCATTGTAATGGTGCAGTTGATTCAGTGGATTTTCAATTTGATAGTGTGGAAAATCGACAAGAAAAACAAAGCGTAACACACTTGTTGTACAAAACTTTTGCATACGGTGTAAAATTTTGCACAATTTTTTGCACTGTGAAAAAAACATGCAATGTCTTTTGCAAAAAAACGCAGCAGTTATTCAACAGAAAAGGTAAAAATTGTTTCGGTTACGGCAAGTTTCGGGAAAAAAGCGAAATGTTTTCAACCGAGTGTCGTGATTTGCAAAATCAACGGTAAAGGCAACCAAACAGTTTTTGCAGGTTTTGCGGGCAAACTTTTGTTAATCTGTCAAAAGGTGCATGTGGCTTTCAGCATGCAAAAAAACAAATTGTTTGTACAATTTTCGATAAGGTCAATGTTTTGGCAAAATGTCCAAGAAACTTTTGTGAAAGTGCAGAGGAATTATTGAAAAATATATTTCAAATAAAACTACAGAACTATTCAACATCAGGAGGAAATTATGAAAAAAGCATTATGTTTGATTCTGGCAGTTTGCCTTGTGGCAACTTTGGCGGTTTTTGCCGCCTGCAACCCCATTGTGGACGGCATAAGAAAGGACGGTACCGTGGTGATAGGCGCAACAAGCGTACCACATGCGGAAATTCTCAACTTTGCCAAGGATATTCTTGCAGAGCAGTACAACCTCAAAATTGAAGTGCAGGAAGTGGAAAACTGGCCCCAACTCAATCCTTCCACGGCGGACGGCGACATTTATGCCAACTTTTTCCAACACGAAATCTACCTCAACGAGTACAACTCCACCGTTTCGGAAGACAGACAGTTGGTGTCCGTAGGCGCAGTGCACGTGGAACCGCTGGGTATCTATTCAACGGAAACGGACGTGGACTTCACTCAACCGTTGGTAATTGCCATCACAAACGACGTAACAAATCAGTCTCGTGCGTTGAGATTGCTGGAAGCGCAGGGAATCATCACGGCAAAGACTTCCGACAACAAGGAAATTGTAACGGTTGACGACTTCAACTGGGGGGAAAACCAATACAGAGAAATCAACGCCGAATTGCTGGCGTCCTCTTTGCCCGACGTTGACATTGCCGTCATTCCGGGCAACTACGCCTTGGCAGGAAAACTTTCTTCCGCTCTCGTTACCGAAACGGAGGAGGTAACGGCGCAGTACGCCAACGTTCTGGTAGTGAAAAAAGGCAACGAAAACAGCGAAATAACAAAAACCCTCATTACCGTTTTGCAAAGTCAAGCAGTCAAGGATTTCATTCGTGAAACCTACGGCGACGCAGTGCATGCCGTGTAACGCCGACACGGTTTTTGCAATACGGTTGTTAAAAATCGTTACCGTTTTGCACCTTTCCAAACAGTTCAATGTGCCAATATTTTAAGTTTTTGCGAAGGTTACAAAGGTTTGAGGTAAACTTTTGCAATGCAATTTTGCACTGCCAACGGAAAAACGCAAAAGGTGCTTTGCAGGCAATGCGCACAAAAGTACACCGTGTTTTTTCCCCTGTCAAAATTGTGCTTGTGGTACCCGTGCTAAGGCAGATAAGCAGGCAAACGAGCGTTTGTATTTTTGTGAGAAGCAAAAAAACTTCACGAAAAGCGTGTGCAACGGCGTGAAACGCCTTGAAAGGGTGGGGCAAAATTGCCGTGCACAATGTTGACAAAAAAGTAAATTACAAAAAATTTCAAAATCGGTAACATGCAAAAACTGTTTTGCACAACCGTGCGGAATTTTCAATAAAACAGTTTCTAAACAAAAAAACTGCCTTGCAAAAGGCAGTTTTTTTCGTAAATTTACAAATTCGTGCTGTTTTCCGCAGTAACGTTTACGTACTTTTCAAACAAATCGTTGACTTTTTTGCAAAAAGCGTCGGCAATCTGGTATCTGTCCATTCCTTCGTAGTCGGAAAGTTTTGCAGGCTTGCCGATAACCATTTTATTCTTTTCTTTGTGGTAGTAGATGGGGTAAATGTTGACGTCTTCGCCGTTGTGCAGTTTGCGGTAACGTTCGGCAATGCCCACAAAGCCGGGGAAAAAAGATTTCAGTTTTTCGTGGTAGCCTGTCGAAGAATCTTCGGGAAAAATCATCACAGGTACGTTTGCGTCGATGCAGGCTATGCTGTTTTTTATGGTAGTAACAACTCTTGCGTCGTCGTAGGAGGGCAACACTTTCATTCCACGGTAGAAAAATATGGAAAAAATTGCTTCAAAGGATGCAATTAGCGTTGCAGGAAACTTTTTCATTCCTCTTTTTTTGCACAAAGTACACGTCACGCAGGTAGCGAAAACGTGATTTGTAATTTCCCAGCATCTGGTAGGCGCCCAACGTGGCATGAAACAAAGGAAAGTACAGCGAGTACACCACGGGGCCGTTCATGGCGCTGTGGTTGGCAACAAGTATTGATTTTTCCGAAATTTCCTCGTTGAGATTGAGTATTTGCGGCTTTTTGTAAATGCCTTTCAACAATTTGGAAACAACTTTCCAAACAGGTTGTTTTTTGGATGGCACCTGAAAAGTCTTTTGCTTCATTCTTTCCTCGTTACGGTTGAAAATATGTTGTTATTATAACTCAAAATTTAACTTATGTTAAGTATTTTGCGAAAGTTCACGGCAAAAACAGCCTTTCAGTTTACTTTAAGGTCGCAAGCCTTGCTATTGCAATATTCCTGAACGCAGTCTGTTGGTATGTTTCCCATCTAAACTGCCGTCCAAACGAAAAAATTTGTCCGATTGGTAAAAAATTCCTGACGGCGCAAGGTGTTTTTGCGTTGCTTACTTGCGTTTGAAAAATGCCTTTTTTGCCGTCCGTTCCCCTAGGTTATACACGGTGTGCAAATTGTGTGGCAACGTGTTTCAATTTTGTGTGCAAGGTAACCTCGCCGAAAATCCTGTTTTCACTTGCAAATTTTGTCCTTCGCCTGCAAGTACGCAAAACTTTGAAAACCTCTGTGTGGAAGTTGTGCGTTTTTGCCGACAACGTCATGGTGTAATTGCGGGACAAAAATGTGCAAAGTGTTTACCTTGCGAAAAAAATATATTATAATGTAAACAAATAAAACAAAGTCGCATTCAGGCGGCAGAGGTGACAATGTTCAGTATTTTGGCGGTAGAGGACGACCACAGCACACGCAAACTTTTGCAAGCGGTGCTTTTCGGCAACGGCTACAACGTATTGACTGCCTGCAACGGCGCCGAGGCGTTGGACGTGCTGGAAAAAAATCACGTCGACTTGATGATAATAGACGTAATGATGCCTGTAATGGACGGGTACGAACTGACAAAAACCTTGCGGGAAGGGGGCAGTCAGATTCCCATGCTGATGCTTTCGGCAAAGCAAAACGTTTCCGACGTCAAGCAGGGCTTCATTGTGGGCATCGACGACTACATGACAAAGCCTTTCGATTTGGAAGAACTGCTTTTGCGAATCAAGGCGTTGCTTCGACGTGCAAAAATTGCTTCCGAGCAAAAGATTTCCGTGGGAAATGTTGTACTGGACTACAATTCCTTTACGGTAACCACACAGTACGGCACGGAAACGCTTCCGCAAAAGGAGTTTTTGTTGCTTTTCAAACTGCTCAGTTACCCCGAAGTTGTCTTCACCAGATTGCAACTGATGGACGAAATTTGGGGAATGGACGCCGAAAGCGACGAACACACGGTAAACGTGCATATCAACAGATTGCGCACACGTTTTGCCAATGTCGGCGATTTTGAAATTGTAACAGTACGTGGCTTAGGCTACAAGGCGGTGCGACACGATGAGTAAAAAACAAAAACAGGGTAAAACCCGAAAAATCTTCAACAGAATCACCCTCACAATAGTTTTGGGCTTGTTTTTGCTGCTGCTTGCAACAATGGCGTTAACTACAGCGATTATGCCATTTATTGCAAGTTGGTGGAGCGTTTCGGAAGACAACGTAATTGTGTTCGGCGTAACCATTCTTGCCGTAAGCATAGTAATCGGCGTGGGTTTTTCCTTTGCCTATTCGGCTTTTATGCTTAAAGCCACCAAACCCTACCTGGAAGCATTGCAAAAAATTGCCGATTGCGATTTTTCCGTGCGTATCAAAGACAGCGTGCTGTTTTCGGGGTTCGGCGTGGCGGAAAATTTCAACGAAATGGCAAACAGGCCGGAAAGCGTGGAAACGTTGAGGGACGACTTTGTTTCCAACTTTTCCCACGAGTTCAAAACGCCCATTGCGTCCATTTCCGGCTTTGCAACGTTGCTCAAAAACCCCAATCTGTCGCAAAAGGACAGGGAGGAGTACCTCAACGTCATCATTGACGAATCCAACCGACTTGTCAGTCTGGCGGAAAGCGTTTTGCTCTTGTCCCGACTGGATTCGCAACCCATCGTCAAGGAAAATTTCCTTTTGGACGAGCAGTTGCGCCGTTGTATGTTGCTGTTTGAAAAGGCATGCAACGTCAAAAAGATAGAACTTACCGCCGATTTACAGGAAATTCCCCTTTGCAGCGAAAGAAAACTGCTCAGTCAGGTGTGGGTCAATTTGCTTTCCAACGCCGTGAAGTTTACCCCGTCGGGAGGCAAAGTGGAAGTTTCCGCACGCAAGCAGGATGGCACAATTACCGTTTCCGTCAAAGACAGCGGTTGCGGCATGGACGAGGAAACGCTGAAAAACATTTTCAGCAAGTTCTACCAGGGGGACAAATCTCACGCCACGGAGGGCAACGGATTGGGACTTGCCGTTGTCAGGAAAATTTGCCTTTTGCTTAATTTGCAAATCGAAGTACACAGTCAACCCAATCAGGGAAGCGTCTTCATCGTGAAAATGGATGCGACTGCGTAGAGTATTGAGAGGTTCAATATGGTGAAACAAAACGACAAACTCAACTACACGGCGCAGGGCTACGCCAATGCCGAAACGGTGGGCGTGGTGGAAGATACCACGGTGTTTGTGCCGCAAATGATTGTGGGCGAAGAGGCGATCGTCAAGGTGAACTATGCCAAAAGAAACGTTGCCTATGCCGACGTAGTGCAACTGTTGAAACGTTCGGCAAAACGCAAGCATCCGTCCTGCCACTACTTCGGCAAATGCGGCGGCTGTGCGCTGATGCACATGCGCTACACGGAACAGTTGGCGTTCAAACGCAACAAGGTGACGCAAAACCTCAAAAAAATAGGTGCAATAGACGTTGACGTTTTGCCTTGCATCGCCAGCGACAAGGTGTTGGGCTACCGCAACAAACTGTCTTTGCCAGTAAGGGGCAGGGCGGGCAATGTCAAAATAGGAATGTTTCAGCGTGCAAGCCACATTGTGGTGGACATGGACAACTGTATTCTCGGCGACTGGTGGAGCAAGACGCTTGTGCAACTTTTCAGAGAGTATCTCAATTCACGCAAAATCGTTCCCTACAACGAAAAAACTTTCGCAGGACAGGTGCGCCACATTGTGGGCAGATACGTTGACGGTCAGTTGCTTGTAACGGTGGTGTCCAACGGAAAGTGGACGGAAGACCTTGCGCCTTTTGTCGAGGCATTGAAGCAAAGTTTTCCACGTTTCGGGTTGTTTGTAAACGAAAACACCTCCAAAAACAACGTCATTCTGGGAAACAAAACACGCCACGTGCACGGTTTGAAGTATATCGAGGGCAGGCACCTGGGGGTGCGTTTCCGCCTTCGTCCCGACAGTTTCTTTCAGGTAAACGACAACGTCAAGGACAAAATTTATCAAAAAACACGTGAACTTTTGGACACTTCACGCACGGAAGTGTTGGTGGACTGTTTTTCGGGGATAGGCATTCTCACCAACATTTTGGCAAGCGACAGTTACCCCACCTACGCCATCGAGTTGGAAAAAAGCGCCGTAAAAGACGCCGAGGAAATGAAACTTCTCAACGGCAATGCCAACATCACCAACATTTGCGGCGACGTCAACGTGGAATTGCCCAAAGTAATGCAGGCAAACGCAGGCAAGAGGGTGTCCATGGTGGTAGACCCGCCCCGCAAAGGTTTGGGAGAAAGCGTCTGCGACACAGTTTTGCATTCGCAAATAGACAACATCGTGTACATTTCCTGCGATTCTGCAACGCTGGCACGGGATCTGAAACTTTTATGCACAGCCTACGACGTTTCTTACCTTCAGCCCTTTGACATGTTCCCCAACACGGCGGAAGTGGAAACGGTGGTTCTTCTAACCCGAAAAAATTGACGAAGTAGGTGTTTTGATGTAAAATAGAAACAGCATTAACCACGAACAGGTGAATGCTGTGAAACTTGTTTTGTTTGAGGTTTTAACATACGGTGAGTAAAAATTTGTACATTTTCGACTGTTTCGGGGTGGTGGTCAGCGATGTTTCCACGTTGTGGATGAACAAACACTTCGACAGCGCACAGCAACAATATGTGCGCAGGGAAATTTTCCGCAAGGTGGATTGCGGAAAGATATCTTTTGACGCTTCTTTCGACCTGTTGGCAAAAATGTGCGGCGAGGAAAAACAAAAAATAAAGGAAGAGTGGGACGAATGTCTGTACCCGCTTCACGAAACGCTTGCCGTTTTGTCGGAATTGAGAAAAGCAGGGCACACAGTGGCGTTGCTTTCCAATGCCGCAACGGAGTACATCGACCGCATTTTTACGCAGTACGGGCTTTTCGGCTATTTCGACAAACTGTTTGTTTCCTCTCGCTACGGTGTAGCCAAGCCCGACAGGGAGTTTTACCGTATTTGCGTAGAGGACTTTTCGGAAAAGTTTGACAAAATCTTTTTCACCGACGACAATCCTGCCAATTTGCAAAACTTGCAGGAATTCGGCATAACGCCTGTTTTGTTTACCACGGCGGAAAAACTGCGTGCCGACCTTCAAATACGTTGAAAATTTGCCTCTTGCAATGTCGGCATAAGGCGGACAAACTAAATTTTGTCGTAAAAATCCGCTACCGTAGTGTTTTTTGCGGACATTTTGACGCAACGCTCATTTGTGGCGTTGCTTTTTTGTTGGGGAAAACTACACGCACGGGGTATTTCAGTTTTTGCGTGCAAAACCTAAGGTCGCCTTGCAATTCCTTTTTTTCGCCGTCCACGCAAAAGGTTTGTTTTTGTTGCAATTTGACGGTGAGTTTGTCGAAGGGCATCAACATCCACCTGTCCGTTACGGCAGGTTTAATTCCGCAAAAGAAAATGCGGAAAAAGGGAAAAAACATTTTGATTCTGTTGAAAAAGCCGTCTTTACCCACACTTTTTACGCACAGCAGGTAGGGTTTGCCTGTATTTTTGAAGTCTTTGTTGAAGGAAAAACCGAAACAGCGGTGGCTTTTCAACACCATCAGTAACGTGTATGTACCGTCAAAGATTTTCCCGTCCAAATTTATGCTTGCGTCAATTTCACAGCAACGGTAGTTTTTTACCACCTGCGGAAGGTAGGCAAACGCTTTCCAGCGTTGTTTGCTTTTGTCCGTTGCAGTGTAACCTATTTGTGTGAAACTGCCTGCGGCGCACACGTAGGAAAAGGGCGTGCCGTTGACGGTGCAGACATTGTCCATCACCGTGGTGCTTCCTGCCGTTTCGTTGAGTGTTCCGCACGGAACGTACACCAACTTTTTGTCGCCGCATTGCGAAAGGGCATGATTCAAAGTGCCGTCGCCACCGCACACCACAACGGTGTCGAACCCGTCGGCATTCCAACTGCTGTTGCAGTCTATTTCCTGTATTTCGGCGGTAAGACCCAACTGTTGCAACAAACTTTTCACGTCCAGCCGTCGGCAGTTTCCGCTGTCTTTGTTTATTACAACTTTGCACTTCACCCTTTTTCCCCCTTCAAAAATATGATTTGTAACGGTGCTTTTGTGATTATTTTGTCCGCTTTTTTGCAAAAAAAGTCGTCTGACGGCAAATTGTCGTAATAAAAGTTGCTTTGAAATGCGTTTTGACAAACCTTTTTGGCTGTGCTACAATGCAGAAAAGGAGAAAAACAATGCAACAATTTTGCCGTACGGAAATGCTGGTGGGCAAACAGGCTCAGGAAAAATTGATAAACAGTCACGTTGCCGTGTTCGGTTTGGGAGGCGTCGGCAGTTACACTGCGGAGGCTTTGGCACGTGTCGGCGTTGGTACGTTAACTTTGGTGGATTGCGACGTGGTGGAGGAAAGCAACATCAACCGTCAACTGTACGCCCTTCATTCCACTGTGGGATTGCCCAAAACGCAAGTTGCAAAGCAACGCATTTGCGACATCAACCCCAATGCGAAGGTAAACGCCCTCAACATTCGTTTTGACGCAACAACCGCCCCTTTGATGGATTTTTCCTCTTTCGACTACGTTGTGGACGCCATCGACACGGTAACGTCCAAGTTGCTGTTGGCTGAACTGTGCCACAAGGCAGGCACACCCATCATCAGTTGCATGGGTACGGGAAACAAACTTGACGCCACGGCTTTTCGGGTGGAAGACATTTTCCGCACGTCGGTGTGCCCGTTGGCAAAAGTCATGCGCAAAAAACTGAAAGAGATGGGCATTCCCTCTCTCAAAGTAGTGTATTCCACGGAACTTCCTTGCCGAAATGACCAAAGCGAAAAACGTACCCCTGCAAGCATATCCTTTGTGCCTCCCGTTGCGGGAATGATTCTTGCAGGCGAAGTAACAAAGGACATAATAAAACAGTAACTTTCACAATTTTGCATTACACGGTTTTGAAAGGTGTGCCGTCGTTGAATAAAGTTGTGTTTGCAAAAAACGCCAAACGCAACTTTTTTTGTGCGACTGCGACACTACGTTCAGGCAATGTGTCCGACGTTGTTTTGCAAGGCACTTGCGTAAAATGCCTTTTTTTGTTTCAAATAAAGTTATGCCGTGCGGTTTTTACAAAGTTTTTTGCGTAAATAAAGCGGGGCAACGTGCAAAGGGAGGTTGCCGTATTTTGTGCAATTTTCATCGGCAAGTTTTTCCTTTAATAAGTAAAAAGTTCCTTTCCTTGTTGCAAGCGTTTTGCTGCAAAACAAAGACTTCCGCCTACTGCCTGCCACTCACTCGCTTGACTCACTTCAAACAAACATTGCATTGCAATGCCTGTCTTTCAGGCGTTGGCGGTGCTTGTTAAAATATTCTGCAAAACAAAAAAAGTATCCTCACGGATACTTTTTTTGTAGCATTTTTTGTGTTTTCGACAGTTTCAAACCTTTGCAAACGCATCTTTTGGCGTTAGTCAAAAAGCGTAGTCGGCGTTGACTTTGCCGTTTGGGCAGTGCGCCGTCTGTTTGGTGCGTCGTGGCATTGCGCAATTTTTTGTTTGTTGCAAACACAACTGCGTGTAAAATGTCTTTTGTTTTTTACTTACAAATGTTGCAACTGCGTTTGCGCTGTTTTGTGCTTTACGTCTTGACGGAACAACGTTATTTTTGCGCCGTCTGCGACTGTTTCTTTGCTGTTTTGCGTCTTTGCACGGCACGCATTATTATCTTCTGAATTTCCACAAGAGGAATTATCGAAAAGGCAAGAGCCAGAGCGGAGAAGTATTCCACTGCATTGATGATTGCCGAACCGTCGGGGTTTGCAAAACCGAATGCGCTGTTTATTCC
>ULNH01027197.1_pt1 | contig 30777 bp, 26 predicted proteins | sample 1951871 | NCBI WGS metagenome assembly ULNH01 (sample SAMEA4835572, study PRJEB28245) | human gut metagenome | biome: gut microbiome; material: fecal sample | place: Denmark | collected 2008 | reverse complement strand
TTTCAATCATAAATATGTTCATTTTTAAATTGAACTCAAATGCAATCAACCTAATTTTCTTAAAAAAACATCAAACTAACTAAAACCATTCTAACTAAAATCATTCAAAAAACTGCTGTTTCGCATATTTCATAATAAACATAACCTAATGCCAATGCAAGATTGACTCTTTTTGATGGTGCAAAGGTATCAGAAAATCGAGAAACAGGCTTTATCCTGCGTAACTGATAGTTTATGAAGAGTTTAGTCGTGCAACATATACTTTCCGTCATGTAACATCACCTGATAATAAACACCCAAAGGCATATTATTTGTTTCCTGTAATCAAAAAAAGAAAGAATTATTGGGATATTCCAACTAAAAATCGTATTTTTGCAAGCAGAAAATAACAGTATAAATACAAACAAGAAACATGAAAACTATAAGCCAATTAATCATCACGATGATGATTTGCCTCTTCTCCATCCAGGCATGGGCACAGAGCGGCAAACTCTTCAACACGGACAATCAGCTCTCGAGCAACCTCGCCACGCAGGTGTTCCAGGACAAGAGCGGATTCATCTGGATAGCCACCCGCAACGGTTTGAACAACTACGATGGTTACCACATCAACGTAATAAAGAAGGATATGTCAAATTTTTTAGGTCTCAACAGCAACTACATCAATAGCATTGCTCAAGACGAGAAGGAACATATCCTGCTAGGTACCAACAACTCTCTATTGGAATTTACGGGAAGCGAATTCCTAAAAATCCCTATGCTCGATTCCAAAGGTGGAGAACTCGCCACCTACGTAAAACAGGTATATCCCCTAAAGAATAAAGACATAGCCGTGGCTACATCCGGTTATGGCATCATGATTAAGAAGATAGATGCCCATGAATGCCATGCCATGAAGGGAGAGGTGGAAAAACTGAAATATATCCACAAACTCCTGGAAGATAAACGGGGCAGACTCTGGATTATCACCGAAGACGGAAAACTCTACCGCAAGGAAACAAACGGTAGAGTCACCTCCCACTTTGCCGGTACCGAAGGCGTAGGCGCACAGGATATCCAGCAGGACGCCCTGGGCAACATCTATCTCGCCAGCAAGAACCAGGGCGTACATCTGCTCAGGGCAGGAAGCAACGTCTTTACCCGAATCAGCAGCATCGGAAACCTGCCCATCGACAACATCTATATCAGCCGCAACAACAAGCTCTATATCGGCTGCGACGGACTGGGCATCTATGTATATGACCCTCAGACCGGATTTCTACAGGATAACCCTCTCTTCAGCCGACTGGTGAACCTGGCCAAGAGCAAGGTAACCAGCATCATAGAAGACAATCAGGGCAACATCTGGGTGAGCATGCTGCAGAAAGGCGTGTTCATGCAGAGCAACATACAGAACGACTTCAACTACATGGGCTTCCGCCTGGGCAACCGCAACGTGATTGGTGAAAACTGCGTTACCAGCCTCAGCATCAACCAGGGCAACCAGGTGTGGGTGGGTACCGACAAGGATGGCCTATACCTATTTAATATAGCAACCCGCAGCGTAGAGGGGCATTTCCTAAACCAAAGCACCGTGCTCACCCTCTGTAAGGACCAGCAGGGCAGAACCTGGGTGGGAACCTATAGCGACGGTCTGGGCTATATGGATGCAGCCGGAAGCTTCCACCCTGTTGATTTGGGCATCAGCAAGTCGGTGGGCATCTTCGATATCAAGCAAGACCCACAGGGCAACATCTGGATAGCCACCATGGGCGAAGGTCTCTTCTGCCTGCAGAAAGACGGAAGCCGAAGGAACTACAAGGCTAAATATGGTTCAGATAACAACCTCAAGGTCAACAGCCTGCCCAACGATTACCTCATCAAGATGGCCTTATCAAAGGATGGCAACCACGTGTATATAGCCACCTCTGTGGGACTGGCGTGCCTCGACCGCAAGCGAAACAGCTGGGTTTCCACCTTCAAGGGCATCAACTGCCTGAACAAGAACCGTTTTTCGCACTGCGTGTTTGTTGATAGCAAAGACCACGTATGGTATGGCACCGAGGATGGAGCCTTCTGCTTCGACTTCAGAAAGGGTATAGAGCCTAAACATTATTCCACAGCCCAAGGACTCACCGACAACGGTGTGGCGAGTATCACAGAAGACAACAAGGGCAAAATATGGCTGGGTACCAACAGCGGACTCAACAGGCTGACCCCCAAGAATGGCAGCATCATCAGGTTTTATACCGAAAGCGGACTGCAGGGCAACGAGTTTAGCGATGCTTCCGTATGCACCACCCAGGATAAGAAGGTGATTCTGATGGGTGGCTCTGGCGGAATCAACTGGTTCCAGGCCGACCGGGTAAAGCAGCACCCATGGCAGGCAAAGGTGGTTATCTCGGGCTTCGTGGTCAACAACAAGGAAGTGACCCCAGGCATGGAGTCAGGCAGCTATACCATCACGGACAGCTGGGTAACTGTGGCACGGGAGTTCAATCTCTCGCACGATGACAACACCTTCTCCCTGCAGCTCTCTACCCTCACCTATAATAATGTGGAGCAGATAAGATACGCCTACAGCATCAACGGCGATGCCTGGCGCACCGTGCCAGCAGGGCAGAACGAACTTGCCTTCTCGCACATGGCTCCAGGCAGATACAAATACCGCATCAAGGCCATCTGCAACGGCTACGAAACACCGGTGAAGGAGTTCACCATCATCGTTCACCCAGCCTGGTATGCCAGCATCTGGGCAAAGCTCTTCTATCTGCTGCTCCTCATAGCAGCCATCATGCTCTACCTGCGCCACCGCAAGCGCCAGATGGAAGACCAGCTCATCCTGCAGCAGCACATCCACGCCGAAGAGATGGGCGAGGCGAAGATCAAGTTCTTCATGAACATCAGTCACGAAATCCGTACGCCATTGACACTGATTATCACCCCATTGCTCTCCCTGATTAAGGAAGACAAGGAGCCTCACCGTCAAGGCATCTACGAGATTATCCGAAAGAACTCTGAACGTATCCTTCACCTCATCAACCAGATGATGGACCTCAGAAAGATTGACAAGGGACAGATGGTAATGCGTATGTGCAAGACAGATATGGTTTCGTTCATCAATGAAGAATACGACCTTTTCAAGCAGCAAGCCATTGCCAAGAGCATCGACTTCGAATACCAGCATGACTGCGAAGAGCTTCCAGTATGGATAGACCGCAACAACTTCGACAAGGTGATAATTAACACCCTCTCGAATGCCTTCAAGTTTACCCCTACGGCAGGCCACATCCTCCTCTCGCTCACCCACACCGACCACCATGCCTACATCAGCATCAAGGACAGTGGCATCGGTATCCCGAAGGATAAATTGGAAACCATCTTCCAGCGCTTCTACCAGACCCCTGCCGACCCTAGCGACCGCAACATCGGTACGGGCATCGGTCTCGACCTGACCCGTTCGCTCGTAGAACTGCACTACGGCACCATCTCTGCCCGCAACAACGAGGGCGAGAAGGGAAGCAAGTTTGAGCACGGAAGCGAGTTCATCATCCGCATTCCATTGGGCAAGGATCATCTCAAACCAGAAGAGATCATCGAGGAAGAAGAGATGAAGAAAGAGCAGAATAATGAACTTGCTGAAGCTGAAGCAGAACAGGAAGAACAGCTGGCAGAAAACAATGACCAGCCAGCCGAAACCTTGAACAATTCCGATACTACCCCAGCCTCTGCCAAGGGAGCCAAGGCAGAAATCGTGATTGTGGAAGACGAAGAGGATATTCAGGAATACCTGAAAGCACAGCTCTCCAGCGACTTCAAGATTCGCACATACCCTAACGGAAAGGTGGCGCTGAACGAGATTCTGAAGAATAAGCCAGACCTTGTCATCAGCGACATCATGATGCCGGAAATGGACGGAACCACCCTCTGCGCCAAGCTGAAATCAAACATCAACACCAACGATGTGCCTATCATCCTGCTCACTGCCAAGAGCCGTGAGGAAGACCAGCTGGAAGGATTGCAGACCGGTGCCGATGCCTACATCCTGAAGCCGTTCAACATGGACATTCTGCACCGCAACATCATCAACCTGCTCACCGTGCGACGCACTTTGCGCAATAAGTTTACGGGCAATGAAAGCCAGAATCACCAGGTAGAACAGATAGAAATGCAGACACCTGACAATTCCCTGATGCAACGGGTGATGGAGGTTATCAACGAAAACATCAACGATTCCGACCTGAGTGTGGACATGATAGCACAGAAGGTGGGCATCAGTCGTGTACACCTGCACCGCAAGATGAAGGAGCTGACCAATCAGACGCCACACAGCTTCATCCGCAACATCCGACTACAGCAGGCAGCCAAATTGCTCAAGGATGGCAAGCAAAGCATCACTGAAGTGATGTACGCTTGCGGTTTCTCTAATTCCGCAAGTTTCAGCACCATGTTCAAGAACCTCTATGGCTGTTCACCTAGAGAATACATGCAGAATGCCATGAAGAAATAAAGATGATACACAATAGAAAAAAGAATATGTAACAAAAACAAAGCTTTATGAAACTTTGAAAAAAGTCTTGGTTACATTTCACAATGAAAGATTGCAAATAAAGCCGTAACTTTGCAGCGGAAAAACCAGTATGGATTCTCATCCCTGGCTTTCCGCTGCATTTTTTTATCTTATTGTATAATCTTTAAAAATCAACTATCATAATGAAGAAATTAGCAATCTTATCGCTTTCGATGATGCTTGCTGCAGGAGCGCAGGCACAAACAGCAGACTTCGACTACTTCAAGTATGCCGGCAATGATGCCCGATTCAATGTCCAGATAGACAAGACGCATCAGTACTACAACCCAATATTGGCAGGATTCTATCCCGACCCATCTCTCTGCCGCGTAGGTGACACCTATTATCTGGTGAATTCTTCCTTCACCTTCTTCCCAGGTGTGCCTCTCTCTACCAGCAAGGATCTGGTAAACTGGACTCCTGCCGGACATGTGCTCACCCGCCAATCGCAGGTACCTCTGAAGGGACAGCAAGTATCAGCTGGCATCTTCGCACCAGCCATCAGCTACAACAAGAAGAACAAGACCTTCTATATGATTACCACCAACGTGGGAGCCGGAAACTTCTTCGTCAAGTCCAAGGACCCATCCAAGGGTTGGAGCGAACCTATCTATCTGAAGAAGATTGACGGCATTGACCCTAGCTTCTTCTTCGATGACAACGGAAAGGGATATATCGTGCATAACGGTCCAGTAGTTGGTGGTGCCGACTATGAGGGTCAGCGTGCCATCCGCTGCTTCGAATTCGACGTAAAGGGCGACAGCATCAAGGGCGACTTCAAGGAGATTCTGCGTGGCGGAACCCATGTAGAGGCTCGTCCTATCTGGATTGAAGGTCCTCATCTCTTCAAGAAGGGCAAGTTCTATTATCTGATGTGTGCAGAAGGTGGTACAGGCGGTTGGCATAGCGAGGTGATTCTCCGCGCCAAGAACCCAATGGGTCCTTGGGAGGAATGCCCAAACAACCCTATCCTTACCCAGCGTACCGGACTCGATCCTAACCGCAAGGACCCTGTATCCAGTGCTGGTCATGCCGACATCGTAGAAGATGGAAAGGGTAACTGGTGGGCTGTATTCCTGGCTTGCCGTCCATACGAAGAAGATATGTATAATACAGGCCGCGACACCTATCTTCTGCCGGTAACCTGGAAGAAGGGCTGGCCAGAGATTCTTGCCAAGAATACTCCTATCTCTACCGTTGGAGAGAAGGCTGGCTTGAAACCAACAGAAAAGAATGAGTTCTCAGGAAACTTCTCTTACGTGGATAATTTTGATACAGCCGACAACGGCATTGGTCTGAAGGATTTGAACCCACGCTGGATGTTCCTCCGCGACTTTACAGATTGCTATAAGGTAGAAAACGGCAAATTGAAGTTCAATCTCTTGCCGGGCAATATCTACAAGCGTGAACCGATGTCTGCCATCTGGGCTCGCCAGCAGCACGGAACCTTCACTGCCGAGACAGAGATTAACTTCACTCCTCGCAACGACAAAGAGATAGCAGGTTTGGCACTTCTCCAGAAGGAAGACCACAACTTCGTGTTGGGTAAGACCATGAAGAATGGCAAGCTGATGATTACCCTGACCCGTGCCGAGAAGAACAACGTCACCATCGCCTCAGCCCCTATCAAGGCAGGCAAGCTGAAGCTGAAGGTAGAAGGTCATGACAGATATTATGATTTCTATTATGCAGAGGAAGGTGGCGACTGGCAGCTGCTCGCCAAAGGCGTTGATGCCAGCAACCTGAGCACCCAGAAGAGCGGTGGTTTCCTCGGAGCCTGCATCGGACTCTATGCTTCTTCCAACAAGGAATAAGAACTTTTAAATATCAAAATAGAAAAAACTCCTTGAAGAAAGGTATAAAACAAGAAAGGCTCCTCGCAATGAGGAGCCTTTCTTGTTTTATACCTTTCTTCGGGAAGCCTTATTTATTCTTTACGATATCCAATGTCATTTTGCCGACCCAGATGGCGCCCTTGCCGTTCTGATCTACAGGCACCTGCTTGCCATCAAGATCTGTTCTGTACTTCAGCGTCTGGAAGAGGCTGTGGCTGTGACCTCCCAATACCAGGTCGATATTGCGGGATGCGGCAATCACCTCGGTATCATCCGTGCCGTCTATATTCCAGCCCAGATGAGAGATGCAGATGATGACATCACACTTCTCCTTCTTTTTCAGGATCTCTGTCATCTCGTTCGCCTTCTGGATAGGATCCAGGTACTGGATGCAACCGTAGTTCTTCTCAATCACCAAGCCGGCAAGCTGCGGAGCCAGTCCGAAGACGCCAATCTTGAGTCCCTTGCGATGCAATATCACGTATGGCTTCACAATATCCGCCAGCTCGGTGCCGGTGAAATCGTAGTTGGCACAAACAATCGGGAACTTTGCCATCTTGAAGAGACGCACCATATTGTCCATGCCGTAATCGAACTCATGGTTGCCGATGGTGGCAGCATCATACTTCATCTCGTTCATCAATCCTACCTCTACATCACCCTTGAAGAGCGAATAGTAAGGAGATCCCTGAGAGAAATCGCCACTGTCGAAGAGCAGAAGATCTGGATTCAGACTGCGCTCCTGCTTGATCATTGCCACACGGCGGAGGTAGCCTCCACGGTTTGCTATGGCTGTATCTGCGAGATTCGGATTGTAAGGCATCACGCAGGAGTGGGTATCGTTGGTATGGAGCACCACGAGCTGCTTCACTACCTTTGGAGTCTTCTGCGCCTTTGCCTCCTTCTTGACCTTTGAATCCTTCAGGACTTCAGCCTGTACTGTTGCCGGCTGCAGCGTGAATGATGCCAGCGCCAGCGCTATATATAATAATGTATGCTTCATTTTCTGTACTTTGTTATTTAGTTAGCTTTCCTGCTTGCCGGGGATTGCAAATCCCCGGGAACCTTCGTTCCCCCTATTCTACTACGCAGCGGCCTTCTACTCTTGACTCCACTACCTTGCCCTGAGCCTTCATCTCACGGAAATAGTCCATAATGATGTAGCGCACATTGTTCTCCTTCGACTTAGGAGCCACCACATCGGTACCGCTCTTGAAGGCAACAAGCTGGTCGTTGCCCTCGGCAAGATAATCGAGGGTGGCTATGCGATAGCTCTTGGCTGGATCGACAGGTTCGCCGTTCAGGGTTACGCCCTTCAGCTTTCCGTCGCGGGTGATAACCATTCTTACGGCATGGCTCACTCCCTCGCCGCCACGGTGGGCTATCTGCTGGAAGAGTTCAAGCACCTTCTCGCCGGTAAGCGTGAGGAAACAGATCTTGTTCTCGAAAGGAGCCACCTCGCTCACATCGCCTACGTTGACATCACCCTTGGCAAAGTCGGCACGGATGCCACCCATGTTATACACCGAGAAGACAGGCTGCTCATTAAACTGTCTGCCACCCCATACCAGGATGTCAGAAAGCAGATTACTCAACTCGCTCTCAGGGCGATGGCGGGTCATATCATGAGCCACGGATCCCACTACAGGTCCCATGATGCTATCCACCTTGTGCTGATAAGGGGCGATGAACTTCGCAGCCTCAGCATCAGGCTGGGCATCCCATTTCCGGTCTATCAAAATACGGGTTCTCTCCACCTTTGCCACCTTGAATTTCTGGGCAAAGGCAGGACTTGCCATCAGCATCAGAGCCATGGAGGCAAGCATCATCTGCATACTATTCTTTTTCTTCATACCTTTTACAATATTCTAATTTCGGGATGCAAAGATACAAAATAAATCGGCGAAAAAGACGAAAAAGGCGAGAAAAAACGTTTCTTTAGTAAAGAAAACAAAAAAAGAAGGGGAAAAAGAGAAGAAACCCACTGAAAATTTGCGAGATACGAGAAAAAGTCGTAACTTTGCACCCGCTTTTCGGCGTAACCGCTGTTGTCTGGGCAGAAGTGTTGCCCGGCCATGTTGCGTTGGAACGACAAACAATTTTTAATTTTATACAAAAAATGGATTTGATTAAAGTTGCTGAAGAAGCATTTGCAACCGGCAAGAAGTTCCCTGAGTTCAAGGCAGGTGACACTATCACAGTCGCTTACAAAATCGTCGAGGGTACTAAGGAGCGTATCCAGCTCTATCGTGGTGTAGTTATCAAGATCTCTGGTCATGGTGACAAGAAGCGTTTCACTGTTCGTAAGATGTCAGGTACTGTAGGTGTAGAGCGTATCTTCCCTATCGAGTCACCAGCTATCGATTCTATCGAGGTGAACAAGCACGGTAAGGTACGTCGCGCTAAGTTGTACTACTTGCGTAAGCTTACAGGTAAGAAGGCTCGTATCGCTGAGAAGAAGACCATCGCTAAGAGCGCTGAGTAATTTTCTTAGTTACCTATTAAAAATTAGAATCAGAAAAAGGGCATCCGATCTCACGATTGGATGCCCTTTCTGCATTTCCTTATTCTCCGGCGCTGTAGTTGGTCAGCCCGTCATCGGTGCCGTGCAATGCGCCCTGCAGATCAGCCCAGCTCTGGAATCCGGCAAGCAATGCCAGACGGTTGAGTGTCTGCTGTGAAGGTTTCTCCTTTCCTTTCATTATTTCCCACACCTTGTGCAGCAACTTGTTGTTTCTATGCTTCTCTTCGTGCTGCAGGTGTTCCCTGCCTAGCTTCTTCTCCAAAGCTACAGCGAGGATTTTCAAATCATTTTTCATTGTGATTATCCTTCCTCAAATTCTCAATTCCTTTAATTTCTCAAATTTTCATTTTTCATTCCTAACTGCGGGCAAAAGTACACAATATTTTTGAAACGGAGTCATGTTTGGGAGATTATTTTTGAATTTCGCACGAAAAAAATGGTTTTCTCATATTTTTTTTGTAATTTTGCAACCAAATTCTAAATACATTTCTTAATTAAGATGAAAGAATTAGCACTTAAGTACGGATGCAATCCGAATCAGAAGCCTTCTCGCATCTATATGGATGACGGAAGGGAACTGCCTATCGAAGTTATCAACGGCCGTCCTGGCTACATCAACTTCCTGGATGCTTTCAACTCTTGGCAATTGGTCAAGGAACTGAAGGCAGCTACAGGAATGCCTGCTGCCGCTAGTTTCAAACATGTTTCTCCTGCTGGTGCTGCCATCGGCTTGCCTCTGAGCGACACATTGAAGAAGATTTACTTCTGCGATGACGTAGATTTTGAACTTTCTCCTTTGGCTTGCGCTTATGTTCGTGCTCGTGGTGCAGACCGCATGTGCTCTTACGGTGACTTTGTTGCCCTGAGCGATGTATGCGATGAGGCTACTGCCCTCCTCATCAAGCGTGAGGTAAGCGACGGCGTGATTGCTCCAGGCTTTACCCCTGAGGCTATCAAGGTGTTGAAGGAGAAGCGCAAGGGTACCTACTGCGTCATCCAGATTGATCCTGACTACGTGCCAGCTCCTATCGAGCACAAGCAGGTATTCGGTGTTACCTTCGAGCAGGGACGCAACGAGGTGAAGCTCGATGATCCAGCTCTCTTCGAGGATATCCCTACCAAGAACAAGAACTTCTCTGCAGAGGCTAAGCGCGACCTGATTATCTCGCTCATCACCCTGAAATATACTCAGAGTAACTCTGTATGCTACGTGAAGGATGGTCAGGCTATCGGTATCGGTGCCGGTCAGCAGAGCCGTATCCACTGTACCCGTCTGGCTGGTTCCAAGGCTGATGAGTGGTGGTTGCGCCAGTGTCCTAAGGTGATGAACCTGCCTTTCAAGGAGAAGATTCGCCGTGCCGACCGCGACAATACCATCAATGTCTATATCTCTGACGAGTGGGAGGATGTATTGCAGGATGGCGTATGGGAGCAGTTCTTCACAGAGAAGCCTGAGCCACTGACCCGCGAGGAGAAGAAGGCTTGGATTGCCCAGAACAAGGGTGTATCTTTAGGTAGCGATGCTTTCTTCCCATTCGGCGACAACATTGAGCGTGCTCACAAGAGTGGTGTAGAATACATAGCAGAAGCAGGCGGTAGCATCCGTGACGATAATGTTATCGACACATGCGACAAGTACGGCATCGCCATGGCGTTTACTCACGTTCGCCTCTTCCATCATTAATTTATATAATATAAAAGGTATATGAGCGATATTGACGATATTATCATGGGTGGCATGGTTTTCAAGGGCGGCGGCGGTCCGAAGAAGGACGACGACGACAAGGTGAAGACCAAGGCCAAGAAGAAGAAGTACATTACGGGTGCTCACGGAAGCGGCTCTGCCCGTCAGAAGGCAAAGTATCGCCAACAAAGAGCCAACCGTAAATCGCAGAAGAAGAAGTAATTCTATTCCCTCAGAGGAAAGATGATTGATGAATCTTCTGAGAATAAAAAGGAAATCCCCATCGACAGGAACTGTCCAGTCGATGGGGATTTTTTCGTATTTCAGGCATCAGTCTTCATTGAGCCTGATGCCCTGCCAGGTGGAAACCAGGTCGCCCGATACGGCTATGGTTGGCGTCTGACTCTTCTCATTCACCACTACCGACTTCTGCGCCACATTCATCTTCACATAGTCGAAGAGATCGCCATAGGTAACCTTACCCTTACTCTCCTGCAGTTTCTTCAGGAGAAAATAGGTAAAGAGTCCGTGCTTCTTCTCCTTGTAGGGATAAGCCGTCTCGCTACCCTGGGCAGCCGTCATCACGAGCATGTTGCCCTTCGGAGCCTCAGCCTTCGCCTTGAGTGCCACGCCTCTGGCAGAAGCCAGCATACCCTCACCTCGTTTGCTGCCACTGAAGCAGGCATCCATCAGCACCGTTACGCAGGCTGCGTTCAGACCGTTGAGTTCAGCATACAGCCTGCTCATACTGTAACCCGTTGCCAGAATATTGCTCTTGCCATCTACGGGCAGGAGATAGGAGGTGCCGTTACTCTCATCGGGCATTCCATGTCCGGCATAATAGAAGATGAATCTCGCTTCAGCTCCATAAGCCTTGGCGATGTTCTGCATCCAGTTGATTTCCGCCAGCATATTGTTGAGGGTGGCATCCTTGCGGACATGCAGGTTGCTTTCCGGAATGCCGAGCAGCTTGACACAGTATTCCCTGAAAGCCATACCGTCGTTGAGGGCAAACTCCACGTTCACTTCCTCCTGGTAATTCTCGTTGGCGATGATTACGGCAAAGGTCTTCTCCTGCTTCACCTTCGAAACGGGAATGTTCAGATCCACGTCCGATTTCAGATAGCTTGCCAGCGTGTTCACGCCTTCAGCGGCTCCCGCTGCCTTCGCCGTCTTCCGGGTAGCAACAGACTGATGTTCATCCCTTACAAATTCCTGGGCACAGGTGGAGTCGGTTCTCATTACCTTCACCAGTCCTTTCTTGCCCACAGAGATTCTCTGAGAGTGGACAGGTAACGAGAACCAACATCCTGCTGCCATCATCACCATCATCATGATATTCTTCCATTTCATACACTAGCGGTTTTGATGTTTACACCTTATTATATATATAGAGTTTGATAGATTTCCTTTAACTTCCCTCTAACTTTCCTTAACTTCCCTCTAACTCCCCATTTACCAGTCGTCCGAGAATCCGTCGGAAGAATCAGCAAGAAGCGCCTCTTTCAGAATGTCGATAATGGAGTTCTGGAAAGCCGAAGCCATCACGAAAGCCTTGCTCGACGCCAGCTTGTGTTTGTCCTTTTCTACATAAGGATAGCAGGAACTGATGTTCCACACCTCATCCTTGCTCTCCACCTCGTCATCATCCGCCTCGCCGGTAGCAGCCGCGGCGAGCACACTGGCGATGGCACTTGTCCATCCGCCGCCCGATTTCACGGTCACTTCGTAGCTGTCCATATAGACGCTCACCCTTGCCTTCTCCTCCTTCACGTCCACACGGATATACGGCATCATATCCACCTGATAATGGTTGACTCCGGCATTCTGTCGGGCGATGTTCTCGATATAAGCCTGGGTGATGATCAGTCCCTGTTCGGCATTCTGCTCTCGGATCACGCCGTGGGTATCTTTACTTTTGAATGCGCGGTTGAACCATTCGATGGCTTTCTTGAAGATTTCTGCCTTCGACTGACCAGCGCAGGCGATGACCTCCTGATAGTTCAGGCGGTTCTTGTTGTCCAGGGCTACTTCCTTGCTCAGGTTTCCTGCAGCCTCTGTCCAGTTATCGCCATACTTGTCCTTGGCGTATCTCTCGATCTGTTCGGCTGTAAAGACCTGGGCACTTGTCGTAAGGGCAAGCACGCAGAGTGCAAATGTGATAAGATATTTCTTCATATTATCATTTGTATTTTAAGTGATGCCGCAAAGATAGCATTTTTTAAAATACAAACCCGTTCAGATGATAAAAACCCATGGTGCAATTCGTAAAAACTTACAGTTGCCGGCTTTTAATCATCCAAACGGGTGGATTTTTTCGATTAACAGGAGTAATTTTCGCTATTTCTAGTTCTTCACGCTCTTTACGCCTTTTCCCTTGGTAAGATGCAAGGTAGCGGCTTTCAGCTTATGATTGCTGTGGTCGAAGATGATGGCTGGATCCAGGCGCTTGCCGCCGAAAGACACCTCGAAATGGAGATGCTCTGTGGTGGCCCTGCCAGTGCGGCCCGTAAGACCGATTACCTGACCTGCCTTCACCTTATCACCCTTCTTCACCATGTTCTTACTCTGATGGCTATAGAGCGTTTCCAAGCCGTAGGCATGCTTGATGCGGATGCAGTTGCCATAGCCGTAGTAAGGTCCCGAGGCAACCACCACGCCATCGAAGGCGGCATAAATCTCATCGTTAGGCTTGGTCTTCAAATCCACACCCGAGTGACGGCGGGCACCTCCGTATGGACTGATGACACGGGCATCAGGCAATGGATATGCCCATGCCTTCTCCTCTATCTTCTCCAAATCGAGACGGAAGGTGTTGGTAATGGTAAACGGGTCGTACACCTCGTCAGGGTCGAGAGTCATGGCATGATCGCCACGGCTGCTTCCCGATTTCTTATTTGTTTCCTTATCGTTTCTATCGTTCTTGGAAACGGAGGAGTCCTTGCCACCAATCACCTTGATGCCGATGCGGTTGCCCTCCTTGCGGAACTGCACGGTCTGTCGGCGGAGCTTATGGCTCTTCAGTTCGATGATGGTTTCCGGATTGATGCGCGCACCATTCACCATGATGGAGAAATCGCAATAGGTCTCTCCCTCTCGGGTGCCCACGATGGCGATGGTCTGTCCGGCATCTATCGACTGTCCCACCTTCACCAGGTTCTCGGCATTGTTGGCATACACGGTTTCCAGACCGTTGTCATGGCGGATCACGATCACGTTGCCCATCGACTCGGTCTTGCGCGAGAGACGCACATAACCATCAAACATCGCCTTCACTGCATCGCCCTTGGCTGTAGAGATGCGCATCACGCTGTTGCCATTGATAAGGCTAGCCTTGCCCACAGGAAGCGGGAATGAATATTCCTTGGCACGGAATATCTCAAAGTCAACATTGAAGGCTTGACTCTGGGCAAAGAGACCTGGCGTTGCGATGCTCACCTGCTGTTGCTCGGCGGCAGTAAACTCATTCTTGGCGGGCATGAAACTGCTCAGCGAAAGCATCAGCATTCCCGAGACGGCAGCCAGCCCGATTCTTCTTCTTAATCTTCTGTTTACAATCATTCTCTATTCTTTTAGATTCATTTTTTAAATTTAACCATTAAATCTTAAAACATAAAAACATCCATTTTTCCCTCTTCGTTCATAGAAAAGAGAAAAATGGATGTTATCTTGAAAACTTACTTCATCAGAATGCCGGTATAGATTCTGCCACTCTCTATGCCCAGCTTTCTTGCCGAGAAGAACTCGTCGCTATGTGCAAAGGTACAGATGCCGCAATCCTGGATATTCTCCTCAGCCACACCGCAATGCAGCAGGATCTGCTTGTTGCAGAGCGGCAGGTTGATGTGCCACTTCAGCGGCTGCACGATGTTTCCTTCTGCAGCCAGGCGCTCACGCTCAGCAATATCTACCGAAAAGGCGGCATTGGGGCGCTGCTCGGCAATCTCTTCCATCGGGAAGGCTGCCTGCTCGAAAGCCTCATACACCTCATCGCCTACCTCGAAATGCTCCAGCGAGATACCCGGACCAATCACTGCCTTCAGCTTCTTTGGCTCCGTATGATAGGCGAAAGCCATCTCCTGGATGGTCTTGTGGACGATGCGTGCCAGCGTGCCTCGCCATCCGGCATGGATGGCTGCCACGGCATGGTGCTCCTCGTCATAGAGCAGGATTGGGATGCAGTCGGCGGTGGATACGCCTATGCATACACCCTTCTCATTGGTCATCACGGCATCTACGCCCTCGAGAATCATCTTGCGGATGTTCTCAGGCATTGAGAAATAATCTCCTGCCACCTGACGGACCTCTACTCCATGCACCTGATGCGGCAGGATGATATGGTCGATGCTTATGCCCAGCTCATCCGCCAGCTTCCTGCGGTTCTCTGCCACGTGTTCGGCGCAGTCGCCGCAATAGTCATTGATATTGAATTCGCTGTAGTTACCCTGGCTTACTCCTCCCTTTCGGGTAGTAGAGAAAGCAGTGACGCCCTCAGCGATATGATATTCCTTATTCATATTCGAAATCATCTAAGTCATCTACATCCTCGATTTCATCCTCGTCGATATACTCCACGATGTCCTCGCCCTCAGCCTCGAGTTCCTGCTGGAAGCGGCTCATATCCTTGTCACGGTGAACGAGGGTATCTTCTGAAGTAATCTCCTGCAGCTTGTTGCTCTCTGAATTCAACTCCTTCCAGAGCACATCCTTGAGTTCCTGGATGCCCTGTCCGGTAACTGATGAGATGAATACCACCGGAAGATCGGTTGGCAGGGTCTCCTTCAGCATCTCGATGAGCTCCTCGTCCAGCAGGTCACACTTGGTGATGGCGAGCACGCGATGCTTGTCGAGCATCTCTGGGTTGAAGTTCTTCAATTCGCCCAGCAGCACCTCGTATTCCTTCTTGATGTCGTCGGTATCGCCTGGAACCATGAAGAGGAGCAGCGAGTTGCGCTCGATGTGTCGCAGGAATCGCAGTCCCAAGCCCTTTCCTTCGCTCGCTCCCTCGATGATACCCGGGATATCTGCCATCACGAAACTCTGATGGTCGCGGTAATCCACGATTCCCAGCGATGGCTCAAGGGTGGTAAACGGATAGTTGGCTATCTTTGGACGGGCACTGGATACGGCAGAGAGCAGGGTTGACTTTCCGGCATTAGGGAAACCCACAAGACCCACATCGGCAAGGAGCTTCAGCTCCATGATGATGGTCATCTCCTGCATCGGCTCACCTGGCTGCGCATAGCGTGGAGCCTGGTTGGTAGAGGTACGGAACTGGAAGTTGCCCAGTCCGCCGCGTCCGCCCTTCAGGAGCAGTACTTCCTGACCGTCGTAAGCCACGTCGCAGACGAACTTACCGGTTTCGGCATTATACACCACGGTACCGCAAGGCACATCGATATAGATGTCCTTACCATCAGTGCCGTGGCACTTGTCACGTCCTCCATTGCCACCATGCTCGGCGAAGAAGTGGCGCTGATACTTCAGATGCAGCAAGGTCCAGTAGTTGTGGTTGCCGCGAAGATAGATGCTTCCTCCACGTCCGCCATCGCCACCGTCAGGTCCACCATTCGGTTGGTACTTCACGTGGCGCAGGTGCATGGAGCCTTTACCACCCTTACCAGAGCGGCAGTTGATCTTTACATAATCTACGAAATTGGATTCAGCCATTGATTTTTCTTTTATTATTTAACGAATAAATCTTCCCCGCAGCCTTGCGGGGAAGATTATTATATCTTGATTACAAGTTGTCGATCACATTGCAAACACGAGCAAAGATCTCATCTACAGTTCCGAGACCCTCGATGTGGTGATGGATACCCTCCTTCTCATACCAGTCGATGAGAGGAGCAGTCTGTGTATGATATACGTTGAGACGCTTCTTGATAGTCTCCTCGTTATCATCAGAACGGCCACTCAACTTACCGCGGTTGAGCAGACGAGCCATCAGCTCATCCTCTGGAACGGCAAGCTCGATCATGGCAGCAATCTTATGACCACGCTCAGAGAGCATCTTCTTCAAAGCCTCAGCCTGTGGAGTGGTACGTGGGAAACCGTCGAAGATTACACCTGCGTGATCCTTGCCGAAGCTGTCATATACGCTTGCGAGGATATCGATCATCAACTCGTCTGGAATCAACTGACCATTGTCGATATAGCCTTTGGCAGTCTTGCCGAGCTCTGTACCATTCTTGATTTCGTTACGAAGAACGTCACCTGTTGAAATGTGACCGAGACCATACTTCTCGATCATCTTGTCGCTCTGTGTACCCTTACCAGCACCTGGAGCACCGAAAATTACGATATTTTTCATTTTTACCTTAATATATATAAATTGTTTTATGTTGTGTCAGAAACTTAATTTATACTGTTAAACCATTGCTTTCCTTTGGGAGTCATAACAAATAACAAGAATACGATGGCAGGGATTCCCACCATTGCCAAAATAATGTATGTACCCAAAAAAGGAATATCCAATAATAGGCTATTAAAAGCCATCAAACTTAAATTTGCCATTATTTCTTCTTTTTATCGTTATCTTTTTTATTCTTCCTAATATAAATACCTGCTATAAACAATATAATTGCTATTAATCCGCTGATAACATACAACATCCAACGAACATCATTGAGATCCTGCATCATCGAAGTAACAAATACAGCAGTCAAGAAGTATTTGGAGACATCCAAGCAATAATCACTAATTTTCTCCCACATGCTTCACACCCCCTATTCTTCTACAATCGTGTAGATGTCGCGGAGGTTTCTGCCTTCTTGGTCATAATCTAATCCATATCCTACGATGAAATCGTTAGGGATTTCCATTACGGCATAGTTGATGTCCAGATCCACCTTCAGATTGCCTGGCTTCACGAGGAGCGAGCAGATCTCGATGCTGGCTGGATTCTTCTTCTTCAGATCCTCGATCATGTGAGCCATGGTAAAGCCGGAATCCACGATGTCCTCCACGATCACCACGTGGCGACCGGTAAGATCCTGGTTCAGACCCATCAGGGTCTTCATGCTGCCGGTAGAACTGGTGCCCTCGTAGGAAGCATACTTCACAAAAGAAATCTCGCTTGGTACCGTAATCATTCGCATCAGATCGGCAGCGAAGATAAACGAACCATTCAACACAGCCAGGAACACCGGAGTCTTGTCCGCATAATCCTGGTTCAATCGGTCGGCAACGACCTGTACCTTCTTCAGAATATCTGCCTCTGGAATGGAGGTCTTGAAGGTCTTATCCTTGATTTTTACTATGCCCATAGTCTTGATGATATAATATTTTCTGCAAAATTACGAAAAAATCGTGAAACTTCATCCATTCATCGACTTTTTTTAGTACTTTTGCATTAAAATAATCAGATAATCGGACATAACATACATTAATATATGAAAATATTCACTAGTGCTCAGATACATGAGCTGGATAAATACACCATTGAGCATGAGCCAATCACATCGCTCAACCTGATGGAAAGGGCGGCAAAGGCGCTCACCCGTGCCATCGAGCAGGAATGGTCTAACAGAACGCCGGTCGTGGTCTTCGCCGGTCCGGGAAACAATGGTGGTGATGCACTTGCCGTGGCACGCCTCCTCAGCGAAGACGGCTATGGGGTGAGTGTATTCCTGTTCAATGTGCACAACAAGCTTTCTGCCGACTGTGCCACCAACAAGAAACGTCTCATCGAGGGTAAGCGCGTCAAGCAGTTTACTGAGGTCACCGTCAACTTCGACCCTCCTCAGCTCGAGGCAGGAATGCTCGTGGTGGATGGCCTCTTCGGCAGCGGACTCAACAAGCCGCTGGCGGGCGGATTCGCTGCCATGGTGAAATACATCAACCAGAGTGCGGCAAAGATCGTGAGCATCGACCTGCCTTCCGGTCTGATGAGCGAGGATAATTCCTACAACATCAGCGCCAACATCATCCGTGCCGACCTCACCCTCACCCTGCAGCAGAAGAAGCTGTCGATGATGATGGCAGACAACCAGCAGTACCTGGGCAGAATCAAGGTGCTTGATATCCGACTCTCCCCAGAGTTCATCCAGCGCACCGAGAGCCGTTGCAGCATCATTGAGGAGAAGGACATCCGCCAGCTCCTGAAACCTCGCGGCGACTTCGCCCACAAGGGCAGCATGGGCACGGCGCTCCTCATCGCAGGCAGCTACGGCATGTCGGGCGCTTCGGTTCTTGCCACCAGAGCCTGCCTCAGAACGGGTGTGGGAAAGGTGATTACCCATACGCCTAAGAGAAACTACGAAATCATGCAGATTTCCGTGCCCGAGGCGGTACTGCAGATGGATACGGAGGAAACCATCTTCAGCGAACCGGTAGATACGGAAGATTACCACGCCATGGGCATCGGTCCGGGACTGGGAACCAGCGAGGCGACAGCCATCGCCCTGATTGCCCAGCTCAGAAGATGCACCTGTCCGGTTGTGGTGGATGCTGATGCACTCAACATCCTTGCCAGTCACCGTGCCTGGATGCAGCAGTTGCCTAAGAACCTCATCTTCACTCCACATCCTAGAGAGCTTGACCGTCTGGCTGGCATCACCAGCAGCAACTGCACCGAGCGCCTCTACAAGGCATGCGAGCTTGCCGACCGTCTGCACGGCTACATCCTACTGAAGGGACATTTCTCTGCCCTCTGTCATCCGGATGGTAAGGTGGAGTTCTGCTCTACGGGCAACAGTGGTATGGCTACGGCGGGCAGTGGCGATGTGCTTACAGGCATCATCACCGCCCTTCTGGCTCGCGGCTACAAGCAGGCAGATGCTGCCCGCATCGGTATGTACCTTCATGGTCTTGCCGGCGACCTCGCCATCAAGGACCTGGGCAAGGAAAGCCTCATCGCCAGCGATCTCATCGATTACCTGCCGAAGGCATTCCTCAGAATGGAAGAATAAGATTGGAAAAGTATAAGAATGCAGAAAGGGTGTGCTCGTGTGAGCACACCCTTTCTGCATTCTTTTATACTATGCTTCCAATGAATTTCTGGCTTCATAGAAGCGCTTTTCCAGTTCACGTCGAAGGTCGTCCTTGCGGTCCATATTCAGTTTCTTGCGGATATGGCTGCGCTGGCTGGTGATGTTCGATTCACTCTTGTTCAGTTCGCTGCAGATTTCCTTCAGCATCTTGCCTTCCAGTACCATCTGGCAGATCACCCTCTCACTGTTGGTAAGGTCGGCACATACCAGATCCCAAGCCTTCTTGCTCAGTTCGCTGGTCTTCAACTGTTCTGCGGCACGGTCCAGGATATTCTGCTGCTGTTCGGGGGTCAGTCGGCTCAACAGGTTCACCGCCATATCCTTCTCTTCATCCTTCAGGTCGGCAAGCATGTGCAGTGCCTTCTTCTCTTCTTCCCTCATCTGCTTGGGCTGTCTGAGTTCCTTGACCATGACTGGTTCCGAATTATAAAGCCAGACATACAGAATCATCAGGAAACCTACCAGAACTGCCTTGATGCTGAAGAGCAGCACGGAGATCTGCGTATGCGAGATGGCTACCGCTACCACTGGCAGCAGAGCGATGGTAAAGCCGAGAGTGGTTCGGTTGAGCTGCTGGCTCTGGGCGGTAATGGCAAGTATAAACATGATGAAGATATTGCTCATCACGCTCAGGTTGTCCCGGTCGCCCTGATAGTGCAGACAGAGCATACTGTCAATCGCCAGCTTCACGAATACGAGGATATAGAGCAGGGAGATGCCGGTCTTGAAAACCACCTTGCGCTTCAGCACCACATACATCAGCAGCGCCAGTGCGAGGGTATGGACTACATTATAGAACATGCCCCCCCCAGGCTTCCATCATGTAAAACAAAAGGAAGTGGTAGGGAATAATGAGCATCTCTACCAGAGTCAAAAGGACGAAGGCGATCACCCTTCGGCGATCCACCACTCCACAGTAATCAGGGCATAAATGATGTTCCAAGCGCAAACACCAATCCCAAAGTTTGTTCTTAGCTTTCATTTTCTTGCTTTCAATTTACTTATAATTTAAGCCGTCGTTTATATTTATTATAATCAAAGTCTTGCCCGTTTGGGACACTTTGCATATCTTTCAGGACCTCTGAGTCCTGAATTCATTGATGGTTTACCAACTTATTCTTCTCATTTGCAAAATTACTACTAAAAATCGAAAAACTCTAAGAAAACTGATAAAAAGTGGCTGAAAATGCAAAAAACAAATGAGAAAAAGCATTTTTCAGGGTTTTTCAGTGTTTCATTTATGCGGTTTTTATTCGGTATCAGCATTTTTAGGCGCATTTTTCTTGGCAGCAATCGAAAAAGACGCTATCTTTGCAATCGTAAAAACAAAGTTCGCGGTTTCAAGCCCGAACTAACAATCAAACCCCAAAGTTGCCAACAGGCATCTAAGAACTGAGGAGTAGATGATAAAGATGATGATGAGTAGAGGATGAGTAGATGAAGAGTAAATGATAGACTAACTATTCTTTAATTAATAAAGTCTAGGAGCAAGCCTATTGAAAGGAAAGGTAGGAAAAAGGAAAAGAAAAAAAGTATAAGTATAAGTAAAAGATGATGATGCGTTTCTCTAGAGAGACCATTTGTCATTCTTAAATCATTAAAAGATTTTAAGTATGAACAGAAGGATTTTAATTGCGCTACTGGCTGTAGGCAGTTTCATCTGCCCAGCCGTAGCTCAGAAGGTGGCCTTGAAGACGAACCTCCTTTATGATGCTACAAGCACCATGAACCTCGGCTTCGAATTTGGCCTTTCCCCAAAATGGACCTTGGACGTATCCGGCAACTACAACCCTTGGACATTTTCCAAGAACAAGAAGTGGCAGCACTGGCTTGTTCAACCAGAAGCTAGATACTGGTTCTGCAATAAGATGATGGGCTCCTTCATCGGCTTCCACGCCCTCGGAGGTTCTCATAACATAGGTAACGTAGATCTTGACTTCAAGTTCCTCGGTACCGACTTCTCCAAATTGAAAGATTACAGATACGAAGGATGGTTCGTAGGTGCAGGCGTTGCATACGGCTATACCTGGGCACTCTCCAAGCATTGGAACTTCGAAGCTGAACTCGGAGTGGGTTACATCTATTCCAGAGCAGATAAGTATGAATGCCCACAGTGCGGAGAAAGACTCGAGAAAGACCAGACCAATCACTACGTAGGTCCTACCAAGGCGGCACTCAATCTGGTGTATGTCTTCTAATTCATGATACATTATTATATTAATAAGTAAAAACTGAAGATTATGAATACATATAAGATTTTAAGCAAGACACTTGGAGCCGCAGCACTCAGCATCTTGGTCACTACAAACGCCATCGCACAGGAACAGGCTTCCAAGGATATGAAGATCCTCAACAAGGAGGTGAAAAAGAAGGGAAACAAGGTGAAGGTCTATATGGACATCAACCTCGATCAGGTGAAGCTCTCCGGCAACAAGGGACTGGTCTATACACCAGTCATCTATAAAGGCGAGGATACCCTCAAGCTCCCGGCTGTAGAGGTGATGGGCAGCAAGAGATACATCTACTACCAGCGTACCAAGATGACCGCTACCCAGAATCCGCTCATCGTAGTAAAGCGTGAGAACAAGGAGCCACAGACTCTCCACTACGCTTACACGGTTCCTTACCAGGACTGGATGAAGGATTCCAAGTTTGCCATCGCACATGATGCCTGCGGCTGCAACCAGCAGTTACTCGCTGAAAACATCCTCAGCCCTCACGGAGATGCACTCGCTACCCCACAGCAGCTCTACCACGCTTACCAGCAGCCAAAGGCAGAAGCAGTGAAGGTAAGACAGGAGAACGGTTCGGCAAGACTCAACTTCCGTGTCAACAAGGCTGACATCCTCGCCAACCTCGGCAACAACAAGAATGAGCTGGCTACCATCCATAAGACACTCGACCTCGTGAAGGACGATCCGGATGTAACCATCACTTCGATCACACTCCATGGATATGCTTCCCCTGACGGCAGCTACGCCAACAACGAAAGATTGGCAAACCGCCGAACACAGGCACTCTACAACTACCTGCAGAAGGCTTACCCTACCAAAAAGGAGTTGTTCAAGTTTGATGCCACAGCCGAAGACTGGAAGGGAACACTGGATTACATCCAGAACAACAACATCCCTCAGAAGGAAGCTGCTCTCAAGATCATCAACAGCGATATGACTCCTGACCAGAAGGAACAGACCCTCGCTGCCAAGACAGGTGAGGCATTCCGATTCCTCGTTGACAAGGTTTGGCCAGGCTTGCGCCGCACAGATTACACCATCGAGTACGACGTGAAGGCATTCAACCTCGAAGAGGCTCGCAGAGTAATCAATACCCGTCCGCAGAAGCTCTCTCTCCAGGAGATGTACATGGTAGCAAACAGCTATCCGAAGGGAAGCGAAGAGTACAACAATGTATTCGATACGGCAGTGAAGATGTTCCCAGAAGATAAGCTCGCCAATCTGAATGCAGCCCTTGCAGCCATCGACAGAGGCGACAAGGTAAGCGCAGAGAAGTACCTGAAGAAGGCTGGCAACAGTGCTGAAGCTGAAAACGCCCGTGGTTGCCTCGCAACCCTCAACGAGGATTACGATTCTGCCAAGCTCTACTTCCAGAAGGCGGTTAACGGCGGATTGAAGGAGGCACAGGAAAACCTCGACAAGATCAACAAGTTTACAGAGTAAGAAAAGAATTCTCAAGACAAGACTATAAAAAGAGACTAAATAATTTATTGTATAACACTTAATAAGTAAAAGATTATGAAGAAAATGAATTTGCTCGCAATGAGCTTGGTATCAGCAGCAGCATTGTCTTTCACAAGCTGCAGTAGCAATGATGATTTGGGTGGTGCAGGTTCTCAGTCACAGGCTGACGGTGTCTATATGACATTGAAGATTTCTGGTGCAACTAGCAATGGAACCAGAACTGGTGTAACAGCCCCTAATACCACAAAGGATGGTGAAGTTGTAGAGAGTACAATAAGCAATGGCATGTTGTATATCTATGATGGAAGCACCTGTGTATTCCGCAAGATTATCACCTCTGACATGTTCAAGACAGCACCATCACAGACAGTTGTAGGTGAAACAAAGCCTATCAAGGTTGCTGTAACAGGACAGATTAAGACTAACAAGGAGTACACTGTTTACTTCTTAGCAAACAAAACAGATGTAAATGACCCTTTAAATGCTAGCTTAACCTCAGTAAAGGGCGGTGCAGACTTTGCTGGAGATAACAACTTCGTAATGTTCAACCAGTATGATGCTTCAAGAGATGTAGCAGCTAGCAAGGTTAAATTCACAGACGCAGCTAAGTCTGAAGCAACTCCAGCCGAAGCAGACGAGATTAAGCTGGATCGTGTAGTTGCTCGTATCGACCTGCCTACATTTAAAGAGGTCACAACTGTTACTCCAGCAACCGATACAAAGACCTCTATCAATGCTGGAAATGTTATAGAAGGCATTACTCTTGAGGGATATGCTGTATCAAACTTGAACAACACCTCTTATGTTAAGCAGAACTGGACAGTTGAAAACACTAACTGGACATTAAATGTGTTAACAACAGGAACACCTAAGTATTTTCTGGACAAGGCCACATATGGCACCAAATACGAGCTTGATGGTCTTGAGAATTTTGGTACAGACAAGTGGAAGTATGCTTTCGAGAATACCACAACTGACGTAGATGATGCAACAGCAGTTTACTTCAAGGTTAAGGCAACCTTGAAAGATGCAGCAAAGGACGCATCAGACTTCCAGGATGGTACATTCTATCGTTATGACGGAAGACTTTACACCAGCATCCAGGCTATTTACGATGATGCTACTACAGGTGCTATTTCTAACCCATTCACCGAGACAGGCGGCATTACTGCTACAGATGTTGTAAATATGATCAAAGACGCAACAACAGGCAAGCTCACCGAAGACGAAGTTAAATTGGCTAAATTCCGTGAGGACTACAAGATTGAGGTTTACCGCCAGGGTGTAATGTACTACCGCTGGGCTATCTCTGACAATGTTTACAAGCCATTTAATCCTAATGAGGAAACCAATACATATTCTGTATTGCGTAACAGCATCTATCGCTTGACAGTAACAAAGGTTAACGAAATTGGTAAGGACGTTCCTAATGGACCAGAGCCAGACGATCCAAACAAGAACCCTAACTTCTACATGAATGTAAAAGTTAGCATCAACCCTTGGGTTCTCAATGCACAGCCAATCGAGTTGAAGTAATCAGAACTTCAATTGGAAAGAAAAGATGAATACGGGATGTAAACCATCCCACTCTCAAGAGAATTCTTGAAACAACAATACTCTCAATCTCCCGGGGGCTACCCCGCCTCCGGGAGATTACAAAAACAAAAGATGATTTTTGCCGCCAAAGATGGCGGGAACCCCTATCGTGCTTCAAGCACCCCCCAAGAAGAAAATAAAGATGCCAAAGGCAAATATCCAAAAGCCAGATGGTACTATATATATGTATAAGCAGTATAAGTAAAAGAATTAAAAAAGAAACGATATGAAACATTTCATTATCAACAACCTTGGCAAAGTGGTTTGTTTCTCAGCCATCACGCTCGCCTCGCTTTCATCATGCATGAAAGACGATCTGACGAATTGTCCGGCACATAAGGTGTCGCTCAAATTCGATTATACATATAATGTTGAGAACGCAGATGCTTTCTCTGAAGAAGTCAGAAACCTCAATGTCTATGTTTTCGATAAAAATGGTAAGTACTTCGATACCTATACACAGTCGGCTGACAAATTCGAAACGGGTCACCGCATGGACATCACTGACTTGCAGGAAGGAAAATACACCTTCGTCTGCCTGGCACGTGACAAGAAACCAACAGACAGCCGTGCTGACGGTGACGACGAGATGGAGTTCAGCTTCACCCAACTCACACCGGGCGTTTCAACCATCACCGACCTGAAGGAGGAAATGGGAAAGAAAAACGGAGAAACTTCCATCAACAACAGGAAATTCACCGCTCTCTACACTGCCCAGACATCTCTCGACTTCAAGGGAAACAAGGACACCACCGGTGAACTCAGTCTGATGAAATGTACCAAGACCTACCGCATCGTGATGCTTCCGTTCGATAATGAGCAGCCAGGATTCGTAGCAGAAAACTTCGACGTAAGAATCAAGGGCTCAGCTGCCCTCCTCGACTACAAGGGCGACAAGCTCGTAGATGAAAACGGAGCGTTACAGAACAAGCCAATCACCTACATCCCTTACAACGAGGAACTGGTAGATAACAAGGACGGAACCACCGAGGTGGAAGGTGAGGAAATCAAGAAGGCGCTGGTTTACGATCTCTCTTCATCCAGAATGTTTGAAAGAAAGAACGACGTGAATAACAGCAACCCTGACAGCAAGGAATACGACGACAAGCGCATCGTCATCACCGACAAGCGCTCGGGAAAGGTCATTTTCAACCACTCTCTCCCTTGGTTCCTTGCCCTCTGCAGCGAACGCATAGAAAAGGGATGGCCGGAACAGGAATATCTCGACCGCCAGGATCACTACACCCTCGTGTTCTACGTTCCTAATCCTGATACCGATTTCTATATGGTCACTAAGATCAAGGTGAACGGATGGGTTCTCAATCTTAGAGATATAGAACTATAAAACAGTAAGACTGCTAAAGGCAGAAGATAAGTATAAGTAAAAAGTATAAGTAAAAGATAGGAGAAACAAGTTATGTTCGATTTCGCAAAAAGAAAAGTCTGTGCGAATCAACTGACTAGCATGATGAAGGGAATAGCAGCATTGGCACCTACCTTGCTGCTTACACTGATGTTCACATCATGCATGACGGACGGTTACACAGATACAGCTGCTGGAAAGAGTGATACCTACATCAACCTGAATGTATCAACTCCTACAGCTCAAGCCAGAGCCAACGCTCCTGCTGGTTCAACAGCAGGTACCAGCGGAACGCTCAAGGAAAACGAAACTTCCCCAGATCCAACAGATGAGGAGAAAATATACAGTATCAGGGTCTGGGCTTTCAAGAGCGGCACAGATGAAAATGCGATGCCGATAGGATTTAAGGCTGTAACCGGCCTCAACAAAACCGGTTCATACAATGTGAGCATGAAATTACGCAAGACAGCAGGTAAACCGGAAAATATCGACCTTTATATCCTGCTCAATGCAGAAAGCATCGGTGTTTTGGATGGCAACAATTGCAATACGATGACCCGCAAGGATTTGAAAGCTGCAACTTTTAACTCAAACTTCGGTATCAAACCAGATGGCAGCCCTCAGGCTACAGAAGTTTCTGAAAAAGGTTTACCAATCTCACGTGTCATCACAGACATCAATGTAAATAACCACATTGCAGAAAAAGAAACCGAAGCTGCTGCCAACCCTGTAAGTGTTCCATTGGTAAGAGCCGTTTCCAAGCTCCACTTCTTCTTTGCCCGTAAGGCCGGCAAGGATACAGAAAGTGTAACCGTCACCAAGATTGAAGTAAACGGAGAGACACTGACAAAAGCAAGCCCAGTATTCCCTGAAGCTGCAACAAATGCCGAAAAGGATACTAAAGGATTGAAAGGAAGTTTCAATGGTCTCACCTACCTCACCAAGAATTTGATATTCGGAGGTATTGCAACAGATCAGATTAAGCCTGTTGACGATCCTAAGACATATATCCGACAACCCGGAGAAAAAGCACAGGATTATATGGATCGTCTCAGCTATTTACAGGAAGGTTGCAAAAGCTATCTTCGTGAGACAGACAAGACCATAACTGGTAAGATCTATTTCAAGTCAAATGCTTCGCTTGAAAAAGCAAGATCGGTTGAATTCCAGATTCCAGATGCCTATCGCAATCATGAATTGGTTGTATATGGCTACTTCTCAGGAGAAGCATTTCTGGATAATCTCAAGTTACAGTATTATGTGGCAGACTGGAATGTGAAGGATGCTACAGATATCACATTTAATTAAACTATTGGAGGAATCAAAATATGAAGAAAGTAATGAAATTAGCATACCTGCTCATGGGAGTAGCACTCTTACTCAGCAGTTGCTCGGAAGACATCTTCCCGGGCGGCAGCGAGAGCAACGAGGATGTTACCATTTCGTTGGCCTATTCTGATGTTTCCCCAAGAGACATCGTGGTCAACTCCCGAGCTACACCTGAAGAGGAGCGTCATCTCAACAACCTCTACATCTATATATTTGATGGCAATGGTAATTTGAAGGGCTATAAAGGTATTGAAGGTGAGGCTAAGCTGAACCAAAATACCAGCATCGCTACAAAAGGGGAAATAACGGGCATCAAGACAAGAAGTGGCGAATCATATATTTATGCAGTAGCCAACATTTCTACGGGTCTATACCCTGTTGATACCAGCGACGGTACTGTTGAAGACAACAAGTTGCCTATTAACTTGAATGAAGACGAAGCCCGTGCTGGTAAATATAGTTTCACTCTCGACCAGTTGAAAGCTTTGACATTCAAACGTAGCGACACTTCTATTGATATTACAAGTGCATTCTTGATGAGTGGTGCGGTAAAGGAAGGAAAACTGGTGAACATCACAACCGCAGGTACAATCGCCGGCGACGACAATGCCATTCGATTGAGCCGCATCGTATCAAAGGTAAAGTTTACCATCAAGGCAGCTAATACTACAGGAGTTACCCGTTCATTTAAGCTGGAAACTTACGACATTATGAATATTGCTGTAGATGGATCGCTTGTAGGAAAGATTGATGGAAATATCAGGAAAAATCCAACAACCGTAAACAATGACATCGGTAACACTGTTCGACCAAACGATGTGGAAGCCGGCGCTCAAATTTTCGAAGTCTATTTGCCTGAAAATCTTCAGGATGCAGTTCACAACGTAACCACCCAAGCAGAACGTGAGGATGACAGTCAGAGTATCCCCAAAAAGGTATTTACCAATGCTCCAGCATATGGAACATACGTAATGTTAAAAGGCAAGTATGAAGAAACAACAAGTAGTTCTACCAAGAGCGCCGATGTTACCTACTATGTTCATTTGGGCGACTGTACTAAAGATGTTAACAACTATGATGTAGAGCGTAACTGCAAATACACCTACAACATCACAGTAGAAGGTGTAAAAAAAATCATCGTAGAAGCACAAAAACAAGATGGAGCGGATCAGCCAGGTGCCGAAGGCGTGGTTTTGGAATATGGAGCGACAGGTAAGAACATGACACTCGATAGTCACTACGAGTATATGGTCATGCGCTTCTATCAGAAGAATATCCAAGATTTGCAGAAAGCAGGTAAAGGCTATTTCTATCAAGTTTATGCCCTGGGTAACCATACCGACGTAATCAACGTGGGCGCAACAACTGTTGGTAAAGATAACGGTGTAGATACAAGTTGGATTCAGTTTGCAATCAAATGCAGCAGAGACGGTTCTAGCAGTACATACAGCACAGATAAAACGAGCAGAGGTACTGCATGCAGTTATCCTGGCACCAAATATAAGAACGACCTCTACACTGTAGAGAAATTCTTGAAATATCTCTATGATAATGCAGAATCAACTAGTATCTGGACTGGAAGTGACAGTAAAGGAAACTATGTCGATGCAACATGCTTTATCAGTGAGAACTATTACAAGAATCTCACATGGAATCAATATGTGAATGATGTTGATAAGCGTGCCTTCTATGTTGCTAATGAGGTTGAGGCCAGTAAAGATGGCAGAAGCGTTTACGCTAAAACTCAATATGGCTTAACCCAGTATAACATCCAAACCTTCTATGACAGAAGCAAAGCTAGAAGCATCACTGCTTACGGTTGCGAGACTATCAATGATGAGGAGGGTAAAGGTTTTACTGTTAATGGTGGTGGAAGCAAGTACAATTCCGCCGGTCCAGAATCATGGAATGGACGGACCAATATGCTTGCGGACATAAATACGAGTACAGACACCTGGGAAACTCTCAAGAACAACAAGTCTCTGATTAAAGCGTGTATGTCTAGAAACCGAGACCTGAATGGAGATGGCAAGATCAGTAAGGATGAAATCCGCTGGTATGCTCCAACAACATCTCAGTATATTGGTATCTGGATTGGTGAGGAGATTATAAGTGGTGAGTCTAAGCTCTTCAATAAAAAAACCTCTACACTCAAAGGAGAAAGTGATCGTATGTTGTATTATAGTTCAACAAATGGCCATAACACTTACTTCTCCGAAGAAGGTTTGGCTACCTACAATTATACTCAGAATTCTCAAGCATATCCTCCAAAATTGGTACGCTGCCTTCGCAATTTGAAATCATATGACATGGGATACTACCAAATTCCTGCCAGGTACTACACTTACAATAATTCTGTAGTAACACTGGACAATGTAGATGAAAAAGCTTTGCTTACATCAGGAGGATCAGGAGAATTGAATGCGCACACAGAACGTTCTGAGCTCAACAAACCTGCAAAACAATTCCAAATTGCGTCTGACACATATGTAGATACAGATCATTATTATTATAACAATGGGAATTATGTATGGACAACCCAAAAACAAATAGTAGAAGATGGAACTGTAAAATGCTACGGAAAATACTCCGAAGGTGGAAGCACAAATTGGAGAGTTCCAAACCAAAGAGAATTATCGTTGATGTTTCTTGTTGATAAAGAAAAGATCAAAAATACCTATTGTAGGACAAAATTCTCGAATCCAGACTTTAGAAAGTCATGGACTTACAGCGGAGGTGTATTCACAATGGATGTTAGCAAATGGGATGCTACCGGTTCAATCCGCTGTATCAAGGTTTTGAAATAACAAGTAAAATACAAAGTTAAGAATCATATATCTGTAAGAGAGGAGGGAAGGAAGCTTGGAATACTTCCTCCCCCCTTGTTTTAGTTATTATAAGACATTATTATCATTTACTATTATACAAATTTGCGAAGACTAGACTAGACTGGTCGTTGGAATTTTAGTTGCCGAGGTGACTCACCTTCTAAGATTCCACGACTTTTTTTTGTGCCCCAACATCGCCCACCAGCTGATATCCGCTTGCACAACAGGTGTTGGACGAGCGCATATCAGCTGATATGCAAGCGCACAACAGCTGTTGTGCGGCTGAAGACATAGGCATCTCCGGCTTATACCGTTAATTCTTCCGGCAACAAGCAAAGGTTACTCCGAAGACTATTAACGTAAAAACGATGCAACAAC